>UEXM01000555.1_pt1 | contig 38782 bp, 44 predicted proteins | sample 1796661 | NCBI WGS metagenome assembly UEXM01 (sample SAMEA4772469, study PRJEB27181) | metagenome
GAGTGTCACGACATCATGTGTAAGATTGGTGAAGTGGTAGTCGTAGGTGGTGTACGCCGTAGTGCATTGATTTCATTGTCTAATCTTAACGATGACCAGATGGCTCACGCCAAGTCAGGTAAGTGGTGGGAGTATGAAGGACAACGTGCATTGGCTAACAACTCTGTAGCATACAAAGTGAAGCCTGAGATGGGTACGTTCATGCGTGAGTGGCTGTCATTGTACGACAGTAAGTCAGGTGAACGTGGTATCTTCAACAGGCAGTCAGCCATCAAGCAAGCAGCTAAGAATGGTAGACGTGAGACTGACCATGACTTCGGTTGCAACCCTTGCAGTGAGATAATCTTACGCCCATACCAGTTCTGTAATTTGTCAGAAGTAGTGGTACGTGAGAGTGATACACCCGATACACTTAAAGAAAAAGTACGACTAGCTACTATTCTAGGTACGTTCCAAGCTACATTAACTAACTTCAAATATCTACGTAAGATATGGAAAGACAATACAGAGGAAGAAAGATTACTTGGTGTATCATTAACAGGTATCATGGACAATCATCTAACAGCTACGTCAGGTGATAAACTTGCTACAGTGCTTGAGTTGTTGAAGGATACAGCAGTGCAGACTAACGCAGCAGTAGCAAAACAACTTGGTATTCCACAGTCTACTGCTGTTACATGTGTAAAGCCTAGCGGCACAGTGTCGCAGCTTACTAACGCAGCCTCTGGTATTCATGCAAGGCATAACTCATTCTACATTCGCACTGTACGTGGCGATAACAAAGACCCACTGACACAGTTCCTTATGTCACAGGGTATACCAGCAGAGGCAGATGTAATGAAGCCAGATAGCACAACAGTATTCAGCTTTCCTATGCGTTCACCTGAAGGTGCAGTCACTAGGACACAGATGAATGCTATTGAGCAGCTTGAGTTATGGCTTACATATCAACGTCACTTTTGTGAACACAAGCCTAGTGTAACCATCTCTGTGAAAGAACATGAGTGGATGCAGGTAGGCTCATGGGTATATGACCACTTTGATGAAGTATCAGGTATCAGCTTCCTGCCCTTCAGTGAACACACGTATCAGCAAGCACCTTATCAAGACATAGATGAAAAAGAATACAAAGAGTTCTTGACAAAGATGCCAAAGAATGTAGACTGGTCATTGCTGCAAGAGTTTGAGAAAGAGGATACCACTTCAGGTGGGCGTGAGTTAGCCTGTACTGCAGGGGTATGTGAAATAGTTGACATCGAAGCAGCGTAGTGATAAGTTAGTATGGAAACGTGGGGATGGTTGGGTACAGTACAACCCCCCACGTAGCCATCCTAGTTACGAAGAGTGGAAGAAACTAAAAGAGAAGGAGAAAGAAAATGAGAAAGATTCTAATTGATGCACAGACTTCCTATTTAGTTGGTGGCATAAATAAACACAAAGCAAATATAGAAGTATACATGAATAACACAATAGGTATTGGTGAACACTCTGATATAATGGAAACCATAGAGTTAGAACTTGAGAAACTAGCTGACTACCATGACAAGTTAGAGATGCTTGTTAAATACTTCCCTACCACAGAAAAAAGTGATAGCAACGATGAAAAAAGTTCCAAGTAACAAGAAGTATTGTCCACGATGCGACACAGAAAAATCTCTAAACGAGTTTTATCCTGTACCTGCTCGTAGTGATTTACTAGATAGCAGATGTAGAAGCTGTAGAAAAACTAGTAATGATAATCGTATGTACGTAAATGGAGATTACATACCGCAGAGTCACCCTCTGTGGAAGCCGGGGCGTTACAAATCTTTAGATGATGCATGGTCACATGAACAGATTGAACGTACCAAAGAAGGTGAAGTGTATGCCATAGTAAATGATGCATGGCTAGGATGGGTAAAGGTAGGCAAGGCAGTGAACGCAGATGATCGTTGCAATGGCTACCAAACCTCATCACCCTTTCGTGACTATCGAATAATTGCAAGGTTACGTACTGAAGACAGACACGTAAAGGAGCTAAGTATGCATAAAGCCTTTGAGCATTTTGCAAAGGATCGCAAGGGTGAGTGGTTTAAGATTGACAATATAACTGCTATAAAAATATTCAACTATGAAATAGAGGAGTTAAGCAATGCGGCGTAACGGACTAAGTAAATATGATGCTCCACTTCGTATCCAATACCAGTGGGGTTACGATGCTTTTAAACGAGGTGGTAAGTTAAGTAAGGTAGGTAGTAAACTTGTCTACCAAGAACATCGTTCTGCTATTGACCCCAATACTATGCAAGCACGTGAGTGGCAGCGGGGTTGGAATGATGCTTACTATGAGCAGCTAGAAGAGGTACAAAGTAATGAACAAGCTAGAGCAAGACGCTAACAACTGGATGAAGGAGAGAAAAATGATGAGTAGTATTACCGCCACTGAATACCAGATACGTGCTGCTGAGACTGCCATCTTCCCAAAAGAAAAAGCCCTTGAGTATATTACTCTTGGGCTTACTGGTGAGGCTGGTGAGATTGCTAATAAGGTTAAGAAATTAATACGTGATGGTGCTGACATTGAAGGCTACAACGATAAGCTTAATCAGATAGGCGCAGAGTTAGGAGATGTCTTATGGTACTGCGCTATGCTTGCAAAGGAAGTGGATATGAATCTTGGTAGCATTATGGAAGGTAATCTTGACAAGCTGGCAGATAGGAAGGCTAGGAACCGTTTACAAGGGGATGGTGACAACCGTTAAGATTGCACCCTATGCTGCTATTGTACTATGGTTAGTCTATATGTTTGGTATGGCGTTAGCCAATGACATATGCGGATGTATAAAGGAGTATGATGGATGGTGGCGCATAGAAAAGGGGGCTTAGTTGCCCCCTCTTTTATTTAAGTTTACGTCCTATCCTAGCTATAGCAGTAAGGTCTTCTGTACTAGATAAGTCTACCTCTCGCCCTACAGCTTGCTCATACTCAAGTATAGCACGTTGTTGTTTCTCAAGAGGCATACGTCTTGCTTTAAGAAGAGCCTTTATGTATCCGGGGTCATCGCCAGCTTTAGCACTTACTCTTCTAATCTTAGCTTTTAGTTTATTGAATCTAGTTTTTATACGTTCACGTGTTCTAATACGTATGTTTTCTTCACTCTCCCCACGCCTACGCATCTGGTCAGCTTGCTTCATATATTTGTCTACTATACCCGGTAAAAAGTTATTTACAGAGTCATTTATAATTCTATCTAAAGTGCCTATACCTGTCTTACTATCAAACTCATATACAGGAAATCCCATCTCTTGCAAGAACTCTTGCTGTGGCGTATCCCTTTCTACTACAGATAGACCCGCTAAAAGTTTTAACTCTGGATTAAGACGTTCCATTGTGTCTTCTCTAGTGGCAACTTGTCTTGCAGGAAGTTCTGCTTCTTGTTTAAAATCTAGTAAAGGTTTATCCTCATCATCCGTAAGGCCAAGCATACGTTGCCCACCCTCTAGTGCGCCTGTCACTGTGTCGTAGTAACCACGTTGTTTAATAGGACGCATGAAGCCTGTTGCAAAAGTAGAACCAGCATCTAAATCTGGGTCTCCCCTAACATCTTTAACCTCTGTAGTGCGAATACCTAAGGCACGTTCAGCATCTACAACCATACTGTAAGGCTGTAATATCCTTGTGGTAACATCGCCAAGTAGTCTACCGACAGCTTGCGACATACGAGCTTCATCTCCTATGCGTGATTCATCAGAAGCAATAGCAGCAAAGTCATCTAATAGGTTGCCTAGTCCTTGGTTTTGCCTAAAGTTTGTACCAGTAAATAATTTTACAAATTCTCTTCCACCACCCTGACCTTTATACCAAGCCATGGCGTCACCTTCACCACCTTCTAAAAACTTCTTAGCCCAAGTAGCTATGTACATTAGTTGTGGTAAAGGATACTGAGCAGATATATCTACAACTTTATCGTTGACAAATGTTCTAACCTTCTTATAATTAACAGGAGAGTTTTCATGTCCTACAGCCATATAAGCCATGCCTAAAGATGCTATACCAGCTATGTTTCTAGCTGCCATTTCAGCATCTCTACTAGATTTACCGGCTGCTCCACCCTCAGTCTGCCTAAATAGTTTTCTAAGCATAGCAATAGGCATACCCGCTACCACTTCACCTACGTATTCCATAGACTTAAACATGAACCGTGGAAAAGGAATTACGAAAGTGCTACCGGGTATAGCATTTAAGGTACGTAAAGCATATTTAAATGGGACAAAATCTGGTGCTGCTGCATATGTTTTCTGTAAGGCTTTGTCTGTAGCCTCTGACATTAACTCAGCAAATGGTCTGGCTCCTTCGGGTTTAACTGATGGTGCATCATTCATTATATCACGTATCTTGCCATTCTGCAGAGCGTCTTCTAAATCTATACCCCACTCACGCTTTACCATCATTGATAAGTCAGTTCTGAAGTAGGCACGTCTAGTAACAAATTCTTGTAGTCTGTTAGGACCATTCAAAAACTGCACAAAGTCTTCGATAGGTTCAAACACAGCATCTGATATACCACCTTCACCCCTGCCAGTGTAAGCCATAACTTCATTTACTTGGTCATAGAAACGAGATGCTAGTTTATCAAATCCCTTTTGCCCTAGCAGATAATCTACAAACTCAGCGTTATCAGAAGACAAATCTTTTCCTGCTAATCCTGTGTACTTATCACCCCTCATCTTAGCCATAGCACCCGCACCTGTGCTTTTTATCTTAGCTTTATCTCCGAATGTATAACCATACATAGCAAAGGAATCTTTAAATGCTGCACGTTTACCAAAGGGTGTGAGGGCTGTTGCAGCTTCTAACGCACCTTCCTTAACTCCAGCAGCAAGCCGTGTAACAGCGGCCCTATCAGCACGAGCAGCAGTGGCTGAATCAAAGCCTCTAGCAGCACGAATAATAGTCTCTTCCATTAAGTTAGTGAGACCTTCCATTGGATAGCGTACTAAAGCTGATTCAAAGTTACGTGCAGCGGTAGCAAAAGCAGATACCATAGCACCACGCACTACATTCTCTCCCCTTTTTATGTTCTTTATTATTTTATTTAAGCCTTCAGCGGAGCGTCTTAGATCATCCTCGTTACCTTCTGACGCACCCTTCCTAGCAGTCTGACCGCCCATAGCTTTTTTCATAGCGGCAAACTTCTGTAGTCCTTGTCCAAACTTACTAGCTGAACCTACAGTCATCATAATATAGTCGTCCATAGACACACCATACTGATTTAGTATGGCACGTAGTTCATCAGAGGCAAACAAGTTACCCTTTACAGATTCATCAAACAAAGTATCTATTACTTTTTTCTTGCCTTTAAATGCTTCAGGGTTGGCTGCTTTAACTTTTGCTATAGTAGCTGTAACAGCATCTAGTTTAGACTTATCTAAAACTAACTCAAGCAAACGAGGATTACTAAAACCACCTATCTGCCCACGAGCATCTTTAATTAATTCAGATACCTCGTCCGACATACCCTTGTCAGGTATCATAGCAGTCTCATCTATAATGTTTTTACCAGCTTCTCTAGCTTTCTTTGGGTCAACTCTTAGCTTACCATCCTTACCCCTGCTAGATATAACAACATCGTTGTTTTTTTCAAACTGTCTAATTAAATCTTCTTGAATATCGCTGTTCTTGTCAGCTAATACCTTGGCTGCTGCAGCTTTCTCTGCTTGTGATGCAGCAGATGCTTCACGTGCAGCAGTCACATCAAACTTACTAGCCCTTTCTGCAAAGATAGCCTCTCTAGTTTGCTCTTGTGCTGCCCGTCTATCTGTTAGCTTTTTAAAACTCTTACCTAACTTAGATTTTCTAAAGGCTTTCTTTTCTATATCTTCTGCTATATCCACCGCAGGACGCAGCATGTCCTTGCCAACCTTACCTAAACCTTTTGTTATTCCACCTGCTTCTAGTATAGATAAAGCGGCAAAAGTAGCAGGTAAAAAATAATCAGTAGCTTCTGAATCTTCTCTGTTAGATATATTCTCAACATCCCTAGCTATTTCATTCAATGCAAATATAGCATTAACAGGAGAAAAATCTGCCGCACTAAAGCCCTCTAGCAACGAGGTAGCATTGGCATTACCTACAAAGTCTTGCGCCATCGACTGCGCAGTAAAGTTATCAGAAGCTATACCAGTTTTCTGTAAGCCAGAAGCAATAGCCGACTGTGATTTCTCACGCCAGCTTGGGATATAGTCAACAAGTTCTGCACCTTCAGAGATTTCGTCTACTTGTTCTGGTGTAATGCCTTGTCCAGATACAGGATAATACTTATCTACTAAAGCAGGTTGCTCTTCGTTTAATACTTCGCTAAGTTTTTGGGTGTCAAGGCCACTTAGGTACTCTCTTGAATAGAAAGCATTGCTATCTTGTAGATATTCATCTATCATAGCAGCGTCTTGATTAGGGGTGGGTATAGGTTGGGGTTCTTCTACTGTTGGGGAAACAGTAGTGGGTATAGCAGATGCAGTTTGTGTTGCAATACCTGTCTCTGCCCTATCTTCTTCTTCTAAACTTCTAAGATAAGCATCCTCATCATCAATGTCTTGTGATGTTAGTGTCGATGCTTGCTGTTCTGCCTTATCTTCTTCTTCTAATAGTTTAAGATAAACATCTTCATCATCTTCTTCTTGAAAAGATGTTTGTTGATCATTATCTGCCTTATCTTCTTCTTCTAAACTTTTAAGATAGGCGTCTTCGTCATCTAATAATAATTGAGACACTAGTTTATATACCTATTACCTGTCCATATACGCACGGCAACATCTCCACTATCTGTTGTGTATGTAACAACATCACCAATTTCTAGTGTAGATTTAAACTCATTGGATTTAAACTCAGTATAATCAGCAGCTTCTTTAGGAGCAGCAAAGTCTTCCTTGTATTGTTTTTTCCTTGCTTTTAGTGCTTCTCTTTGACCCAGTAGCATTGAGTTTATAGCATTATCGTTTAGGGGTGCAGTTGTTCGGGTTAAATTATCTAATGCCCGTGTCATACCATCAAAGTAAGAAGGTAAATTACCATCTATTTCATCCTGTATTTGTTGGCCTAACTCATTTATCATTCCAAAAGGTTCAAGCATCCTTTTAATTTCAGAATTTATAATTGTGTCTCTGTTTGGCTTGCCAAAGAAACTAGCTGTACCACCTGTTTTTTGATTAAATGCTGCAGCACCTTCTATTGCATCATTACGTAGCTGAGAAAAATCATTTTTCTGTTGTGTAGTAAGTCCTCTTTGTCCTAGTCTATTAGAGTAATACACTGCCATTTCTTCGTAATCGTTAAACTGTGGTGCTTCTTTTGATTTTTGCAGTTTATATTCCTCAACCTCAATACCTAACTCCTTGGCTTTTTTCTCTATAACAAACATTTCTGCTTCACGCTCAAGTTGCGTTTTGCGTTGCAAGTCTGCTATTTCATTACGAGAATTATCTAGCTTACGTTGTTCTGCATCTGACAACGCTTTTTCTTTAGCACGTGCTTCAATGTTATCAGCTATCGTCATTTGTTGTTCGAGACGGCTTGCGTTTTGTTTAAAAGCACTTACTTCCATGTTAAATTTTGTTGCTGCTCTGTCACGTTCAGTAGCGGCAAACCCAGCTTGCTGTGCAGTAATCTGCCTAGATAAATCTATACCTGCAACTGTACCTGTACCTGTTAGCGGTGTACGTGCAGCAGGTGCATCACTTGCAAATCTTTCATTAAGTCTAGCCGCTGCTTTATCTGCGGCCTGACCTTCTCTACCAAACATACGCCCGATTTGATCATCTATGCCAAGGTCTGATCCAGATATTTTACTAATAGCTGGCATAGGAATAGAAAGATCACTTAGTGCAGCTTCTCTAGTTACTGGAGTTTTACCCTTTTGATAACCTGTAAAATCTGCTTTAGGATCATATATTTGTCCGGGTTGTAATGCTTTACGTGTAGTCTTAACGTCTGCAAGATAAGACTGCACGTCTTCAGCAGTACCTAGTCTTTTAAATGCTGCATAGGTTAAATCGGTATCGCCACCTAACTGTGTTGCAAGAGCGTCAAAGGCAAGTTGATTAGCTTCATCTTGTTTAAGTTTTTTAGCTTCATAAGCATCTCGTTTAGCGGCTTTCCTAGTTGCCACATATTTACGTGCCTCACTCATTTCGCTATTGCGTCTAGTAATAGCGTCACGCATAGACCTATCTACACTAGACGCTAAACCAGTGACAAAACCTGTACCAAAACTTCCACTAAACAATCCCATTATGTTCTCCTTGCCATTAAGCCTTTAGGCTCATCGTCTTTATCATCTTCTGTGTCAGCTTCTTTTAATTCTTCTAAATCAACTTTATCTATACTCTTTTTATATTTCATAGCATACTTAGCAAGCTGAGAATCCCGTGGTTTATTTGCATCTGGATTTTGTAACCCTGTTTCATATTCAATACCTGCGCTATCCCCTAACATCATAATAAGTTCCATAAGCAATGGCACAACTAGCATACCTACATCAACAGTATGTTTACCTTCCATCACACTAGCTAACTGCATACTATTTGCAATGGACGTAACAGGTACACCCATTTCTAAAATGTCAATTAGTTGTTCCATATATTCTTCGGATGTCATGCTTGCCATATAGTATTCAATAGCATCATCTACAGTAGGAAACTGTGATGGTTGTTGCCAAGGTCTTGCCCCTAACTCATGTGTTAAAGACATACCGGGAATAGGAGCATCTAACATTTCTTCAGCCATTTTTAATTTCATCCCTGTGCTTGCGTATAACCTGCATTTGTTTTGCTACACGAACTGCTGGATTAGATAAATCTAAACCCTCACTCATATTATTACTTGATGTTTTCTTTGACAATAACCCACTTGTTGACTTTGCAGGTTTATCACTGGGCATATTTTCTATATCCATATTATAATATGCTCTTACTATGTCAGTGTGCGCACGAGACATTGTGTTTCTCCCTTTTATTTTCCACTACCATGTCCATAAGTTTTTTAGTTGCCCATTTTAATGGCGGTACTTTAGCAATTAGTTTAGCATAATTTTCACCGTGTGTCATGTATAATTTTTTAAACCACTTAGGTGCATCGTACTGTAACCATGTACGGAAAATAAACCACTGTACATTTTGTTTGCCATAGACCTCACGAGCAACCCAACAAAGCCCACCAGACAAAATCCATGCACTGCCTAGTGTACCAATTAAGCTACCAATAGCGTTACCTGCTGCACCTGAAGAGCCTTCTGCTGCAACTTTACTACGTGTATCGGCATCTAATTCAGCAATAGCCAAAGCGTTATTACGGTCAATTTCATTTTCTGCAGATGTCCATGCCCACTCCATCGTATCTGCATAGTAGTTCCACAGATTACTGTACGCTTGTTTACTAATATCCAAGATAGCGTTAGCATTTAATTCATTAGCACGATTAACTGCAGCAGTGTCTGCTGTAGCAATTTGTCTGCGCCAAGTAGCATTAGCTTGTGCAATTACCATTTGATTATTTGCATTAAACTGATCACGTTGATTGTTTATTTCTGCATTGAAACGATTGACTGTGTTAGTTTGTCCTGCATTAAATTGTGCTTGTGCATTTTGCTGCGTAGCATTAAACTGAGATACTTGTGATCCAAGTTGTTGGAAGAACTGATCTGTTTGATTCTGACTAGAGGCATTAAACTGTGCAGCAGCATTGGTAGCAGCCTGATCTGTAAACAATGCTTGTACCCGCTGTTGCGCTTGAAACAATTCTGTCTGTTGGCGATTAGACAAGTTAGCCATGTCAACCTGCAAGAAATTCTGTGCATTTTGCACTGCAGCCTGTTGACGATTACTTAGATTAGCTACATCAAGTTGTGCTAGTGCAGCCGCCTCTGCCATTACAAGAGACTGTTTATTATTCAAGTTAGCCAAGTTCATTGTGTTAACAGCACGTGAGTTCTCTAGCTGCACCTGCTGTTCCGCTGTAAAGTTTTGATTTGCAATGTCACTAATCTTACTAGCGTTCATTACTTTTGTTTGAAATATCTGATCAAACTCTTGACCCATAAACTTAGCACGTTGCTCTGCAGCAAGCATGGCTGACTGCTGACGATTGGATAAGTTCTGTGATTCAAACTTAGCTACTGTTTGTGAATCTGCCATTGCAATAGGCATTGCAGACTCCATAGCAGCCTGTACAACAGCTTGACCAGCAAGAGATGATGCACCTAGCCCACGTCCAGCCATAGCTGCTGTAGCGGCTCTCATGGCTCCTGCAGCCCATGCTGGTGTAGCACCACCATCAAAGTCTTGCATCAAGCCATCAAGCTGATTGGCTACCATAGTTTGTGCAGATGGATTAGCCTGTGCAGCAGCAGCTTGTGTCTGTGCAGTTAGTGCAGCAGCTTTAGCAGCATCGACACCTGTACCACTAATCAACTCACCACTTTGTAGCTGTCTTTGTACAGGACTATTAATAAGAAAAGCATTACCTTGAGCAGCTTGCAAATTACCCACAGAAGATTGTGTTTGTTGTGCTGCTTGTATATTCAGTCTAGGATCGTTTGGATCGGACTGCGCAGCTTGAGTAGCATCTAATGCTGCATTTACGTTACCTGCAACTTGTTCAACTTGCATTGTATTAGCGGCTGTAGGATTAATATTTTGTGCTTGTGATGCTGCAGCCGTAGCTGTATCTACATTAACGCTACCTGTAAGTGTGCCTGTACCAGCGGCAATGTCTTGTGATGGATCATAAGGAGTTTCAGCAGCTATAGTTGTACCACCAATAGGCACACCGGGTTGATACATTTGTTCAACGCTAAATTGCCCAATTCCCGGTTGTCCGTCTTCAGTAGTACTAGGTTCAGTTACCGTAGGTGTACCTGCTTGTGTACCTGTAGGGTTTGTTACACTTCCACCCGTAGCATACCCTTGAACTTGCGTTCCATATGTTGGCATTATTGGTTGTCCAGCAACGGCTCGTTGCACACCAGAAGTATTTATATAAGTTTGCCCTGTATTATCAACAAAAGCAGTGTTAAGTAATGGTGGCCTATTATTAGGTCTAAAAGTAGTACCAAATGTTTGTACATTATTAGCCATACTATTTGCTAACTGATCACTATACTGGCCTGTTAGGTCTGTTGGTCCTTGTGGAATAGTATCTTCAACGGGAACTTCTTCAGGAGCAGCCTGTAGTGCAGCAAGAGCCTCTTGTGCAGCAGCAAAGTTTGGATTGCGCAATGCCGCAACTTCGGGAGAGACATCCCTAGCCATCGGTACAGGTCTGCCACCTGTCATTCTTGGCGGCATATTACCTGCCGACTGTCTGTTTGCTACAGTATCTTGGCTAGAACCTATATATATTCTTCGGGATTCTTGCATCCCATCACTAGGAATACCAACAGGCACTTCGTAAAAATCTGCATGGTCATCGCCACCATTAAAAGCAGGAATGCCCATCGGACCCGGATTACCTGAACCGCCATGCGCCTTTAACAACTCACCCTCTTGTGGTGTGATGTAGGCAAGCATATGGTCTTGGCCTTTAATTTCAGTACGGCGTGGTGGTACTGCACCACCTACAGCAAACTTTGGTGATTGTGGACCATATGCTGGCCCTTGACCCGGTATACCTCCAATCATCGTTGACCCCATTATAGGACTTCCTTGCATAGTATTTTGAAAGTTAGCTGCTGCTGCACCATATCCTTGATTAAGTGGGGTATATGCTTGTGGTATCATTTGTAATGTATTGGGGTCTTGTACGTACTGACCCGCTGGCGTAAACCGTGTACCTGATAGGTAGGGTGCTTGATATATAGGCTGATTAATTCCAGCATCTTGCCTTCTAGCTGCTTCAGCTAATGAATCTTGTTGCTGCTGTTGTTGTTGAGCAGCAGCCTGTTGTTCCAACGGTGATGGTGATACGCCTTGTGGTTGCTGTATATTTTGTTGTGGTTGTGCAGCCTGTTGTTCAGCCTGATACTCTGCTACACGAATGTCATAAGGTTTTGTATTATAAAAACCAAGAATAGTTTCTTCATCCAGTGTAGCTGCTTTTTTACGCATAGCAGATGTATCTTGTTTAGAACCAATTCTTATTTGCGTAGCTTCGTCCTCTGGACCTTGATTCCTTTGTAGTTTAAGAGTATAATATCTTGCTGCCCCAACAGGACCATCGCCTTTGCCACCTGTGGGTCCACCACCGTTAGCAAATTTTTGACGAGGCATACCGCCCTGTGCCATCTGCATAGCTTTGTTTTGAAAGTTACTCATTTGTTGCTGTCGCATAGGGTCTTGTGAAAGATAGTTTTGAAACCCATCCATACTACCTTGATAGCCCATAGAACGTGCTATCTTTTCCATGCCACTAGGCTTAAATGCTTTAAACATTGCCATTGTTTAGTCCTTTTGTAATGCTCTATCTAATTTATCTTCTACACGATGTAATGCTTCCATGACTCTTGCCATATCATCCCTAAGTTCACCCTTAGTTGCGTAGTCTTCTCGTGTTCTGTTTAATAATATATCTATACGCTTTACCTCTGCCATCATTGATCTAAACATCCAGAACGCAGGTGCTATGACTAGCGTAAGAATAATATTCCAGAACATCATGCTAGATACTTCCATAATTAAATCCCATCAGGCCAGTCGTTAATTTTAGCAACTGCTGTTACTACCCCATCGCTGTTTCGTGTATCATTAAACAAAGCTATAAACGCATCAAGATCACTTGCATTGGTTATGGCTGTTTCAATGTTATTGCTGGCGGTGCGAACAGCCGCTCTGTAAGTTGTAACAGTTGAGGGTACAGAGTAAGACTCAACCTCTGTTGCTTTAACAACTTGCCAATCGTGAGCAGCGAGAAGACTAGCAGCCTGAGTTTTGACTTGAGCTATAGCTGCATTTTTAAGACCAAGCGTTTTGCCTTGCTGACCTGTTAATGGATCATTTACAGCATTGCCATCCGCATCAACCCACAATGTATCTGTAAGTGATTTAGGGATTAACGTACCATCTACTTGTCTACCAGAATAAAATCTATTATCAAATGCAGCTTCGCTTGCTGGCGGGTCTTCCCAAACAATACCAAAAGTAGATTTTTGCGAACTTGAATACCTCATCCATACACCGGGGTGTTGGTTTCCGTTATTATCCGTCCAAGCCTTACCCGGCTTTAAAATTCTACCACTATATTTCCACGGCATCTTATATTCTCCTATCGTGCATTAGCAAATTTGAATGGTTGTTCGGCAACGGCGTAGTAGACATAAGTATTAGCCGCATTAGCAGAGCCTAAATTACCGCTACCTAATCTCCACTTAAATCCATTAGACAATAAATCATAAAACCCCCCAGAAACAGCAGCAAAAGCATTAGGAATATCGGGTGAAGTATAATTAGCACCGACATTATATGGATCACGTTTATTGTCCAGTAAAAGCCATTGCGCTTCAGCATCTAAATTTTTAACTAGAAGAAACGCTGGCCTAAAACCAGTATAAACAAATGTTCCATCTGCCAAATTATTCCCTTCATATTGACCGATTTTACTGTAGCCCTCAACTGAGTGAAAACAATACGCAATTAAATTTTTTCCACTGGTGCTAGTCACAGAACCACCGCCTATGTTCACAACTGTGGATGATGGGGCAGATGTAAAGATAGTGCTACCACCATCTGCTCCTTTTTGTGCATCATCTTGCAACTGTATATAGTCTGAACTCCAAGTCCAATCTGGCACATTATAACCCGTAGCCCAAAATGATGCGTTGTTTCTTTGTTTGATTATAACAAGTTCAACCGCTTGACTAAGGCCATGTCCAAAACTGCCAGCGGAATTTGAACCGCTGTAACTTACAATACTAAATCCAGCATCAGTATTTGCAGAGACAGTAGATAAAAGACTACCATCAAAATTTGTTGATCCAAAGGTAGCGTTAGTGTTAGCTTGACCGCCCATACCTGAGTGCTGGGTACAATAATAATACAAAGTAGCTGCACTAGCTGCAACAGTTATAACTGTTTTTGCGCCAGCATTTCCCGGTGTTCCTGTTGTTGTTACACCTGTTGTGTATTCTGAACCGCCTCCGTGTGTACCATCTGATGTTGTACTAAACCTTAGTGGATGCCCAGCATTACTACTATCCGATTGATCAAACGTATATGTGCCGCCCTCTTGTAAATTTAAAGTAACTGCGCTTGTACCAAAGTCATCAAACCTGTATTTGTTGCCGCTATCTGAGACAACCTTGACTGTATAAGTTTTGGTTGGCGTTGCCCCGCCAGCTTTCCAGTTCCAAGCTGCATAATTTTTACTTGACTCATTAAAATATAGGTTATTTGCGTCACCCTCTGAACCAGATGTTGAAGTAAACCCATCAGAATCAAAAGCAGATAAATAACCATATTGATTGTTATTTCCATCACCTTCAGCGGCAGTGTCATTAGATTGAAACTCTTTATCATTTCCAGCACCTCTTACAGAATCATATAATGTATGGCTGTAATTCTGTGTTAAATTTTTTGCCCAGACCCAGTCGGGAGAAAAACCCACCCCGCTGACTGCTCGTGTACCACCTGAACCAGTGCCAGTCCAAAGCACAGTGTTAAAATGATCAGTGCCATCAATGATGGCTGCATCTGGAAGGTTAGATGCACAAATCGCAAGATGGCCGGACGGCGGCGCATAAAAGAAATCACCCACACCATTGCCATCTGCGTTGCCTTGTGCTATTTTTACACCAGCAAAACTGCTGTCTTGACCAAAATTCCAAACAGTAATAGATCCTGCACCGTTTGAGCCATCTCCAACATCAAAAACGTAACCAGTAGCGTCCTTAGAAATAGCACCTTGCGTTGAATTATTTTTATAAAAGGTAACTTCATCGTCATCTGTGTTTACAGCTATACCGATAATATCCCCTGCTGCAAATGTAGCCCCATAACTGGTCGCTGAGCCATTAAGATATTTGTAACCATTAGCACTATAATAAGCTATACCGTCTGTTGAATCATACCATGAACCGCTAGTTCCGGGAACATATGCCGCAGGATTATTAAGGGCTATACCCACTGAACCTGCTGCGTTTTCTATATAAACTTCAGCATACCATTTACCTGTAGGCGGTATCGCAAATGTAGTACCCCCTGAACCATAATTACTGCTAGGGGTTGTTACTTTTAAATTGCCTTCTGTAAAAGTAAGCCCACCGTATGTAGATTTATTATATAAAGGATTCCATGTACAAAAGTTATTAGTCGGGTTGTCTGGCAGGATGTCAGTAAAAAATAACGCAACGTCAGAAAAGTCATTATTTCCAGCAGCATCTTTTCCAATGATGGTAGAAAAAGGGTTATCTGCTCTAAATACTGGGACTCCCTCAGAAATAGAACCAGTAACCCCAGCACTACTTGCGTCTGCTGTAAGTGTTGAAGTTGTAAATACTAGTAATTTCACATTACTTGAGTCGTTAGTTAAAGTGCTGGTGGGTACTGTAAAAGTAGTGCCACTACCGTACCTAGCCGCACCAATTGTAAGTCTAAGATTACTTAATGAACCTATAAAATGTGGCGCATTAGCAGCCGGATAAGCATCACCTACAAAAAATTGGGATAAATTATGGGCTGTTGAGCCACCGTTCGTTCCTGTGTGACGTTGAACCCCATCAATGTAAAAACGAGTTGTTCCACTTTCACGCACCCACGCAATGTGATGCCAATCTGTAGAAGTTAAATAAGAACTAGCGTCAAAGCTGTTAGCAAGACCATTACCATAGTATCCATATATGTTCCCACTATTACCTAATTGAATCATAAAGTGTGGGCCTCCTACAGCATAGTCTCCCATAGTATAGCTGTAGCTTGATTGAAAATCATTTCCCTTAGTAAAAAATTCTAAACAAAAGTCATCATCTGATGCAATATCATATTGACTAGCGTTAGTCCACGTTATGTTATGATACTGAGCAGCGTCATAGTTAACTGAGTTACCCTGTGTTACAGAAAAAGGCAGATGGAAACCATTAGTGCCATATGAACCTGAATACTCTTTTGCTATCCAAACACCATTTTTTGTTTCGCCAAAGCTGTCAGCAGTTAGGGCTGTTCCGTCAATCATGTTGATTTCGGCTAAATATCCATCAAAATAAATTTCTCGTCCACCACTGTCGTTGGCACTGCCAATACTGTGTGCAACAGTGTGATTAATAAATGTATCTTCATCGTCAGGATAACCTGTGCCTGTAAATGTCTGTGATTCACCATTTATGTAGATTTTTACACGGTTAGATGCTGTGGATTGTGTTGTGTCTACAGAGAAAACAACATGATACCATGCAGACAAATCTCTACAAACAGCGTTACATATAAGGCTGTGCTCAGCACCGCTTAATCTAGTAAAAAATTGAAGCCTATTACCCGCATCAAACATCAATCTTGTTCGGTTGCTGTCATCACTGTAAGCATCAAGGAGAGCTTGTTCGCCAAGATTGCCACGCTTTACCCAACAACTAAAAGTAAATGTCTTGCGGTTGCCAGCAGAAGATGGTGTGCGGTTTAAATACGCACTATCGTCATCATTGAACTTCAACGATTGGTCAATGCTGTGACTATAGAACGAACCCAACGCACCACCCGGCGCACCTGCACCACCTAGTCCACCACCATTTGCTCTAAGTAAACTCATTAAGTCAAAGCTCCAGACACTGTAATTAACACTTGATTATTACCTGTGCCAATACAGTAATAAGAAAGTTGATAGACACCAGCGGTTGCTATTGCAGTTAAAGCTGTTTCATTTATAGCTACTTCTGCGCCAACGGTAATTGCTTGACCATTAGCATTACTTAAATGAATGTTACCAGACTGTCCTGCTACTTCGTTAGCAAAAGATAACAAACAACCATCACTTGCTACAGTAACACTAAAATCATTGCCTAACGCCATATCACATTCTGCGGTATCTGGACTTGTTCCAGTGCCTAAACTAACAGTAGTTATTGCACCTAAAGCTCTTCCTGTAACTGTAACACCATTTGCTGTTGTTTCTATTTTCTTAGCATTATTATGATACAGTTCTACTGCACCATCATCAATAAACTTAGCTAGAGTTTCACCTGAACCGTCAATATTTAACGTGGATGAAGCAATTGAAATATGCCCATCTGTACCATCCCAAAATACTTGTAAGTCACTACCTGTACCAAGAATAACTTTATCGCTATCTGCCATGACAATATCATTGCCATTACTTGCTAGATCACTGGCTAAGTTACCACCCACATTTTGTGCCGGAATAGCTTCAAGCTGTATTGTACCACCAGTACTGTCGTATGTCAATACATGATTATCTGTTAATGAACTTTGATCTGCATCAAAATGGAAAACACCAAGATGGATATTGCCTGTTCCATGTGGATCAATAATAACATTGCCGTTAGTATCTGTGCTTGAAATGGTATTACCATTAACATTAATATTATCTACATCAACTGCAGTGAAAGCTCCTGTTGATGCAGAGTTAGCACCTACAGGTGTTCCATCAATAGCACCACCACCAATGTCAACTTTGTCCATGACAACTGTGCCAGAACCGTTAGGTGTTATAGAAATATTACCATTGGCTGCATCAGCAATAGTAATTACACCTGAGTTTGTACCTGCATTAGTGCTAAGTGTTAAGTCACCTGTGCCGTTTGTTGTAATAGTTGCATCAGCATTGCTATCACCTACACGTACTGTATCCGCATCTAGTTGAACATCACCTGTTCCATGTGGAGCAATTACTACATTACCATTAGTGTCTGTGCTGCTAATAGTATTGCCATCAATTGTTATATTGTCGATGTCCACTTGTGTGTCCATAACAATAGTACCATCAGACTTGATACGCATACGTTCTGTTGCGGCTGCTGATGTATTTGTTTTAAATACAAGGGCTGTTGAATTATTGTCAGAAGCAAAAGTATCTTCTGCTATAGCTTCAATAGATGCGCCATCAAGAAGAGCATCTACGCCACTGCCCTCAACAGGAGCATTAAAAGTAATCTTACCTAATACATTACCAGACTCAACTGACGTATCCCCAGTTTGCAAGTTAAGCTCAAACCCAGAAGCTGCTCTAGCTTGTATGCCTACGTTGTGTTCATGCGTAAGAGTTACATCATCATTAGCACCAAAAGATAATACAGCAGCATCGCTGTCTAGTTTTAAATCGTTACTAATATTTACAGATGTAGATGCATCAATGTCTACAATAGGTGCAGTAATTTCTAACTCTGCATCAGCATCTATGTCTAGTTGACCGTCTGTGCTTGAGTTAATAAATATTGCGCTGTCACGTATTTGCAGTTTAGTTGCAGCAGGAATATCAATAACACCTGTTCCGTTAGGGTCAAGTGTAATATCACCATTAGTATTGGTAGAAGATATAGTGTTTGCGTCTATAGTAATGTTGTCAATTGCTGCAGACTCACCTACTATTGCAGTAAATGTACCTGCTGCTGCAGTTGCCCCACCAATTACCACATTATCAATTGTACCACTATCTATGTCAACTTTACTTATATTAACTTCACCCGATCCATTTGGTGTCAAGTCGATGTTACCATTAGAGTCTGTGCTAATAATAGCATTACCATTAATATTAATATTGTCTACGTCAAGATCACCAGTAACATTTGCTGCTCCTGTAATAGTAAGAGTAGTTGTGTCTATGGTAACAGCAGTAGATGCGTCTATATCCACTGTAGGTGCTACAAGTTCTAGTTCTGTATCTGCATCAATGTCAAGCTGTCCATCTGTACTAGACTTTATACTTAGTGCGGTGTCTCTAAACTGTATAGCTTTATCTGTATCAACTAATATATTTTCACCAAGACCGTCAATATATGCTTTACCATCAAGATATAAATCTTTAAACTCAAGTGAAGATGTACCTATATCTAACGTATTATCTGTTTTTGGTTTTATTTCAGTTGAACTAGCTACAAAATCTTGCACTGGACCAAGCACAGTAACAGGCCCACCTTCACCGGCTGTGCCATCATGGGTATGTCCACTTGTAGCGTTAAAGGCTGATTCGATAGCGTCATATTCGCCATCAAAGTCAGCAGCGTTAATTACGTTACCGTCAGCAATATTATTAGCTGAGTCGTTTCTGGTATATCCTGTTCCCATAGTTTTACCTTCTTGCGTTAGTGGCGTATTCGACTGTTAATGCGTCAAGTGAAAATGGTGGTGCTTGTGTAGCAGAGTCAAACAAAAATGAAACTGCGAATCCAGAACCTACTACTTGACTTTCAAATAGTTTAACTAGTTTTGCACCATACGTAGTTGTACCAAACACACCAGTTCCATAAAATCCTACAACTCCTTGTACGTTTTGTATATTAATAGGTGCTGGTTGTATAGTACCGGCTTCGTCAAAGTCTAACTTTAAACTTAAATCAAATGCTACACTTCCTTGTGGATCAGTGTACAAAAATATCTTGTAAAAAGTTTTTCGTACTCGTGGGTCTTCAATTGGAATAAAAGGTGTAGCAAAGGATATAGTAATTGCTGTACCGTCAAAATCACTACCCGATTCCATTTGATATAAGTAGCCATCATTATTAGAAAACAGTACAACCTCACTGTTTAAATGATAATTACTGTCTGCTACAAATGCTCGTATACCTCTAGTTTCTGCATACTGCATGTTTGCGCCGCCTTGTTCTGCAAACTGTGTAGCTAAAATGCCCTGTGCATTTTCTTGTGTAATATTATTATTATATCCAAATATTCTATACTGTGATTTTTCTCTAATAACGCAACTCGTAAAGTTTGTATTAGTAGAGATAAATGTAACTAAATCATCCTGTATATTTTTAGATACAACGCCTAATCCAAAATCACCAATTCTATCTGTGGCACTTAACAACCGTAAACCGTCAGGTGCTAAGAACATAACATCACCACCAACTTCTTGTATGGTGTCACTTTCAATACAACCCAAATCATTAGTCACTGGTTGCAATGTAAAGTCTGCGATTGTGTTACCTACTAATCTTTGTATTGATACTTCGGTAAAAATAATTAACTGATCACGAAATACTTCTAAACCTGTAATTGGTGAACCTATGTTTATAGACCCTGCACCATTTGCTACGGAAAAGTCACTGTCAGTATACGGCGCAGTAAAATTAAGTATAGTTCCTTTACCAAAGAATAAAGCATTTTTAAAGTTAGATATAAATGCTGCGCCTTTTACATCAGCAGGTGCGTCATTCAGGGCAGTAAATAAACTAGTGTCATATGTTGCTGGAGCATTTGTCCCATCTACTAGTGCTATCTTTTGTGTGCCGTTAAAGTTGTATTTAGCAAATCGTGTTCTTGTTGCACCTTCTCTGCTTGTAGATATAAATGTTAATGCGGCATTGTCAGCAGGACTTGATGCAAGCGCAGGGTCAATACTCAAAGTAGAACCACCAGAAGATACAGTTGCGGTAGCTGTTACTGTGTAAATCTTTTCAATACCAGCAATTGTAAATTGATCTTGTGCCTGTGGTGCTGCAGTTAAACCGTCTACTATAAGAGATGAACCTGTTTGACTTGCACCGTTTACTAAAGTTGTTCCATAATTAGGAACATTTATTTTTGTAAAACCTGTACCTGTTGTGCTAAATATATCATCGTTCTTTGCAACAATGGCTTGACTTTCCCAGCTTGCAACACCAAGAGTAAGATAATTTAAAGTTGTTGATACAAAAGTAACATTATCTTGATCTGAAGGGTTATGCAACATTGTTTGAGATAGTGTTAATGTTGCTCTATTTGTTGCTGCAGCAAAAGATACGCCACCTGCTGCAATCGTATATCTAAAACTTATTACGGCATTATCAGCCGGGGTAGCAACTAAAGCTGAACTAAGAGTTAAAGTTGACTCAGTTGAACTTAAAGCTGTTGCACTACTAATTGTATATACTGTTGTATCACCGTCTATAGTAAATGTATCATTGGCTGAAGGTCTTACGTCTAATCCATCAACAGTTAATGATGTACCTGATTGAGATGCCCCATCTACTAAACCACCTGCAAATGTTAGTATATCTCCAGCGACAGGTGTTTGATGTATGTTACCTAGTATAAGTGTTGTGCCGCTTTGACTGGCTCCATGTACTTTTGGCTCACCATATGGTGGGATCAAGTCACTGTCGTACTTATCATAGCCTTCAATTCTACGATAACCACCTTCAACAGATGGTTCAAAGTTACGCAATATACGTGCGCTACCCGGTGCGTTAAGACCCTGCTGTAACGGAGAAAGGTTACTTATTAATCCACCACGAAACTCAACGGCGTAAGTTTTCCATGCGTCAGCCAAACTACTACCCCTATGTTACCGATGAATATCCGTACCTAAGACCACCACCTGTGTTTTGCGGAATCATATAAGAACGCACATATCGTGTACGATTAATTAACATTGAACGCATGTACTTAATACCTTCGTCAAACTTTTCTTTCATTACCAAAGCATCTTGTGTATTACCTCTAAATAGATATGCATAGTGCATTGCACCATCTACAATAACATGTATGAATCTATCTGGTATAACAATTGTATCGCCGTGTGCAGATAAGTCTGCAGTAAAATTAAAGTATTCATATACTAATATGTATGCTTTGTTTGGCTCTGGAGTAAGAATAAACTCAAGAGAAGGAGCATGTATAACACGAGTGGGTACGCCTTGAAAGCTAGAACTATTATATTCTTGCGTTACAAATTTATCTAAGTATTCTTCATAAGTCATAGGCATTATACGTGTTGTACTATTACCTAACGTAGAATCTTCTTTAATCCTAAATGTATCAAAGTTGATAACTTTACAGTCTGTAGGAAAAGAATAACGGCTAGTATTAGCCGTCAAGGTTTGCGTCTTTAATGTATGGTTAAAAGGCCATTCAAATTCTGATTGATTTATATATCTAATAGATGAATTAATAGCGTCCTTTGCATGTGCATAAAAACCTGTCGCACTTGCAAAGTTTGTAGAAGTCAGTTCAACTTCATTCAAACGCCTATTTACTTGATTAACTAATTGTAAAAATGTTGTAGCCATCTACGTTTCCTTAAACAAAGTGAGGGGGCAAGTTGCCCTGCCCCGTCACATTATGTTATGCGAGTGTGTCTCTATCTACTTCATTAGCAGATACATCACCTTGGTCGCTAACGTCCAGCATGACTGCATAGACACGAATTTTACCTGCAGTATATGTTGCACCATCACCAGCAAAGGTAAGGTCCAAAGTATCTGCAGTAGCAAGAGTGACATCTGCTGCTGGTGTAGCAGAAGGAGCATAAGCCCCGTCAGCCGCACCGTCAATGTCAAACGCTGCAACAAATTCGTTGTCATCAGCAGCACCTAAAATAGCTGTAGCGTTTGTACCAGTATTCATGGTAGCAGATTCTACAACTTGGAATCCTGCGTGTAATACACGTGTATTTGCAGGAATAGTTAGGCACTGAACAACATCTCCACCTGTAGAAGAAATGGCTTGAGCTGTTAGGTCAACAGTCATATCTACATAGTAAGGAGTGCGTCCACGTGGACTGTTGCCATGGGCGGGTTTCAAAAGAGTGGTAATTGTAGCCATTTTTTAATTCCCCCTATACCAAACAGAACCGGGCATTAACAAGAGCCTCTGGTCGGAGAATCTTACGCCCATACAAATGCATACCACGAACAATGTCAGCGAAGCTGTCAGGATCACGATATGTCTCAGTCTTGTTGATTTGCTCTGCAGTAGCAACAGCAGATGAATGCCCACCAATAATCACACCGAAGTTAGAAGAGTTTGTGCCACCTGTAGTGCCAGAACCCGTTCCAATTTCAGGTAGGTTATTAGAAACATACACTTGGAAACCGTGCAGATTATTAATTACAAGACCGTTTTGCAAACCAGAACCACCAAAGTCTGAGTTCAGAAGTTTTGAATCTTCATCTTTCAGTACTTCCATGAATACTGGGTTGACTACAAGCCAACGTCCTTGTGAATCAACATTTTGCTGGTCTAGCTTACGAGCCATACGAGCAATAATCATGGTTGGGTTAGCGTTACCTGAACCCGGCACTGCAGAAGCACCCGGTAAGCGTGGCTGAATACCAATACCATTGTCAGCAGAGCCACCAAAGTCATTAGCGTCAACTTGCATTTCGCCTAGCAGTTCGTTAGTCCCTGCTGTTGAAACTGCCACTGAGCCATTAGTCGTGGTGTTAGCTGTATTAGCAGTGCCATGAATAGCAGCTTGCTTAAAACCGCCCATGTAGCCAAGAACATCTTGGTCAAACTGGTCAGCCAAACGATACGCAGCACGATCACTTGCCAGTTGCTGGAAGTTTACGTGGCTATGCGCCTCTTCAATGTCATCAACCTTAAATGCAAAGTAGTTAGCTTTGTCAATTGTCAGGTTGAAATCTTCGTCATCAAGGTCTTGCGGCGTGATAGTTGTACCACGGGCGTAAGCCTTAACGGTGATTTCGGGTTCTTTGATAATCTTAACGGAATCACCCATAGCAGCAATCTCACCGAAATAATCGGAATTAGTGATTGCTTCAGCAACAGCAGACTTGCGGAAAGCAAGTTGCACCTGTTTGCTGTAAATTACGGGAGAAAAATTACCGTTAGGAAGATTACCATAACCACTAGCAGTAGTAAATGCCATGTTAAAATCTCCTATGTAGCATTTTACAGATACAAACTCGCAAGACTAATCAGGAGGCTGATGCACTTGGGTGCGTATTCTGATAGGATGGCCTTCCTACCATTCAACGGGCCATGTTTGTCAGGTAATCCGTAAGGCTTGGCTGTTTGTTAATTATAGTGTATCCGTATTGCGCTACACAGATACACTAATCTGACTATAGTTATACGTATAAATAACTATTTGTCAACTCTTTTTTATCTAGCAGAGCCAGATACATCATAGATAAACTTTCCAGAACGGATAGCTTCCATAATTTCATCAGACATCTTCTCATATTGTTGAGGTGACATCTTTTGTACTTGAGATTCTTTTAAGTAAGTAGAAGACTCATCTTCTTGTGGCTTACTTCGTGAGTTCTTTGTAGATACAGACTTAGCTGCATCTTTATCTTTAGTAGGTTTGCTTTTAGAAATACCCATGTCGGCTTTGTACAAATCAATTGCTCTAGCTGCTGAACGTGCATCGTTGTCATTATCATACAGCGCATCTTGTACCCACTTAGGTTGTTCTTCTGCCCAATTGTGAAAGTCATCACTGTCTCTAATTTCATCAAAGTCAGGATGCATCTGCATCAATGCTGCTTCAGCCTTCTCTTTAGTAGCAGAAGTTTGCATCTCATCAATTACCTTCATGCGTTCTTCTAGTGCAGTAGATTGCTCTGCTGCCTTTTTCATGGCAATTGTTTCTACAATAGCTGCTACATCTGGGTAGTCTGCTGCCCACTGTTCAATGTCCTCATCAGACTTGGGTAGCTTCATTTCTTTTTTAGTGGCTGACTCAAGCTGCCGTTTCATTGCATCTAGTTCAGTCTTAAACTCTTCAGCTTGTTTTTGTTGGTGTCGGCGTAGGTCTGAGTAACGCTTCTTAAATGTTTTTTCTTCTGCTGTAGTAGGTTCAGCTTCTTCTGGTTCAGTAGCCTCTTGCTCTACTTCACCTTTCTGCTCTTTCATCATTTGCTCTAATTCTTTTTCTTCAATCCTACGCTTTTCTTCGTTAGTATATTTACGATTAGCAAATGCAGCTTTTTTTGGTGTTTGCATTTCTTCTGCCATGATTGTATCGTTCATGTTTGTATTTCCTTTTGTTGGGGCCACCGTAGCCACACTGTCGGGTGTGGGGAGTGAGTAGCCAACTGATTGTAAGATTTAAGCCTCTTACACAGCTTTATTAACCATCGCTATCATCACTCATATCTCCACTGACACTACCACCTGATGCTTCATCTCCTTGAGGACCATGACCTCCATCATTACTAGCATCACTAATTGCTTGTGCTATATCTTCAGGTGACAATGCACCAAAATCTTGTGGGCTAGATGGTATTCCTTCTGGCAATCCTTCTTGTGGTGCGTTTGCTATAGCTCTTTCTAGTGTAGTTAGCTTGGATAAATTAAAGTTCCTTGTTTGTTTATACGCATTCATTTTATCAAGCTCACTTTGCCGCATTACAGGATTTTTATCTTTAGTTCTTACTGGATTACTATAATCGGGTTTTCCAGTTGTAGGGTCTACAGTAGTAACAGCACCCTTTTCTTGTGTAGTTTCAATTGCATCATCTAATTGACCTATATTTCTACCATATGCATCAATAGCGGCTTGTACTGAAGCCCTGTCAGTAATAGCACTTGGTGAATATCCTAAATCTGTCATTGCAGAAACTCGTCCCGCTTGAATTGCATCTTGATGGTCTACTAGTGCATTTCTAGCTGCTGCAACATGATTTAAATCTCCTTTTTTAGCTGCTGCCTCGGCTGCAACCATAGAAGCTGCTATAGCGTCATATTGTGCATTTGTAGTTACTTGTGACATATTACTAAGACCTAACTCAGTTAGTGCCGTATTACGTGCTTGATTCATTGCCGTTCCAATTTCATTGTAATTACCAGATTCGGTTAATCCAAAAGCCTTACCCATTTGATTAGCCAATGCCCCAACTGGGGATAAAGAACCTAGTTGATAGCCAGCTAAATCTATAACAGCACTTCTGTACCCAGCATTATTAACAGCACCTACGTTACCGCCAAACGCATCTTTATCAGCTTGACTAGCTACACCGCCCGTTAACACATTAGGTAAACCAATAGCAGGATTTGTTCCTAGTGTTGTTCCTACTCTACCAGAAGTTACACCTGAGTTATCGTCACCGCCACCGCCATCATCTTGTTGTTGACCTGTTACTGTGACAGGTGTGGTAGATGTATCTGTAGGAGTTGTCATACCCATTTCTTCAAACCTAAAACCTTCTGGGATAGGGTAAATAGGTTTTCCATTTTTAAATGGTATTTGTCTTACTTGTCCTGCATCATTTACATATCGTCTTAACTCATCATACTTACCCAGATTACTTCCCATCACTTGTCCAAATGTAGGTAAATTAGTTGTTTGTGGAGCTTGTGTGAATTGTACATTTTGAAGTTGTGGTACATTAAAGCCGGGAACAGTAGGTGCTACATAAGGTTTAAATCCTGTAGTGGGACCAGTATTAGGTTTGTTGATAACGCCTGTGCCTTGTACTGGAACTACTCCACCTAAATTAAAATTTAAATCACTCTGGTCCTCTTCTATATCAAGGTCATACATATCAAATGGCAAGTCATCTTCAACAGTAGCTTGTTCACTATTGCCCATCTGACCCATAGCTTCCATCTGAGCCAAACCCTGCTTTGCTTCTTGGCGCATACGCATCAAATTCTCAAGGCCAATGTAACGCACTACGTCTGCAGGAATAACAAATTCACCCTCACTGAGTTGCGCAGGGATGTCATCACGAACTTCTTTTTGAGTAGAACCGGGTGGTACATCATTACCAGATACAGGGTCTATTGTACCGCCTTCGTCCATAAGACCGCCCTCATCGAACCCACCTTCTACAAGCTCAAAGAGTTCCATTTGTTTTGTCATACCTTTTGCCATAATACTACCCTTCAGCGTTAGCTACGTCCTCACGTAATCGTTTAATCTTACGTAGTACATCAATAGCACCCTGTGCTTTATGTACCGTTATTATGTTTTCAGATTGTTCTAGCACCTTATGATGCTGGTCTATTATGTTATCTAAATACTTACTGAAGTGGTCCCATTGGCGGTTGTTGCCCACCAGCGGCTTGAGCTTGCTGAGTATTTCCTTGTTGTTGTTCATTTCCACTAAATCCCTGTTCACCCGGTACAGGAGCCTGACCTGTACCTATATTGCCGCCACCTGCACCTGTTGGGTCCATAGCATCAGCACCCGGTGGTGGTGTCATACCACCTTGCTCTGGTCCTGCTGGCTGTTGAAACCCTTTCATAATTTCTGCTTGCAGTGCAGCTTCATCCATATTGTTGGTTACTTTGTCGGGGTCTAAGTCCATAGACTTTGCAATCTCACGGATTACATACTGGAACTTAGCAAAGGGTGCAAGTGTAGGATTACTTGCAATCTGCAAAAACTGCATCAACCTTTGGCTACGTATTTCGTTAGCCATCAAGCTTTCTGTGCCACGTGCTTTAACTTCTAAATCACCCTTAATCTCTGGGTCAAAGTCAAACTGCATATTAAAGCGGAAAAAACCTTCGCCAAGTGGACGTAACAGATAGTCGTCTACATTCTTAATAATTGTTTTAGTGCTACCCTGTGCTGCACCCATAAGCATGGATATACCACTAGCTGTACGGCCTACGCCTGATACACCTGTCTGTCCGTGAGCAAATGAAGGGAAGCCTGTGCTTTCATCTGCCAGTACACGTGCCTTATCAAATAGCATCATATTCTCTTGTGACACGTTAGGAAACTTAGTACCAAAGATTGCCTGTCCCGGTGCGCCACCTTGCCTACGGAATACCTTGCCCGGATATAGCGACAAGTCTTGTCCCGGCACTAGATTGGTTTCATCTACTTCTACAATTAAGTTACCTGACAATACAGCGTTGTCTACAGCCATACGCATAAAGCCATTCATTAGCGTTTGTGTATCATCCATGTTTTCGGCAATGCCTACGCCAAAGAAGGAGTATGGATTAAGTTCATATGGCGCAGCAGAGTAAGGAATCTTAGATGGTTTAAATGGATTAAGCACCATACGTAATAGTTTGTTATTACAAATCCAAACATTAGCTTGCAATTCATCAAACTCTTTTAGTTCTTTTGGAATGTCGATACCTTGTTCTTCTAATAACTCTGTATCAACCATACCCCAATATTCAAGAACTTCAAAACGATCTACACCATGCTCTGGTGCATAGTCAGACAGATCATCTTCCCAGTATTGCTTAGTGTAGTTTTCACCCATAGCAATAACTTCATTAATAACTTCACCACGAAAATATGGACGCTTCTTTAAATTACGTAACTGTGTACGTGACATTTTGTGCCGTTCAATTACAAACTGTGCTTCGTCCATGTTGTTTGCATCTGGGTCTGGAAAAAAGTTCCAAACAGATACGTGATTTACTTGTGGTATGGTTTTAAATAAAGGGTCATATTCACCGTTGTCATCCCAATTAGGATACTCTTTATCTACAGCAAATGGGCCTTTCATAACACCTGTACCAAACAATGCCATTTCAAATGCAGCATTACGCAGATGTTTAGTTGCGCCAGACTCTTCTAATTGATCATGTATTTTCTTTTGCATTTTCTTTGCAGCAATCATAGCTGGACTAAATGCAATAGCTGTAGGTGTATTACCCGGACCTTCTTTTAACTTGTCAGAAATAGGTTCCAGTTTGCTCTCCAGCACCCCAAGTTTTTCTTGTAGGGACTGCGCTGTTGCTCCCGCCGGTAATTTTTTGCCGTCACCTGCAAAACCGTAGGGACTAGAAAGAGAAGTTTCACCACGCAATTGTTCTGGTTCTTTAGGGTCAAAATGTACATCCGCAACAACTCCCTCTGGTAATTCCGTAGGCTCAATAGATAAAGGAAAACGCTGGTTAGCAAATAAGACATCAACAATCTGTCCATAAGCTGCCAGCGTTTTGGTTTTTGTTACTTTAATAAATACACGAGATTTTTCAGTTTCAGTAAACTGAACATCCGGTCCATACAAACCACGATAATTACGGTATGCTTTTAGCCAACGCTGTTCATCATCGTAGCGATAGTCTTCAGACCGTTTATATCGTTCTAATATAAATGGAATTATATTACTTATATCTACGTCAGACACAGATGTATCGTCACTATCTTCTAATGCAATAGCATTATCTTCAATCATCATATCATCTTCGTTCATAATATATCCTTAATATCCGAATGTTGCATCCGCTACTGGCATACTGTTTCTTGGTCCAGCGTGAGGATCATAATCAAATACACTAAATCTTGGTCTGGACATTATACCATATCTTAACGCATCATACAAGTGGTCTTCAGCATTTGTATCCACGTCTTCCGGGTTTTTCTTGTCCAGCGGTATGGCGGGTAACTGTGAGATGGTATTTGTGCAAGAATTAAAGAAAACAAGTCTAGGCTCCTCTGTAAATTCATCTGTCTGTAAACGCCTGTGTATTTCATTCTTTCCAGATATGCGACTGCCACGGCTACGGTCTGACGGCCTCCACCGACAGCCTTTCATAATCATTTGCTCCGCAAGAGAAGGGCCAGTGTCACCACGCTTATGCCAAAGAGAACTGTCCAAAACACCATACTTAATATTTCCATCACCAGCCTCTGCGTCCAGTATCATATCTGCCAAATCTGTGGCAAGGACTTTAGATACGTAGAGTTCTCTATATACCACAAGCTGTTCATCAGGTGCAACAGCAAACCAGATAACGCCAGACTTGCTGCCGTAACCGTAATCGCAAGCCCTAAACTTAACCCAATTACTAGGAATATCAAAAGGCTCAATGACATGAATATTACGGTCAAACTCAGTAAAAGCCGCACCCTCTTTAATATCCCAGTCTCCATCAAGGAGTTGTCTTCGTTGCTGCTCTGGCATTGAGAGTAGCATGGCTTCGTAATCACCTGATTCCGCAAGGTATGGATTATCAGAAAGTCTTGCGGGTATAAATCTTCTTTTGTATAAAGGTCTTCCAGCCTTTGCGTGTCCTGCTGGGTATCTAAGAACTTCTCCTGTTTCAATATCGGTTGCATCGTAGGCTCTGTTATAAGGGGCGGGGTCAATGAACATCTTCTTAACCCAATGATGACCTCTGCCGCCGGGGTTGGTCGTAGCCCTCATATAAATTGGCAAATCTGCTGCAGTGGACCTTAGACGAGACCGCATATAATTCCATGCGTATGGTGTGGCCCATTGTGTTAACTCGTCAAACCCTATCCAGCTAAACGCTAGACCCTGATAACGCAAGACATCATCATCTCTGTCGAGATAAGACATCCACAACCTTGCCCCAGATGGCGCAGTCCACTGCATCTTTCTTTCTGACCACTTAATACCGGGCCAGATTTTTGGGTATAACTCCTGCGACTTGAATACGAGTTCTCTTAACTCTTCTGTTGTATGTCGCAAAAGCAACCCACTAAATGCGGGATGCCCCATGTAGCGTAGTGGGTCAGAGAGCATAGCATAGGATTTACCACCGCCAGCACTTCCACCATATAACACCTCTCGTTCACCAGCCGCTAAGAAATCTGTCTGTGGGCCGGGGTTAGGTTTAAAAAGTATGTTAGCTGTCTCTTCGATAGCTTGTGTTTCATACTCTACGTGTTTTATTTCAACTGTTGGCTCTGGAGCCTGTTCTTTCTTCTTCAAGGGCTTTCGCTTTGGCGATTGCCTTTTCCGCATATTCTGCCCACTTGCGGATGCTTGTAGCTTGGTTCTTACGTCTTCGCTCATTAGCTAACCTTTTCCTTAACCCTACATGGGATATGTAGCGGCCTGTCTGTGTACTTAGCCAGTTTGCTACTTCACGATAACTGTATTGATTTACGTGGCTACGTGCCTTCTCAAGTAAATCTAATTCAATCTGTATAGGTTGCAGAAGGTCGGGGTCTGCTTCATCCTGTTTATATCCGAATGGTACTGTACGTGCAATACGTGGTATAGCTACCCACTCGTTCTGTTCTTTAATATCTGTTGGCTGTGGTAGCTTCCACTTGCCTATGCTTCTAGTCATTTGTTTTTTCTATTGTCTGTTGTTGACAGCACCATGCCGCCTTTGCGATAATCCGTAGTATCTGTACTTTTATTTTTAGAGGCTTTTATTTCAGCACGTTTTCGTGCTACATATCTTGTGCGGTGCATAGTTAAATTTTTAGACAGTCTATCGCCATTTTTCCACGCATCCATAGCTTCTTGTTGCAGTGCTTGAATTTCCTGCGCAGTCATTAATCGTCTTCTTCTACAATAGCTTTAGGTGGCATAAGCATGACACCCCCTGATGCTTCTACGTGCATCTTCTCAGTCTTAACCAAACCTGTGCGGTCAAGTAGTTCTTTTGCTGCAGCCATCTTATCACGTATGCCTAGTTCAGTTGGGTCATGCAACCCACCTACCATAGCCATCGCTGCTTTCGGCGCATTACGTGCCATGTACATTTGAGTAGCCTCAAGTATCTCTTCTTTAAGACCTTTAACAATTTCTGAAGTACTAGAAGTGTCAGCATATCCTGCCATCTTTTTTGCTTGCACCAAATCACCGCCAGCTTCTTCAAAGAGTACGTTGAGTAGTGTCTGTTGTTTTTCGGTGAGTTGTCGTGTCATTTACCTGTTACCTTATTTGCAACATAATCTGCAAATTCTTTAACGCCATCTTTTAAGTTATCAAAACTAAACATAGGAAGAAATTCTTTTTCATAACCATCAAAAGTTTTTCCTTTGCGACTAACATTTCTAAACTTTGCTTTTTTCTTTGATGATGACATCTAAAATTCTCCGTTGTGCATGGCATTAGCCAGCTTAGTAGCCCGTCCTTTTACTTGAGATGCCCACCTACTGTCTAACATTTCTTTTGCTGCAGTTGGGTAGTCCTCATCATGGATAGCTGCCCACATCATTTTAAACTTATTCAATCTAGGTACACCCATGTTAAACGCCATGTCTATGACAATAAGCTGACGTACAGCGTCCAGACTGTCCACGCAAGGGTGCGCACGTACCAGTTCCTCTTCGACTATCTGTACGTCATTCGTTGCTAGATAGACCGCATCAGCTTCTGTTATACCCATTTGATAGATGGTATCTATATTGGGTATGTCCATCCACTCTAGCTCTTCTTTAGTTAAACCACGGTCTTCTAGATTCCTGCCGATACCTATAGTATCAATTCCTAGTGTATCTTTATACACCTGTAGCCTTAGACCCTCGCTTACTACTAGCTTGTCTATCAGGTCTTGTCGGTTGTACTTCATTCTCTTTTCCCTCGTGATTCATCCATACCGCAAATGCACCTGTCATGGCCCCCGTGACTACACTCACTAGTGCCGCTTGCTGACTTGTTGGGTCTTGCAGTGTCATAAACCACTCCACTACTCGCCATGCTGATATTGACATCATTAACATCATTAGTCGTGGAATCAGTTTCCACTCTAGTATCTTTTGTGCTGCCATTATTTTTTACCAAAGAATTTTGTTGCACTACGAACTCCAAAAGAAGCCGCAACGATAACTCCAAGTGAGTATTGATACCATTCAGGCATCTCGTTGAGCCTTGCAAATCCATTTGCTACTACATCTTCCATGCCGGGTACAAATGCTAGGATAAGCGGAATACTAAATAGAATAGTCAGCCACTCATCTTTCCACGAGTTAGCTGACCCTTTAGCCATCTCCAAGTCCCAATCAATCTCGCCAGTAGCCTTTTTCTGCATGACTACAGCTTCAGCTTGTGCTTTAGCTACCTTAGTCTGTGCATTAGCTTTTGTCTGTTCTACTTTGCCTGACATCCATGTGCCAGCTATTTCTGCAATAGGTCCAATAAGTAAATTAAGCATTAGGCTCCCCGTCTGAACTGTGCGGTTTTCTTTTGTATTTTTTTAGGCTGTTTGACGAATTGCTTACCAGCAGCAGTTCCTTTTCTTTTAGCACGAGATGTCGCTGCGTATTCCGATGGCGTAAGGGCTTTAATCGCTGATGCCGGAAGATAGCGTTCCCCTGTGGCTTTTGATCCTTGGGTGGAAGGTTTGCCACTTTTGGTTCTCCAATCTTGCTTGGTCCAATTTGCTAAACTCTTCTGTGATTTTTTCATAATACAGTTATACCACTTATGTTTCTAGTTGTCAAGTAAATAATGAATATGCTGTAGCAGATGCTGCAATTGCCCAAAGAAATAAACCTATAGCTATAACACCTATTGTACCTACACCTATACCAATCTTTATATTTTCCATCATTTCGTTGTGTTTTCGTATAGCTTCCCGCCTAGCTTTAAGTGCAGCTTCCCTAGCTTCTTGTATACGCTTCTGCCTTTCAGCTAAAATGCCTTTCCATGTACCATGCCCAAATCGCATGTCTACCATAGTGGCTACTTCTTGTAATTTTTCTGCTGCTATCTTAGCATCAATAACGTCACGTGCTACATTATCTACGCCAAACTGGTCTGTTATACCTACGCCAGCTTTTTTAGCACGTTCCTGCTGTACTTGTTTTTCGCCAGCAAACAGATTATCTATATGCCCAGCTATATCACTTATATCATTAGCAGTGTTAATAGCACCCTTAATGCCATCTACGGCACTCTTCACAAGTGCTATACCTGCGAGTGTCTCTGCAATCATTGTTGGTTGGTTCCTACTTGGGTTGGGGTCTACATACTGCAGTTATCTTTTTTCTTTTACCGCCACCCGCCGGAACAGATTGTTGTCGGGACAATCTTTCAGCAAAGTATAGGCATCTATCTATGTCTACAAACTTTTGTGTTGTGTCTATTACGTTTGCACCTAAGTACACGTACAATACAAATACAATCATTCTATTATGCGAACTATATAACTTGAACCATCATCATTCTTAGATACTTCTACTGTTTTATTCTCACAAGAGTATCGCACTGTCTGGCTCTTTTTATATAAGTTTCTTTCTATTGTTCTTTTAGCCTTTAAGCATTTTGATATTTTTTCAAATGCTGTATGTTCAGAAACGTCACCACCCATGTACAAGATAAGTGTTATGGTTTTAATGATTTCCATTTCTTAATTTCTCTAGGTTTTCTTCTAATGCATTTAGTCGTTTCTCGTAGAACTCTAGTGTTAATTTCTGTTGCTGGTCGTATGGGGCTTTGCCTTCATCTATCTGCGTAGCTAAGTCATCCAACTGATTTGACAGATGCTCTATCAACATAAACTGTTCACTGTCTGCTGGAAGACTACCCATTTCACCACGAGGCCACTTAATACGAAACTCTGTATTTTGTTCCAAATCAGCTTCCATCATTGTGATGTTTGTTTCTATTTGGTTCAGTCGTTCTATAATACCAAAGTATGCCCATGTTGCTACAGATGCAGCAGCTACCATACTTATAATATTACGTAGGGGTAACGCAACTTCAGTATTCTCACTTAGCTTTGTAGCCATTATTCAATACCTAGAACCCTAGATAGTCCAAATACTTCTAGCAGCATAAAGGTAAAGAACAATAGAAGAATGCTACCAGCTATTAGTTTACCGCTAAAGTTTGTTGACCCTATACGAATAGCAATAAACTCATTGCCTAGTATTCTGAGTATTAGTTCAAAACTATTTTCATTGATACCTAAAGATATAGGTTTTTTATTTTCTTTCTCTTCCATGCTACGCTGCCATACTCTTTGGGCTGCTTGCTTCAAGACCCATCCACTTACTCCATTCTGCATAGTAGTGTCTCATCCCTACTTCATCATGTATTGTGCTATTCTCATGTCTGCCATGTAGAATGTTTCTAGGCTCTGTGCCTTCACGCATTGTTGTACCCTGACCAGCTACACCGATAAGGTCTTCATGTAAGTTTCTACCGAATGGCCCCCATATAGAGTTGTGGTGTTTGATACGTGTCTGTCTTTCCTCTGGCGTATCTTTCTTGAGACCGTATCCTCTAAACTCAATAAGAACTTTGTTTGGGCCAAGAGGTGTAACGCTATCGCTTCTATAAGCACTACCCCGTAAATTAAAATTAAATCCGGGGAAAAGGTCAACCATGTACCATTGATTGGGTGGGAGATTAGGGAAACTAAGTTCTCCTCTATCCTCAAAGCCATCGTATTCCTTGTAGTTAACTGTGAAGCTACTGACGTTGACGTGTCCGTTATCAAACGGTATATTTTTTCTAGCAAAGTATTCATCGTTGAATCCAGACACACGATTAAAGTAATGCATAAAGTCGTGGTAGAACTCACTGTTAGTATCGTGCCACAGCTTGTAGTTAGTATTTATAACAGCCTTATGGTAGTGAAACACTTCCATCTCTTCGGTGTCAATGGCATCAGCTATGCAATCAAATGCACCAGCAGTCCACTCATCTACACTCATAGACGGATTTGTATCTAGGGTAGTCCAGACCATTCCACCATGCTTTACTTCACAGGGTAATTCCGTCCAGTTACCTGAATGATATGTTAGAGACAAGTCATTGCCAGCGGGTGCTTGCACCTTATCTGTAAGGAATGTCCTGACTACACCATTCTCAAAGCGCACAGCTACAACATTCTGTAATGCTATCTGCGTCTTTCTAAAGTCACCTAAGTGTGGCATCTCACTTGAATGACACATAGGAACCCACACTTTAGAGAATATATTTTCGAGTTCCTGCTCATATAAACTGTGGTCAGAGTAGATAAGTGAACTTATGTGTTCTACTTTAGGTTCTTTAGTCCAGTCTTTGTGATTACGTGGTGGCATTAAGTATCCTTATCATCCATCTTTACACAGAAGCAACGGTCTTTCGGATTATTAAAGCCGTGTTCTGTTACAGCTACATGGCATTTAGAAAGCCATTCTTTCTCACCATATAGTTTAACTTGCATGTCATCTGGTGTAGCAATCACTACACAAAACATTAGATAGCTAAGATTTGTAGCCACCGCCAGCATCCTTGTATGCTTTAGCTAACATCTGTGCTTTACGTGCAGACCACTGACCTGCACCACCGCCTTTAGTGCCAGCTTTAATACGTTGAAACTGTCGCTTGCGCATAGCAGGTTTTGTATAGTTACCTGCAGCGTTTACAGTAGATTTCTTTTTAGGTGTTGCTTTTTTTCTTGGAGCCATTATTACCTACCTTGCTGGATCAAAATATTCTTCTACAGAAATTGTAACATCTAATGTCATACCACTTTCTATGTATGATACTATTTTATCTTTCTGATGTAAAGTAAAAAAGTTGCCAGATACAACATTATGTGTAGTATTTGCTGCCATGCTCAAGCTGTTTACTAGCGTTTGGTACGAAGTATTATCATTATGATATATTTGAACATTAGCTTTTTTAGTGCTACTAGTGCCATTGCTAAGATGCAAAAACCTAACAATAGCACTGTAATTATCAGGCACTGTATATACTACATCTGCACTTCCATCAGCAGAAGTGCTAGTTACCCTTTTATTTTCTGTGGTAAACTTAGATACACTAAGATCAGGCATTACTTAATCCAATCCAGTAAGTCACGATGTTTCTTCCAGAACCAATTGCCTACACAAGTAAAGGGTTTGCCAATATTAAGCAAAGCCAATGCGATATAATAAATTGCTTTCTTCCTCATTTCTTTTTCACAGCCCCGCCACGCATCATTTTCTTAGCTGCTACACCGCCACGCATCATTTTCTTTTTAGCCATTTTAGCCATACCACCGCCACGCATACGCTTTGGTGCTACGCCACCACGCATCATTTTCTTTGCTACTTTAGTTTTGCCCTTCATTTCTTAATCTCCGTCTGTCTATTACTAATGAATGAAACACATCCACCGGGAAGTGTTTATAATACCCAGACTTCTCCAGACTTAATGCTGCATCGTCTAAGGGTGATAGCCTTTGTACAAATACCATGCAATAGACTAGGCTTTTGTCTACTACACCATCTTCAACTAAAAAGTCCAGACCTGCCTCTTCAGCATCGTAGTCTGGATGGAACACCATAAGGTGCATATCTTTACCTGCAATGGACATGGCTTCATTTACGCCATCGCACCATCCATCTAGGTATTCCATTTCTGGTAGGTACTGACTAGCCCATACAACTATATCATAATCGTGGGACTCAAAGTCTGCTACTTCTTTAGCTAGTCCATCTACCCCTGTGTTTATGCTGAATACAACCTTGTCATCTAGCCACGCTTGCTTTGCGTAGGGACACGGTGGTAGTCCATTAAGTTTCTCATTAGGTACTTCAAGAAATTCATGTGACCACTTTCGTATGTCGGCTTCTACGGGGTGCATTACGACTTTGTGATTTTGTTATATGCTTCTGGGCTTGCAGCTTTCAGTGCCTTCAGGCCGGGGTTGTCTTTAACCATACCACCTGCTGAATACATATGTTCTTTGCCACCTGACATACCACCACGCATCATCTTAGCTTTGCCTTTACCTTTAGGCATTTCAGCCATGCCAATACCAATAGAGATTACAGGCACTTTCTTAGTAGCCTTACCCCCCTTAGACATCTTTGGAGCAGTCTTATCCTGTCCCAAGGAACCTACTTTAGCTAATACCTTCTTAGCATCTTTACGTTCTTGTACGGTGTAGTCTTTAGGATTTTCATTAATCCGCATTGCTTCACTAGGTGTCATGTTACTTTTTCTTTCTATTGTCTACAGAGGATATTAACAAACCACCCTTACGATAGTCCATATTACTCATAGAGCGTTTGACTGCACCGCCACGATTAAAATCTAAACCGCCACGACCTCCTACTCCATCATCAACATTTTTTATATTTTTACTAGTAGCACCACGCATTCCTTTAGGTCCACCTTTTCTAGCACGAACCCCTGTTTCTCCAGCTTTAGTAGGTGCTATATTATCTAGCATAGCTTTTAACTCACGTTTACGTGGTCCTTCAATACGAGCCATAGCATTGCGCACTGCCTGTTCTTGTTTACCCGGAGATAGTTTATTAAATACTTCTTCGTTAATTAGTCCTGCTTTTTTTCCCGTAAGTTCTATAGGTGGTTTTTCCCTAGTAGATTTTGCAGTTGGGACACTCTTTAACGAGGGTAAAGTAGCCTTAGTATTTTTTGTACGTGTTGATGCTCCTTTAGCTGTAGCACTTACTGTATCTACTTCATCCTTTGCACGAAGACGTTTTAGTTTATCTTTCTCTGCTTTTGTAGCATCTCCATCACGCACTTTTTTAGCTAAGTCTACTTTTTCTTTTGCTTTAGCACGTGAGCCAGCAGTACGTTCTTGCTGTAAAAAACCCGGTTCTGCTGAACGAGTAACCTTACCAGCTTTACCTTTATCTACATCTGCCGCCGCACGAACATCTCGACCCGTATTGGCATCTAGTCCCATACCCTCTTGATCGTTTCTAGTAGATGTCTTTTTTAGTTGAGTAGTGTTTGCCTTTGCACGTTTTTTGTCCGCTTTTTTATTCGCAGTATTTTTACGTGCCGTAGCATCTTTTTTATTATTCTTAAACTTTTGTTTAGCTCTTTCTATTTCCTTTGTGGAAATATCTTTTTGAATTGCTGTTCCAAAATATTTACGTGCTGCCGTAATGCCTTCTTGTACAATAGCACGAATAAAATCAGTTTTAGCTGACATCGGTATATCTCCTATATTACCATTTAACTTTATGTGACCAATACTTCGCTGACAGCTTGCTGGTCGGTTTCCCCTGCGCATTATGACGTGCATAGTAGGATTTCTTACGTGCTTTATCTTTAGCAGTCTTAGGAGACTTACCAGCACCACTAACGCCTTGCTGTCCAAAGCGAATGAATTTATATGTGTCACCTTCTTTAGCCATTACAGCATGTGACTTAGTTTTGTGACTAGGAGTACGCTTCGGCTTGTTAACGCCAGACAGCCCCTCTTCCTTTATTTTAGTTTTTACTCTTTCAGGTATAGACATGTTACGTGCTTAGTCCTTCAGCTTTAGGTTTCTCTATAGGTACAGGGGGTGTAGTAGGTACTGCATCCTCAGATGGTGGTGCTTTTAATGGTAGCTTA
>UEXM01000558.1_pt1 | contig 38623 bp, 34 predicted proteins | sample 1796661 | NCBI WGS metagenome assembly UEXM01 (sample SAMEA4772469, study PRJEB27181) | metagenome
CCGTACCATGATTTACGGACTACGAAGTTCTTACGTTCGATTGGTGGGAAGATTTCAGATAGTTCTTTTTTAGATAGTTTTGAAATTGCTTCGTTTAATTTAGAATTTGACATTTGATTTATTATTTATTTATTTACATTTATATTATCGTTTACTACTCGTATTGAGTTTGTATTTTTAAGTCTAGTAGAAATCGTAGTAGATATCCAGGACTTCAGACTTCTGTTCGTCTGTTAGATCTGGCCAGTTGAGCCCAAAGCGTCTCCAACCGATCTTTAATAGTGTGTATGATTTAGTTGACATAGTTAATTGATTTAAGGTTTAAAGGAATCGTTTACCCGTAGATTCCGAATGACGTTGGTGCTCCGTGCTGGATCATATGCACAATGACTGAGAGTAGTGCTGTGATGATGAATCCTGTTGTTCCGATGATCAGTGCTTGACCAGCATACTTTAGTATGACTTTGTGGTTGAATTTGTATTTCATGCTTTAACTTATTTACATTTATATTATCGATAGTGTTTCGTATTAGCCCTGTAGGATCTCGACACCGATGATCTTACTGTTGATCACATTGTTACCAACCTGGTTGCTGTAACATTTGCTGAGGTAGTTGTCCAGATGCTGTTGGTTCTGGAACTGTTTAACAGTGCTGTTGTAATTCCCTAACCAGTTCTTTGTATCTATTCTTACTAACATATCTTTTATTTTGTATTCATATATATTATCGAATACCACTCGTGATAGGTATGTATAATGCTATACATATAACCAGCATGGATCCCGTCCCGCGGACTAGACCAGAACACCAGGCTAGCAGATCCCGGAAATAGTCTGGATATCTGGCTGGAACCAGGCCATGATCTCGGAACCTGTGCTGATGATCCTGGAAACTTCGGGGGCTGGGCGAAAAGAAACGGGTTTTTGTAACAGTGCAGCTAGGTAGAAATAGTAGTGTAACCCATTACCCCTATATATCTAATAAAATAATATGACATTAGGTAATTATATATAATAGTAGCACCCTATCGTCGCATTTAGACCTGTAAAAACGGTAAAAAGTGTGTAAACTGTATAATATACAAGAAAAAATTGAATGGGTAAACAAAAGTTATCACCAGCAGCTGCAAAACGCAAGAAAAAGCGTGATTTAAAGTACGCAAATAGTACTGATCGCAAGAAAAAGCGTGCAGATAGTCAAAAAAAACGTCGTGCAGCTAAAAAAGCAGGTAAAAGTATTAAAGGTAAGGACTATGATCACTACACGGGTACTTTTGTAACTGCCCATAGGAACAGAGGAGGTATGAATCCCCGTAAAAACGGAACAAAAAACGAATAAATGCCCAGAATAAATAGCTATCCATTAACAAGCACAATATCAAACGACGATTTATTACTTTTAGACGACAAATCCAAGGGCTACGCCACAAAAAGCGTAAAACTAAGTACCTTAAAGAGCTACGTTGCTACTAATTCAGCTTCAGAAACCTATGTAGAAGACCAAGTTGTAACAGGTGCATCGTTTGATGCCCTAACTGGTATGTTGTCGCTTACAAGAAGCAGCGGAGATATGCCTGAGGTTACAACCAACATAGACGGTAGATACTACCTATCTTCAAACCCCAATTCTTACACTAGCAACCGAGGTGTTATACAAGAAATTTCAACAAAAGGCGAAACCGGCGAGGCTACCTTAATTGATGGAGTTTTAAATATACCGCACTATGCCAATGCCAAGGGAACTGAGGGTCCGCAAGGCCCTAGGGGTGTAGCAGGTCCGAAAGGTCCAGAAGGTTCTACAGGCCAAACAGGTGCGACTGGGTCAGAAGGCAATGGTATAAAAGATGTTAGAACAGACCGAGAGGGAACGCTTACAATAACATTTACAAACGGAGATGAGTTTCGAACAAATGATTTAATAGGAGCGCAAGGAAGAGAAGGGGCAGCCGGAGCTGACGGAGCTGACGGTGCAACTGGACCAACAGGGCCAGCTGGTCCTGAAGGGGAAATTGGTCCTCCAGGGCCTAAAGGCGATGATGGCGCAGAAGGGCCACGAGGTCCGGCTGGTGTAGATGGAACCGACGGGGCGGATGGAGCGGATGGTACTGATGGCAACTCTGTAACTATTAAAGGCACAAAAGCAACAGAAAATGATTTACCAGATACCAATAACACGGTGGGTGATCTTTGGATTGTTACCGGTGAAAACGGAGACGGCTATGTATGGACGGCTAGTAACGCATGGGAAAATGTAGGTCCAGTACAAGGGCCTAAAGGAGATAAAGGTGATACGGGAAATACCGGAGCTACAGGCCCACAGGGACCCAGAGGTATCGGTGGAAAACAAGGACCTACTGGAAATGACGGCCCACAGGGAGAGAGAGGCCCGCAAGGGGAAACGGGTCCTAGAGGAGAAACAGGCCCTCGTGGCGCTAACGGAGCAGAAGGCCCGCGAGGACATGCTGGACCCACCGGCCCCGCCGGACCCCAAGGACCTAAAGGCGAAACAGGGGCTAAAGGTGAACAGGGAATTGAAGGGCCAGAAGGCCCAAGGGGAATTCAAGGTGAAGATGGCGTCCCGGGTACACCAGGAGCACAAGGCCCGCAGGGAGCAGACGGAGCTGCTGCAAATTTTCAAATAATATCTGGCGTAAAACCTGTTTTATGTAACGTTGATGGAACAGCCTTCAATTTAACATACACGAAGCAATCCGCAATAGTTAGCTACATAGGAGGGGGCTCCCAGAAAACAAACAGCTTGTACTTTTTTAGTACAATACTTGAAATAACTCCAGATACATTATCAAAATCGTTTTTTAATGGCTTAGACGAGGACTTATTTGTAAAACTTTCGGGCCTAGGTTCTAACCTGGTTGGGGAAAATAACTATTTAAATCACAAATGTAATGTGGCTGTAAACTTTTCACCAATTACGGATACCACGACTAACCCAGTAGTGTCTTCTGCTACGGGGCAATATGTAACCGCGGCTAACTTTATTTTAATACAACTAGAGTGTACCCAATTTAGTCCCTACGTCCTAAACACAGCGTTATCGACAAAGCATGTTGGCGCCGGCGCAGGAAGTAGCGGTCCTAAGTTTGAATTAAAAATAGAAGGCACCTTCATAGGAAAAAATTTGTCGACAACTTAAAATAATAAAAAAAAATAAAAAATGGCAATAATTTATAGTTACCCATCAGCAACACCTACGGACTCTGATACAGTGATAGGCACGCAGCAAACGACAGACGGAGAAGGTGATAACCTAACCCGTACGTTTACGCTGGGAGGAATAGCGGGCTTTGTAAACAATAAAGTTAATTTACTTATTGGAGGCGACACTGGTACGGGCACAATAAATATTAGTACCCAAACTTTGTCTATAGTAGGTACTACTAATGAAATAGAAACAACAGCAGCAGGCCAAACTTTAACGGTTGGACTGCCGGACGATGTAACAATATCTGGTGCTTTAAAAGTTGATCAAGATGCAGAAGTAGACGGAGTTTTAAATGTTGCCGGTTTAACAGACACGGGTACACTTTATGTGCAAGGTTCGAGTGAAATGCAAGGATACTTAAACATGGCATCTAATAACATTAATAGTGTTGCTGACCCTATTGCCGCTCAAGACGCTGCAACTAAAGCCTATGTTGACGCTAGCAACCTCAACCAAGTTACCGGAGGAGGAGAACCTAATAAGATACCAAAATGGACGGGCGCTGGCTCACCCAGTAATGTTTTAGGTGATTCTATTATTTCTGAATTGGCAAACGAAATAACCATAGCCGGGGACTTAAAAGTAGGCTCAAACAATACCACCCCTGGCCTTTATAGCATGGCCGTAGGCGAAAACAATAGCGTTTTAGGTAATCGAGCTATTGGTGTTGGGTTTAATAACGTCGTATCAGGAAACAGGTGTGGAGGATTAGGCGCGAATAACACCGTAGCTGGTGGCCAGGTGTGGGCTACAGGTGATGGCAACAACGTGGGTATTGACTTATTAGACGTAGGTGGTAATATTATTGCATCTGGTTTTAATAACACTGTTAAATCAGGTAATTCGTGTGTAGTAGGAACCGGTAATACTTTAACTAATAACGCACAATCGGCAGGAATAAATACAAATTTTGTTTTAGGTTCTTCAAATACTTTGAACGAAGTAATGGATGGTGTAGCTATTGGTTTTAATAATACCATAAACAATAATGATAGCTGCGTTTTAGGTAAAAGCAATACTACAAGCGGTAATGATACTTATGCTGTAGGCTTAAATAATACACTTAGCAGCGACGACGATTACGCGTTTGGGCTTAACAATACTCTTAGCGGTAGCGCTAATATTGCCATGGCGCTTGGGCATAATAACGTGTTATCAGGAAGTCAATCTTATGCTTTCGGTAGAAACCTAGAAGATGGCGGTGAAGATAACACCGTTATAATTGGTCGCTTTAATGAAGCGCCTACGGCTACTGGTAGGATTGTATTTGGTGCAGGATTTAATGATACTACTGGTAGGAAAAATGCAATAGAAATACAATCCGGTGATGGTGCACAGTCTGGCTTACTATTTCCAGCGCTTAGACTTTCAGCGTCTTATAATAGCAACGCAGAGGCCACAGCTGGCGGTGTAGAAAATGGCGAGCTTTACAGATCGAACAACCAGGTGAGAATAAATACAACCCAATCGCAAGACGCTAGAAATAATGAAGGGTTTGTTTTTTTAACACCAAGAACTAAGACATTGGTTAACGGCAACTCCTTCACTTATCAAAATAATTATAATTTGTTAAAATTAAGTTGGAGTGGAGGTAATGGCGCTGCTTCGGTTGTGCTACCCGACCCAAACCTCGCAGATACTAAAAATAGAGTTTTACAATGTTTGACTGACGGGACATTTAATGCTAATACATCTATTAATTTCAATAGTTCAGGCATATTGATAAACGGAAGCACCTCTAAAACAATAACAGGCGCGTACCAAAGTATTAAATTTTGGAGCGATGGTACACAGTGGTACATACTAAATGAGTAAGGATAGTAAAAATTTACAAAAACCGGTAATATATAAAATATACCCGGCACGGGAAAGTGCAAACCAATAATAACAATTAAAACCAAAACCAATGACGTTTTATTACGAGACTAATTCGTGGACTAGTCAACCGCAACCAAACCATAACCAAGTTAAACTATGGAACCATATATGCAACAAAGCTAACTGGCGCATAGTCCAATTACCAAATGGTTATTACCAAACAGAATATCAAGATCTTCAAGATGAAGAAAAGTGGATTGACGTCACAAGGCGTGAAACAATGCAAGCTGCAGAAACTGCAATTGATAAAACTGTTGAACACTACCAAAAGAAAGTTGAATTTTTAAACGGGCCCAAAGTGGTCAAAACCTTTAAGTAGTATAATTTACAATATAATATAATTTAATTTAATATGACTGACAAAATTGTTAAGAATCTTAACTTTGGTAATAATGCCAAAGAAAAAGTTTTTACTGGAATTGAAAAACTCACAAAAGCCGTTAGCTCTACATTAGGGGCTAGCGGTAAATGTGTAATTCTTGAAGATAATACAGGCAGGCCTGTTATTACAAAAGACGGAGTGACTGTTGCAAATGCAATTACACTATTAGATCCGGTTGAAAATATCGGGGCAACTCTAATAAAGCAGGCGGCACAAAGAACCGTAAGCGAGGCTGGCGATGGAACTACCACGGCAACGGTACTGGCGCATGCAATACTTAAGCAAGCTTACAAAGCGCTTAAATCGCATGGCACTCGCAATATTAAAGACGGTATAAACATAGGGGTTAAAAAGGTTTGCGCAGCTTTAGAAAAGCTAGCAATACCGGTAGCGGGGGACATGGTAAACCAAGTTGCTACAATATCTGCTAATAATGATAAAAAACTTGGCGATTTAATCGCAGAGGCTTTTAAAGCTGTAAACAATACAGGGGTAGTTATGATGGAAACATCAAACGAGGCTACTACCACAATTGAAATTGTTGATGGGGTACAATATGATAAAGGACTTAAAAACTTTCATTTTGTTACTAATAAAGAAAATGGAACTTCAGAACTAAATAATCCTTTAGTTTTAATTATAGAATCAGAGGTTCCTAATGTAAGAAAAATACAAAGCGTATTAGAGTACGTTATAAAAAATAAGAGAAGCCTTTTGATAGTGGCTGATTTAGGGCTGGAGGTTTTGAATGCTTTAGCTATGAACCACGTAAAAGGCAATATAAAAGTAAACGTTGTTGACGCTCCTACGTATGGGGTGACCAAAAAAGAAGTATTGCAGGATCTAGCGTTATTAACAGGCGCGACCGTGATAAATGAAAATCTTGGAGACGACATGGATCTAATACAGCCAGAGCATCTTGGCGAATGTTTAAAATCTGTAACTAATAATGAAGAAACGATTTTTCAAATTAACGAACCCTGTGAAGAAGCTCAAGAGCTTTTACAACAAGTTAAAAAACAGCTTGATGAAAATGCGCAATCAGGTTTTAGATTTCGACTTGAAAAAAGAATTGCTCGTCTCTCCGCTAAAGTGGCTTCTGTCAAAGTTGGAGCAAACTCAGAAGTAGAGTTAAAAGAGAAAAAAGATAGAGTTGAAGACGCTATTTGTGCTACAAAAGCCGCAATAAAAGAAGGTATAGTTCCAGGAGGAGGTATTGCTTTGCTTAATGCATCTACTGCTATAACAGCTAAAAGTGAGGGTGAAAAAGTTTTACTTGAAGCAATAAAGGCTCCATACGAGACAATCCTCAGCAATGCAGGTTTAGATATTGTTTATCCTCAAACAAAAAATAAGGGGTTAAACGTTGTTACAGGTAAGGACGTAAATATGGTACAGGCGGGCATTATTGATCCTTTGTTGGTTACCAAAAGTGCCTTAAAAAATGCGGCTTCCGTAGCGACAACTATAATTTCAACAGATTGTGTAATTAACAACTTAAGAGTTACAGATGAAAGCAATAGGTAGAAATTTAGTTATATCAAAGAAAAAGCAAGGCACAACTGAAACAAAAGGGGGATTGCTTATAGCGGAAAAACAGCGTGAAGACATTAGATATGCAGAGGCGCGTGTTGTTTCTGTAGGTAATGAGGTGGTTGGTGTAAATGAAGGTGATGTAATATATTATGATCGCCATGCAGGGCACCAGATAGAGTTTGAAAGCAAAATGTACCATGTCATTCGAATGCAAGACGTGGTTGTTGTTGCATGAGGCGTTTAGAAGCGTCTGATCTGCGCAGCTTAAACATTTTAAAGCATTACCGTATAATTAGAAAGTGGGCCGCTAAGAGTTACAATTTACAAGAAGCAGATTTAGAGCTTTTAATATACTTTGATTGCTTAGGCCACTTTAAAAAAAACGATTATAAAATAGGCGTGCTTGCTTACAGCTGGGATAATAAAAGATGGAATAGGCTTTTAAAAGAAGATTGGATAACTGTGTGGCGAAAAAGAAACCATACGACTCAAAAGTACAATATATATAAAACTTCCTTTAAGTGTAAACAAATGATTACGCGCATGTACAAAATGCTTTTAGATGAGGAGGAAATACCACTGATAAAAAAGCCCCAATCATATTCAGAGCGTATGCTTGGGTTAGCAATAAAAAAAATAAATTATGAGTAGTGATAACACAAAGTTTACAGTACCCGGTATAAAAGCTAGTCGTATTTCAGCGCGAGTGGACACGAGTAAAATAGGGCAGACGGCAGATTGGAGTAGTATTGGCCAAAATCTAGCCCAGGCTGGAGACGGTATTGCGGCTGGTATACAAGCCAAAAAAACCCAACTTCAGATAGCTGAGGAGCAAATGGAAAAAGGGGCAAAACCTGTAAATAAACTGCAATCACGTATTGATGAAGCCACAGCGCAAGGCAAGGATTCAAAAGCAGCTAGACTTCAAGGCAGAAAAGATCGACGCGATTTGCGTGATGATGAAAGAGCCGAACGTATTAAAACGCGTAATGAAGAACGAAAAGCACGAACGAAAGCAAGGCAGGATAAAAAAGACGAAAAGTTCGCGGACAGAAGAGAAGACAATAATGTTCCAATTAGCAGCTTTAGCCAAGTATTTGATAGATTTTCAACAATAGCAAAAAAATTATAATATGAGTACAACAGCAGCAGCGGTAGCAGCGGGAAGTAATAACAACAGCGAAGGTTCAAGTAAAATGAAACAATTTATCCTTGCTGGAGGCAAAGGCGCGGCTGGAGTTCTTGGTGGGGCAATTAGCACAGCTGCAGCGCAGATAAAAACAGCTAATCCAAATGCGGTAGTTGGAAGTTCAAATACGAGTGGCGTGATGGCAGAGCCCGAAATGCCAGAAATAACCGGCGCCATGATAGGTGGTACAATGCGAAATAACCCCAACGTTATAGAACCAAGCTCGACAACTAATTTACAGGACATCCCTGGAATGAGCGCTTATGATCTACGCCAAAAATACGCGGAGCTAATAACTAGCGGAACAGCAGGGAGTGGATCAAATAGAAATTTATTAAAAGCGTATGCGTCAAGAATTAAAGAATTAAGCTCCGGACCCAATGGGGGCGGTTCATTTGGTGCGTTTACAGGGTTTAATGCCGCAACAAAAGATCCCCATTCTTTTTTGGAGAACCAAGATCAATATAGCGTGGAAGAAAATGTTAATAGCATGAATGACTCTATTGAAATGATGGAAACCGGCGGATTTTCTCCAACGGCTAAATCTACAGCAACAGGCGTATTTGGAAGTCAAGATCAAAGAGATTTGGCTGCAGGAGCGTCTACATCACAAAAAATGCTAGCTAGCTTAAGCAGAACTCAAAGTTAAAAATAATAAATAATTAATTATGCCAAAACACAATTATAAAAAACCATTGCAAGGAACAGTAGGCGAATCTCACGTATGGGACGGCCCCATTGATTTAGACGAATTTCCACAAGTTAAAGGAAGTAACCGCGGACCAAACGGTATGCAAGTAAAAAAGTATCCCTGCAAATCATATGAATTGCAAGGACCAATTACACAACGCGCAAAACAATAATTATGTACGTTCAGCATAACTCACCGTTAGATAAAAAAGGGGATGCTCCGTCTAGAAAGAAATCGAAAGGATATTACGCTAAGGTAAAAAAGGGTAGCGGCACCGGAAGTAAAGCTGGTGGTGGCATGACTGAAAAAGGCGTTAAAAAATATCGCAAAGATAATCCAGGTAGTAAGCTATCAACAGCTGTAACTACGCCTCCTTCGAAGCTTAAAAAAGGAAGTAAAGCGTGGAAACGCAGAAAATCATTTTGCGCACGATCTAAAGGCTGGAAGTCTGAAAGAGGTAGAGCTGCGCGAAGAAAATGGAATTGCTAATATGAAAGATAAAGGACTTGGCGATACTATAGCGCGTGCTACTAAAGTTACAGGTATAGATAAGTTTGCTAATAGACTAGCAAATGGTTTAAATATACCAGGCGGCTGTGGATGTAAAAAGCGGCAAGAATATCTTAATAAGGTTGTACCATACGGAAAACAAAAATAATGGCTTTTAAATTAAAACCTCCTTACTCATTAGATAATACTCCCATTTATCATGTAGATATGGAAGATGGCGTTTTAGGAAAAGCTAATAACAATGGAACAATTATTGTTAGCAATAAAATAAATAGCCCTGTTCAGCTCAAGGATGTTGTAGATCACGAAATGATTCATATAAATCAAATGAAGCGTGGTGATCTAGATTACGACGATAAATATGTTTATTGGAAAGGTAAAAAATATTTAAGATCAGAAATGCAGGAAGGAAATAAAAAATTGCCTTGGGAGGCAGAAGCATATAAAAACGCATAAAATAAAAAAAATGGCATATACACAAAAACCTGGGCGCGGTAATGGAAATCCTATTATGAAGGTGTCCGACAAATTAAAAGGAGACAGTGGCTTAATGCTGCTAGGCGATTTAGATAAAGACGGAACGCTAAATAAATATGAAGCAAAACGCCAGGCTGCTATTGTAGCAAACACCAGTCCGGCTTCAATGTATGGTGCACCTATAAAAATGAAGACGAACAACGGCCCAATGCCTCAATCCGGATTAAACTATAGCACACCCTTGCAACATACAGCCGGAACGCCAGGCCATACTCATAACGCTAGCGGCGATCTTAATAAAACAATATACGAAGCTAAAAAAACACTAGCAAGCATTAAGGCTGACCCACTCGGTAAAAATCAATCAACCTCAACGGAACTTCCCACTTTTAGATATAGAGGGAAGGATGCTTTTGCTCAATCACTAAAAGACGATAAAGTTATACAGCCATCTTTTACTGATCAAGGGGATAATTCCAGATATAAATATTTAAGCTCAAGGTTTAATATAAACCCAACAATCAATGATCCAATGCAGCAAAATAATTTGAGGAATCACGGGGCACCCACGGGTTCTAATATAAGCAGAAACACCATAGCTCAAGATATAAAAAATAAACAGGATAATGACGCTAAGTATGGATACTCTGGTGTTAAAGAAACACTAAAAGAAGCTAATCAAGGTGCTAAGGTTTCTGCAAATATATCGGAAAATTTACAGACTGCAAAAGCGACGGGTAGCGAATCTAATTTAAAATCTGCAATTGAAACAGCTAGAACGGACATGCGCAACGATAAATTTCTACGATCCACGCGTCCTGTCAGAACAAACCCTGGAACTGGTAAAACAGAAATAAGCAACCAGGCTGCTTATTTGAACGCGCGTACGGTGCAAGATTATATTAATCAAAGTCAAACAGCTACTAAAAGACAAAACTCAGCAGATAATTTAAGGTTTATGAAAGATGACTTTGATAAAGATGTCAAAAGCGGTAAATATAAAATATCAACACCTAAAAAGAAAGACGAAAGATCTGGTAATTAAAAAGTTAATAATTCGTGTAATAATATAGATGTAAATTAAATCTAATATTATGAAAAAATTATTAACTACATTATTATTTATTTTTGCTTTAACAACATCAAATGCCCAACAGCAATTTGAAGGCGAATGGAAAAGCGAAACTTCCTCTTTTACAACAACTATAATTGCAAGTGAATATGCAGTTTTAAAAGTATTTAACTTTAGTTTTAAAGAGGATCTATATATAGAAGAAACTATATTAAAACAAACAGACCATGAATTTACAACTCGACTATACAATTATAGAAATGGATACGACGTTGTGATAAAATATAAATTAATTGCTGGTAATTTAATATGCGAATTTAGCGGCGATTTGCACACGGTAATTAAGCTTACTAAAAAATAAATATGGCCTTTAAACTTGGTAACCCAACAGATCCACCTTCTGGCAGTAGCAATGCCACCGCTGAGGAGTTACGTCAAAAACGTATAGACGCAAGGAAAGCGTTAGACGCTGAGCGTAAAAGAGTTACTGATATCCGATCTAGAATAGATGAAGTAGCAGAAAGCGCAGTCGGCGGAAGCTACACTGTGGACTATGGTATGAATGACGGGAGAGCCGGGGTTAAGGGCGCTGGCGTAATTCCGCAAAAAACATACGAATGGCTACAAAGTAAGGGCGGTGCGGGCTGCTCAACTTATGCTTGCGGCATAATGCGCCAAGCAGGCGTGACTGTTCCTAATTCAGTGGGGCCAGAAGGAATAACTATAAACAATGTTACGTACAAGGCCGGCGACAAAATGCCAATCATACCAGGTAATGAACAATTTGATGCGGTAGCGCCTATGCTTGGATTTGAATTAAAAGCTCCTGGTAGTTTGCCAGAAGAAGGCGATGTTACTAGGGTGGGTTATGGCTATGGAGCAACAACTCATTCTACAATTCAAACAGGCGAAGGGCGGAATGTTTATAATCCAGGAACACCGGAATACGGTTTGAAGAAAACGGAGTACTACGCTGAGCCATCTGATTTTAAAGGTATGTCCAAAGAGGAGTCGAAAGAATTTATAGAGCAAAGTGGGGAGTTTTACCCGCACCTGAAGGCAAAGCTTGCAGAGGACAAAAGAATATATCCCAACAGATTAATGCAATATACGGGGGATTTGCCGGCGTTGCGAAAACAATATAGACAAGCCGTGGAGGCCGCTCCTTACAAACCGGTAGTTACTCTGAAACCAAAACTAATTAAGCTAAGTTCCCCAAAACCAACAGCACAATTACCAACTAATATGTCGAATTTTTTTAATAGAAATAAATAATTTAATTTAATAAAATGAAAAAGCTAGTTTTTATTTTAGCTTTTCTTTGCTTAGGCATTACTAATGCTCAAGACAAACTTTCTATATCTAATTATTTTAAAATACCAGAAAGTTATAAAAGAATAGCTGAAACTAATTACCATAAATGGTTAATTAATAAAGAAATAAAAGTAGAAGAAGTAAAAACTTATGACGGATACACTGTATATGGATTGGGGGATTATTATGCTGCAAAGTTTGATTACAATATTGGCAAAAGAAATTTGCATCAGTGCGCGGACGCGGCTATGTATTTTAGAGCCTGGTATCATTTTAATAAAGGCGATATAAATAAAATAACATTTACATTTACAGACGGCACAAAGTACAGCTATAGTGAATTTTTAAAACAAAAGAATCTTAGCAATACGTTTAAAAGCTTAAATAAGTATATGGTTATTATATGGTCTTATGCTGGAACGTGGTCAATAAACGAGTACGATACGATACCCGTAAGCATAAATAACATGTCTGCTGGTGATATATTTGTTATAGGTGGATTTCCAGGTCATGCAGTAACTATTGTGGACATAATAGAAAACGAATGTGGAAATAAAAAAATAATGATTTCACAAAGTTTTATGCCAGCGCAAGATCATCATATATTATTAAATCCAAAAAGTAATACTGTTTGGTTTGATATAAATGAAGTGCACAATACAGGATTTTACTTTACTGAAAACAATTTAAAAAGATTTAAAATATAATGAAAAAAATTTGGCAGTGGCTTACTGGTTCTGTTATAAAAGAGGTTGGCGAGGTTTTAGATAACCTAACTACAACTAAAGAAGAAAAATTAGAGGCGCAACGCCTTATAACAGAAATACTAGAAAAAGCAGATAAAGAAGCGCAAGAGCAGGTCACAGCAAGATGGCAAGCGGATATGGCTTCTGATTCTATGTTGTCTAAAAATATAAGGCCATTAGTATTAATATATTTAACTGTTATATTTACAGTTTGTGCATTTTTTGATGGCAATATAGGTGAGTTTAGCATTGCTGAAGAATACATACCTATATTTCAAACACTCTTAGTTACAGTGTATGGAGCCTATTTTGTAGGTCGTAGCTGGGAGAAAGCAAAATCCATGCAATCAAAATAATTAACTTAAATTAAATTAAATGACAAAAATTAAAGATAAGCAACTAACTAAAGTACGTGAGCAGCAAACTAAACTAAATGAACTATTAAATCAAATGGGTTATTTAGAAGCTCAAAAGCATGGGTTGCTGCATGAGTTTGCAAATGTTAGTAAAGAAGTAGAAGATTATAAAAAAGAACTTGAAGCTGAATATGGCCAAGTAAATATTAATCTTGAAACTGGAGAATACACAGAGCTAAATAAAGATGGATAACAATATAAGAAAAATCAGTATTGGCTCTGATTATAAGAACGACGCAATGCACTATTCTGTAGGGCAGCAGGTTTATGGCGGGCACGAAATATCAAATATATTATTTGACAATACTGACAACTCTTACAACATTTATATAAAAAAACAAAACGAGGTGTTGCCGTGGAAAAAGTTTAATCAAAACATGGCAATATCCGTTGAGTATGATTTAGAGTATTAATGGAAAGCCTGTATAGTTTTATTGTTAAACCCGCAGAAGGTAGATACAATAACAAAAAAAAAGTTGGCGACAATGATTTGATATTGAATACCAATATAGAGTCTTTTCGCTATATAAGCAAGGAAGCTATTGTTGTAGCCACGCCTAAGGCTTTTAAAACAAATATAGAGCCAGGCGATAAAGTTATTATACATCATAACATATTTAGAAGATATTATGATATTAAAGGCAAAGAAAAAAATGGCAGTACATATTTTAAAAATGATTTGTATTTTGTCAATATGGATCAAGTCTATATGTATAAAAAAAATAAAACATGGCACGCAAATTTAGAATATTGTTTTATAAAACCTGTTAAAGAAAACGCTATGTTTTCAATTAATTTTGAGAAGCCCCTAGTTGGTATATTAAAATATGGAAATAAGACGTTAGAAGCGCTTAAAATAAGCCCAGGAGACTTAATTGGGTTTACACCCTTTGGTGAGTTTGAGTTTATTATAAATAATGAGCGCTTATATTGTATGAAATCAAATGATATTGTAATTAAATATGACCGTAAAGGAAACGAAAAAGAGTATAATCCAAGCTGGGCGACGCGCAGTTAGAGAGCTTATAAAAGTTGCAGAAGAAAAAATTATCACCAACACCGAAGATGATGTTTCGGCTGACCGACTTAAAAACGCTGCGGCCACCAAAAAGCTGGCTATATTTGATGCATTTGAAATTTTAAATCGCATAGAAGAAGAGCAGGCTATGCTTGATGGAAAAGAAAATAATACACGAGCAAGTTCGTTTAAAGGTTTTGCAGAGGGTAGATCACAATGATATACGAGCAAACATTATATAAGGTTTTACCTGATCACATTAAAAAAAGTGTGATTAAGAAAAACAACCGTTATAAAAAATGGAAATATGGCTATAACAAAGAATATGACGTTGTAGTAATAAGCAAGACCGGGCAGATAGGTGAGATATATGAAATACAAAACTTAAAAATAGCACTGCCAAAAGAAACAAGCGTGCACGCTTTTAAGGCAGACAAATGGGGCAGATTAGATTATCCTAAAGAGCTGCAAAAAATTAAAAGTGTATTTGAATGGAACGCAAAGCCTGAGTATTTCAAGGATAAATATTATGACTACATTGATAAAGAATTTAATCGCAGATCGCAAGGGTTTTGGTTCTATAATAAGGGTTTGGCTACTTACGTTACTGGTACTCACTTTATGTACCTGCAGTGGGCCAAAATTGATGTTGGGGCAGCAGAATTTAGGGAGTCAAACAGACTATTTTTTATATTCTGGGAAGCTTGCAAAGCGGACGCAAGATGCTATGGCATGTGCTACCTCAAAAACAGACGGTCTGGCTTTAGCTTCATGGCATCAGGGGAAACTGTTAACCTTGCAACAATATCTAGTGACTCAAGATTCGGTATATTATCAAAATCAGGGGCTGATGCTAAAAAAATGTTTACAGACAAGGTAGTGCCTATATCGGTAAATTACCCTTTCTTTTTTAAACCAATACAAGACGGTATGGACCGTCCAAAAACAGAATTAGCATACAGGGTTCCTGCTTCAAAACTAACTCGAAGAAAACTTGATCAAGGTGAAAACCCAGAAGAGCTCGAGGGGTTAGACACAACTATTGACTGGAAAAACACAGGTGACAACAGTTATGATGGTGAAAAATTAAAACTGTTAGTTCACGATGAAAGCGGTAAATGGGAAAGACCTGATAATATATTAAATAACTGGCGAGTAACAAAAACTTGTTTGCGCTTAGGGTCTAGGATTGTGGGTAAGTGTATGATGGGTTCAACATCTAACTCTTTAGACAAAGGAGGGGGAAATTTTAAAAAACTATATTACGCTTCAGATGTTACAAAAAGAAACCGCAATGGACAGACTAGCTCGGGACTATATAGTTTGTTCATACCTATGGAATGGAACTACGAAGGATTCATTAACTCTTATGGGATACCTGTATTCAATACACCCAAAAAGCCCGTTAAAGGCCCTTACGGAGAGTCGATAGATCAAGGGGTTATTGAGCACTGGCAAAATGAAGTTGATGGTCTTAAAAGTGATCAAGATGGATTAAATGAATATTATCGTCAATTCCCAAGAACGGAGCAGCATGCTTTTAGGGATGAGGCTAAAGAGTCTTTATTCAATCTAACTAAAATATATCAGCAAATAGATTACAACGAAGATTTAAAAAACTCTAGCACTGTAACACGCGGAAGCTTTTATTGGGAAAACGGTATTCAAGATACAAGAGTAATATTTTCGCCTAATAAAGATGGAAGATTTTTAATATCTTGGATTCCTAATAAAAACCAACAAAACCGTGTAATAGTAAAAAATGGTATAAAATACCCAGGCAATGAACATATGGGTGCGTTTGGTTGTGATAGTTATGACATATCAGGAACGACTGATGGCAAAGGATCAAAAGGGTCTTTGCATGGCTTAACAAAGTTTAGTTTAGAAGATGCACCGGCTAATACGTTTTTTTTAGAATATATTTCAAGACCACAGACAGCTGAAATATTTTTTGAGGACGTACTTATGGCTTTAGTATTTTATGGAATGCCAATATTAGCTGAAAATAATAAGCCTCGATTATTGTATTATTTAAAAAGAAGAGGATATAGAGGATTTTCAATGAACCGCCCGGATAAGCTTTTAAATAAGCTTTCGGTTACAGAAAAAGAAATAGGAGGAATGCCTAACTCAAGCGAAGATATTAAACAAGCCCACGCGGCTGCTATTGAGAGTTATATAGAAACTTACGTAGGCCTGTTAAGCGACAATACCTACGGGACTACATACTTTCAAAACACATTAGAAGATTGGGGTAAATTTAATATTAACAACAGAACTAAGCACGATGCCTCTATTAGCTCAGGCTTAGCTATAATGGCTTGTAATAAAAACAAATATAGCCCCAGGGCGGAAAAAATAATAAAATCACATACTTTAAGTATTAAAAAGTATAATAATAAAGGATATAGTTCAAAAATAATATAAATGGTATATAGTAGCTACAATAGTTCATTTCCCGACCAGGTGGTACCCGCGGTGGAAAAGCTAAATTTAGAATACGGTGCGGCTGTAGGCAGGGCTATCGAAAACGAATGGTTTAGAAATAACCGAGGCAATGATAGGTTTACGGCTAACTTCCAAAATTTTCATAGGCTAAAACTGTATGCCAGAGGAGAGCAGCCTATACAAAAATACAAAGATGAGTTAGCAATTAACGGTGATTTATCTTACTTAAATTTAGATTGGAAACCAATCCCTGTAATATCTAAGTTTGTTGACATTGTTGTAAATGGAATGTCGCAAAGAAGTTATGAGATAAAAGCATTTGCTCAGGACCCCGAGTCTTTAAAGAAAAGAACAGATTACGCTGAGCGCTTGCAACGCGATATGACAGCAAAAGATTTTTTAGATAATGTAGAAAGTACATTGGGGCTAAATTTATATTCAACAAACAAAGAGCAGCTCCCCAATGATATAAACGAGCTATCATTAAAAATGCAGCTTGAATTTAAAGAATCTGTAGAAATAGCCGAAGAAGAAGCTATTAATACAATATTAGATAAAAATAGATACGACGAGTTGAGAAAGCGGGTCCTTTATGATTTAGTTGTTACTGGCATTGGTGCTACTAAAACAAATTTTAACCCCTCTGATGGCGTAAAGGTTGAATATGTTGACCCAGCTAGCATGGTGTACTCTTATACAGAAGACCCAAACTTTGAAGATTTATATTATGTTGGTGAAGTTAAAACAATATCATTAGCAGAAGTTAAAAAGCAATTTCCTTATTTATCAGATCAAGAGTTATCTGAAATACAAAAGTGGGGTAGCAGCCCTAACAATCATTTAAGAAATTATTACGGAGCTGGAACAGACGACAACCAAATTAATATTTTATTTTTTGAATACAAAACATATAATGATCAAGTATTTAAAATTAAAAGAAATGATGCTGGCCTAGAAAAGACTCTAGAAAAGCCAGATACATTTAACCCGCCTAAAAATGATAACTTTGAAAGGGTGGGCCGAAGCATAGAGGTTTTATATTCCGGAGCTAAAGTGCTGGGCTACAATAAAATGCTCAAATGGGATTTAGCAGAAAATATGACTCGCCCATTTGCTGATACAACTAAAATAAAAATGAATTATTCAATTTGTGCACCAAGAATGTATAAAGGTAGGATAGATTCTTTAGTAAATAGAATAACTGGATTTGCTGATATGATTCAAATAACACATTTGAAAATGCAGCAAGTTATTAGCAGGGTGGTACCAGACGGTGTTTATCTTGATGTTGATGGCTTAGCCGAAGTTGACTTAGGAAACGGAACAAACTATAATCCAGCTGAGGCGCTTAATATGTACTTCCAAACCGGTAGCATTGTAGGTAGGAGCTTAACACAAGATGGTGATATTAATAGAGGCAAGGTGCCAATTCAGGAGCTGCAGTCGTCTAATGGCATGAGTAAGCTTTCGGCTTTAATATCTACATATCAGTATTATTTACAAATGATTCGGGACGTGACCGGGCTAAATGAAGCAAGAGACGGTAGTACACCGGATAAAAATGCTTTGGTAGGTTTACAAAAAATAGCGGCAGCTAATTCTAATACAGCCACAAGACACATATTACAAGCTCAATTGTTTATTACATTATCAACGTGTGAAAATGTTGCACTTCGATTAGCAGACGCTTTAGCGTACCCGCTAACAGCAGAATCTTTAAAAAAATCTGTAAGTAATTACAACGTGGGTACCCTAGAGGAATTAGCCTCACTACAGATGCATGACTTTGGCATATTTTTAGAACTAATGCCGGACGATGAAGAAAAAGCAAAACTAGAAAACAATGTGCAAACAGCCTTGTCCGCCGGATTAATTGGTCTAGACGACGCAATAGATATTAGAAACATTGCAAATATAAAAACCGCTAATGAGTTTTTAAAGATTAGGCAACAGCAAAAAGCCAAGCGTGATCAACAAGCGCAGCAGGCTAACATTGCAGCCCAAGCTCAAGCAAACGCCCAATTAGCCGAACAAACCGCTTTAGCTGAAACACAAAAGCAGCAAGTTATAAATGAACAAAAGATACAGCTAGAGCAGGCTAAAGTGCAATTCGAAATTCAAAAGCTGCAGCAAGAGGCGGCTATTAAAAAGCAATTAATGGGTGAGGAGTTTAATTATAACATGGAGCTCGCTCGAATAAACTCTCAAGCACAAACCACCAAAGAAAATAATAAAGAAGACCGTAAAGATAACCGCTCTAAATTGGTTGCATCACAGCAAAGCGAGCTTATTAATCAACGGCAAAACAATACTCCACCAAAAAGCTTTGAATCTTCGGGTTTTGATGTTTTAGGCGGGTTTGGTTTAGAACAATTTGAACCAAAGTAATTTTTTACTAATTATTTAATTATATTATATTATGGCTGAAGTAAAGCAAGAAGGGGAATTTAAAGTTAAATCCCGTAAAATGAAAAACCTAGCTAAGCAAGATAAACCTATTAAAGTAGATCTTGCCGCTAAAAAAGAAGAACAAGCTGCAAAGGTAGAAGCAGTAAAGGTAGATTTAACGGAAAAAAAAGAAGAAGATGCCGTTCAAACACAGGAGACAAATGATAGCGATGCTGTTATCGAAAAGCAAGAAGACACAGCAGACAGCAAAGAAGTGGTTGAAGAAGTACGGTCCACCGAAGAAGAATTAAAAGAAGACGTACAGGTAATTCAAGAAATTACAGAAGAAGAAGTTGAAGCAAAAACTGAAGATTTACAAAATCAAGTACAAGAAGCGGTTCAACAATCCACAGAACAAAATATTAATCTGCCAGAAAATATTCAAAAAGTTGTAGACTTTATGAATGAAACCGGCGGAACATTACAAGATTATGTTCGCTTAAACGCGGATTACAGTAATATATCTGATGGGGTTTTGTTACAAGAATATTACACTAAAACAAAACCTTATTTAGAACGTGAAGATATTAACCTCTTATTAGAAGATTTTTCATACGATGAAGAATTAGACGACGAGAGAGATGTACGCAAAAAGAAAATAGCGTATAAAGAAGAAATTGCAAAGGCCAAAAACTATTTGGAAGGCTTAAAGAGTAAATACTACGACGAGATCAAGTTGAGACCGGGCGTTACTCAAGAGCAACAAAAAGCTATGGACTTTTTCAATAGATATAACGAAGAGCAACGCAATAATGAGAATATAAGAAAAGGTTTCTTAAATGGTACTAATAATTATTTTGCTAATGAATTCAAAGGTTTTGATTTCAGTGTTGGTGAAAAGAAATTTAGGTACAACGTTAAAGACACTAATTCCGTTATGGAAAAACAGAGTGATTTAAAAAGCGTCATTGGAAAGTTTCTAAATGACAAAGGAGAAGTTAAAAATTACTCTCAATACCATAAAGCCATATATGCGGCCAGAAATGCTGATACTATTGCCCAACATTTTTATGAGCAAGGAAAAACAGATGCAGTGCGCGAGATAACAGCTAAATCAAATAATGTTTCAACTGAAATCAGACAAAGTGCACCTGATAGCGTGTTTGTAAATGGGTTAAAAGTAAAAGTAATTGGTGGCGATGATTCTTCAAAATTAAAAATTAAAAAAATTAAACTTAACAGCTAAAAAAAAATAAAAAATGGCTATTACACCTTTATTTGGGGACATTGTCCCAACAGCAAAACCTGTACCTACTATTGGTAGTTATCTAGACTTTACTAGTGGAGCAGGAAATGACTTCTCACAGCAATATTTGCCTGAGATTTATGAAGCAGAAGTAGAACGATATGGTAATCGTACACTTTCTGGCTTTCTTAGTATGGTAGGCGCTGAAATGCCTATGACTTCTGACCAAGTTGTTTGGTCTGAGCAAAATCGTTTGCACGTATCTTATGACGCGTGTACAATTGCAGCTGCTGGCAACGCAGAAGTTGTAATTAACGACGCTGAGAACAAAATTGGCGGGGGTGCCGGACAGCACGATCACGCTATCCGTGTAAACCAATTGATTGTTGTATTTGATCCAGCTAGTGGAACAGAGCAAAAAGCAATTGTAAAAACAGTCACCGGTACAACCGTAGACGCTTATCCTTTTGATGCGAACGCATGGAACGCTACTATTGTAGCCGCTGCTGCATTGAAAGTATTTGTATTTGGTTCTGAGTTTGCAAAAGGAACTAACGGAATGGACGGTGCTGTTGACGCTACCTTCACTCAGTTTAGCAATTCTCCTATTATCATTAAAGATAAATATGAGGTTTCTGGTTCTGATACAGCTCAAATCGGTTGGGTTGAAGTAGCTACTGAAGACGGTACATCTGGCTTCTTATGGTACTTGAAGGCTGAATCTGAAACTCGCTTACGTTTTCAAGATTATCTTGAAATGTCTGTAGTTGAAGCCGAGCCTGCTGATCAAGCAGCTGGTGGTATTTCTGCAGCTTCACAAGGCGCTAAAGGATCTGAAGGTCTTTTCTACGCTATCGAAGATCGCGGAAACGTACACACTGGAGGTATTGGTGGCATCAAAGCTGATTTTGATCCTATCCTTAAAAACTTGGATACTCAAGGGGCTATCGAAGAAAATATGCTTTTCTTAGATCGTGATACAAACCTACAGTTTGACGATGCATTGGCTGATCTTTCTAACGGTGCTAACGGTGGTACTGCTTATGGATTGTTTGAAAACTCCGAAGAAATGGCATTGAACCTTGGGTTCAGCGGTTTCCGAAGAGGTTCTTACGACTTTTATAAAACTGACTGGAAATATTTGAACGACGCTTCAACAAGAGGTAATACTTCGCAGCTTACTGCTGAAGGTACTGACTCTATTGACGGGGTTCTTATTCCAGCCGGTACTTCAACTGTATATGACCAAATCCTTGGAACTAACATCCGTAGACCTTTCTTGCATGTACGATACAGAGCTTCACAAGCTGACGATCGTAAAATGAAGTCTTGGTTAACTGGATCTGTTGGTGGTGCGGTCACATCTGATCTTGACGCTATGGAGGTACACTTCCTTTCTGAAAGATGCTTGTGTGTGCAAGGCGCTAACAACTTTGTATTGTTGAAAAACGCTTAGTAACCAATAATGTAGTAACTACCCTCGTTATAATAACGGGGGTGGCTATTACTTTTTTAACTATTTAATTTTATTATATCATGGCAAAAGCTAAAGAACAGGCGGATCAATGGGAACTCAAAGACCGTCACTATTATTTAACGGGTAATAAAACACCATTAAGTTTTACTATACCCTCTAGACACAAAGCAAATAAACCATTGCTTTGGTTTGACGCAGAAAAAGCGCAACAAAGAGAATTAAGATATGCGACTAATATGCCAACCCCCTTTCGCGACGAACAAAGCGGCGAGGCTACATTGGGTCATATATCATTTAAAAATGGGCACTTGCACGTGCCAAAAGAATATCAAGCGTTACAAAAGCTATTATCATTGTATCACCCATATAGAAACAAAAGATATGCGGAGTTAGATACTGTAATGGAAGCTGTTGATGAACTTGAAATGATTGAGCTTGAAATCCAAGCGCTTAATGCGGCAACATCAATAGACATTGATATGGCAGAGGCTATTATGCGTGTTGAAAGTGGCTCAGCTGTTTCTAAAATGAGCTCAAAAGAGCTTAAACGCGATTTATTGTTATTTGCTAAACGTAATCCTAGATTGTTTTTAGAATTAGTAAATGATGATAACGTTCAATTACGTAACTTTGCAATCAAAGCAACAGAAGCAAATATTATAAAGCTTTCGCAAGATCAAAGATACTTTACTTGGGCAACCAACGGTAAAAAGCTTATGACTATACCGTTTGATGAAAACCCGTATTCTGCTATGGCCGCGTACTTCAAAACCGATGAAGGTGTAGAAGTATTTAAGTCAATAGAGAAAAAGTTTAAATAACATGTAACTATAATAAGGCGGCGGTACCTACATTGCCGCCTTTTATTAAAATATAACAACAAATGGCAGTAAGCGTAGATAAAGTATACAGAACTGTTTTGTTAATAATGAACAAAGAGCAGCGCGGTTATTTAACCCCTGATGAATTTAACAAGATTGGTGCGCAAGTTCAACTTGAGATATTCAATGAATATTTTGAAGATTTAAACCAACAATTGCGGGTCCCTGAAAATGACAGCGAATACGCAAATAGAGTTAAGAATCTTGAAGAAAAGCTCGCTCCATTTAAAAACGTACCGGCTATTGCAACGTACGTTTCAAATTATTTTAACTTGCCAACACCTTCTTCAATAATTGGGCAAGAGTCGTTTACGACAGTAGCGGGAACGCAATCCTATTATTTTTCAAGCTTACAAGCCGCTGACATTCTGGCAGGCACCCTTGAGGTGTTTTTAGATGGTGTTAGAATAAACGAGACTACTGATTATGTTATTTCGCCGGGTGGTGGATTTATACAGTTAGTTGCAATACCGGTAGATGGTTCAGCATTGCAAGTTAATTTGTATGAAAATGATTTTTATAAAATTGGGACTGTAATATATAATGACGAAAAAGAAGTTGAAAGGATTGATAGAAATGATTTTCTTAATATAAATATGTCACCATTAACAAAACCCACATCTAAATACCCTATATACATATTTGAAAACAATAAGTTATATGTTTATCCTACAACTATTACAAGTGGCATAAAGGCTTCATACATAAAAAAACCTAGAAATATAAACTGGGGCTTTACTTCAAGCGGAAGTGGTTACAACTATGACGCATCAAGTTCGGTTGACTTTCAACTGCACCAATCAGAGCAAACTAGTTTAATAATTAAAATTCTTTTATATGCTGGAGTAGTCATAAGAGACCCTCAAATAGTTCAAATGGCTGCAGGAAAAGTTCAGCAAGAAAAGGTAAATGAAAAAAGCTAATAAATGGGATTAATAAACGAAACTAATAGACAATATTACGCTGGTGCACAAAGTTTTCAATCAGCAGGCACCGAAACTGAGTTTCAATTTACTTTTGACGAGCAGTTAAAATTATATGATTCTAATTCATGGGACCCAAACAGTGCGGATTACATGCAAAACAACTTCATATTTGAATATAGCTTAACAGGCGTAAGCCCATATACCCCTGTTGCAACACAGTATAGTATATCAAATAATAAAATAACACTTGCAACTGGCGCGTTTGCAATTGGTTATTATAGAGTAAGACTCAAGGATCTTAATTATGGTGGTTATTCTTATATATCAATTGATGATATTATAAATAATTTTCTTATGATTTATGTTGGTGAAGGAAAGTTAATACCTTCAATGAAGCGTACAGATTTAATATTCTTTGCTAAAAGAGCAATGCAGGAGTTTAGTTATGACACTTTAAAGTCCGTGAAGTCCCAAGAATTAACAATACCAAACAACTTAAGTCTTCCATTGCCTCAAGACTATGTTAACTATGTTAAAGCAGCCTGGACGGATGGCATGGGCATTGAGCACGTTATATACCCCACTAGGCTAACCTCTAACCCTACGGAAATGCCAATACAAGATGGCAAGGGCATACCAACGCAAGATAACTTTGATAATAACATAACAGGCACCTCGATAGTTGAAGAAAAGTGGGGGGCTGCTGATATGAAAAAAATTACCGGCGCATATAACGAAGTCTTTGAAGATGCGGGTATCGATAACTTTACCTACAGTAGAATTGGTAAAGGCCAAAGATACGGAGCAAATCCTGAAACCACGCAGGTTAACGGATTCTTTACTATAAATGAAAGGGAAGGTAAGTTTTCATTTTCAAGTGATTTAGTTAATAAAGTTATTATATTTAAATATATTTCAGACGGGTTAGCTTATGACACTGACATGCTTGTTCCTAAGATGGCCGAGGATGCCTTTTATTCGCTCATACTCTACTCCGTTTTATCTGGAAGGGTAAACATACCAGAGTATATAATTAATCGCGTTAGAAGAGAAAAATCGGCAAAGTTAAGAAATGCTAAAATTAGACTTTCAAATATTAAGATTGAAGAAATTACACAAGTATTAAGAAATAAATCTAAAATAATTAAACACTAATGGCTGAGGCTAAAAATAGTTTTCTAAAGGCAAAAATGAATCAAGACCTGGACGACAGGTTATTGCCTAATGGTGAATATAGAACTGCTCAGAACATACTTGTTGGTAAATCTGAAGAAGACAGTGTTGGCACGCTTGAAAATATAAAAGGTAATAAGTTAATAGCTGCTACCGACTTAGGCTCTTTTCCTCCGTATGGCCCCGCTTATATTATTGGCTTTCTTATGGACGAAACCAATGATAGAATATACACTTTTTTAACTAACTGGACTGAATTAGGTGACGCTCCAAGTGATGCGTATTGCTGTATTAGAGTTTTAGAGGTTAGTAACGGTACGCAATACACTTCTCTAGTTGAAGGTAGTTTTTTAAATTTTTCAACAAGAAATAATATTATAGGCGTTAATCTTATAGAAGATTTATTATTTTGGACAGACAATAGAAATCAGCCAAGAAAAATAAATGTAGAAACAGCAAGAAATAATTCTACATATTATACAAAAGAAAATCATATATCTGTAGCAAGGTATAATCCATATTTACCTATTGAGCTATACAGAGAAGAAGTAGAAAAAGTTACAGCCGTAAGTACAAATACAATAACTGTTAACAGCAACTTAAACATTACTGCTGGAATGACGGTATTAACCATTTCAGCTGCTAACCCAGCGGTAGGGGCCAATGCTAATTCTTATTTATTAGTACAAAGCGTAGACAACACTTCGCAAACCTCCACAGTAATAACTCTTTCTGAAGATGTTACTTCAATTATTTCCGTAGGTGATACAGCTTATTTTTTAGGATCTACAATGACTGACAAGTCCAATATTACTACCTGGCCAGGTGATCCTAATTATTTAGAAGATAAATTTGTAAGATTTGCTTATAGGTTTAAGTTCGACGATAATGAGTATTCTATATTTTCTCCATTTACACAGATAGCTTTTATACCAAAACAAAAAGGTTATTTTATAAATGGCGATCAAAATAAAGCGCTTAGCAGTTCTGTACTAGATTTTTTTGAAAATGGAATAAATGATATAGAGCTTATTATACCGCTACCGGACGCGGCTAATAACATTGAAAATTCTTACAAAATAAAAGAAATTGAAATTCTTTATAAAGAATCGGATAAGCTTGCTGTCAGAGTATTAGACACTATACAAACGCCAATAGACAGCTCATACGCTTATTATGTTTATTCTTATCAGTCAAGGAAACCAAAAACAACTATTACTCAAGATCAGACCACAAGAGTATATGACAAAGTGCCTGTTAAAGCTTTTGCTCAATCAGTAGCGGGAAACAGGGTAATATATGGCAATTTTCAAACAAAGCACACGCCTCCTAATAATATTGGGTACAACGTTTCTGTTCAGCAGAAAGGGGGCACATCAGGATCTACTAACTTCATAGAGCATCCAAATCACACATTAAAACAAAATAGAAATTATCAGGTAGGCTTTGTATTATCAGATAAATTCGGAAGGCAGTCTGACGTAATATTGTCGTCTCCAACACAAAGTGTTGTTGATACGGGAGGTTTTTTATTTTCAGGGTCTACTATATATGCGGAATACATAGAAGACGAACCAGCGGGATCTGGCGTTCCTGATAATAAATATATAGACTCATCAAAAGCTGATTGGCGTGGCAATGCGTTATTTGTAGCCGTTGACTCTCCTATACAATCAACTAGAAGTTCAGCTACGGGTGCTCCCGGCCTTTACGCCGATATTGTGGGCGGGGGTTTTGATTTGTTGTTTGGTCAAATTCCAACAATAAACGGCAATACATACACATTTGTTGTTGATCCAGCTGGGCTAACAGGAGTACCTTCAGAAGGCGAATACCTAAAAGGGGAGTATATAGATTATGTTGAAATTACTAGTATAACTGGGAGCGGGACTATTGCGGACCCATACATTATAACAACCAACGGGCAAGCAGACAGTTCATATTTAAAAGATCCGCTCTTACCACAAGCATCTGCAGACACTAAATTTAGTTTTACTATAAACCCACTAGGGTGGTATTCTTATAAAATTGTTGTAAAACAAGTTGAACAAGAATATTATAATGTTTACTTGCCCGGCGCTGTTGCCGGCGGTACAATATACCCAACCAGTACAGACACAAATATTGACACTACTTATTTGTCGCTTATAAACGATAATATTAATAAAATACCAAGAGACTTGTCTGAAGTTGGCCCTGATCAAAGGCAATATAGAAGTAGCGTTAAATTATTTGGTAGAGTTAATCCAACCGTGGATACAGAGGTGGCGCCACAAGCTGTTTTTGGCAATGAACAATTTTACCCAGGTAGGAGGTCAGATACATCGACTAACATAGGACAACTAGATACGGTATTTTCGAATGTGCTAACATTAGACCCCAAAGACTTTTTGTTCCAAGCGGAAACAGATCCTATTGTAGTTAGGGTATCTACTGGAAAACAATTTGGCATAGACGCAGGAGTATTTACTACTCAACAAACAAGATTTCAATTAGCTGTATATGAAACAGACCCTTTTGTTTCGGCTATTGACATATTTTGGGAAACCGCGTCCGCGGGGTTGGTGTCAGATTTAAATGCCGACGTTTTCGTTGGCTTTGAAGGCCCAGTAGGCTTTCAGCCTATTCTATGGGATTTTCCAGAAAGTAAAGAAATAGGAGAAGACCTTACAACAGATTTCGCTCCGATTAATGTTCAAGGAAACGCGCTTCAAGCAACAGAATTAAATTCGGTAAATGGATTTACGGTTACCTCGGGCAGAGGAGATGTTACCAGCGATTTTAGTATTTCGCAAAATTCCGGGGGAGAGTACAAAATATCTTTAGTTAACCCTTATACATTTATAGTTGACAGCGATGAAAAAGATGAGTTTACGTTTGAGCTAAACATCGTGGATCTTACGCCTAATTCAATTTGGGAACAAGCAACATTATCTTTTACTGAAAAATTAACTAATGTAGTGCCCTCTTATACATTTCCTGTTCCATCTAGTCCCTATTATTATATAAATGACACATACACAGCAGGGCAAACTATTCATGATTTTGGCGATTGGAATAATAACGCAAGAAATAACGGGGATTATAGCTCAAACGACGGCCCTACAACAATACCAAACAATACTGGATTAGTTTGGGAAATAACAGCGGGTAACAGTGATGGCTATTTCGCTATTAACTCTAATACAGGTGTATTAACATTAACTAGCGCAGGCGTAAACGCGGGTGTAGGCACATATTGTTTAGACTTAAAATTAACCGACGCATCAGAGGGGACTGAGGCTCTTAGCGTAACTAAATCCCCCTGTATTGTAAAAGGCTATCCTCCTATAAATAACGGAGGCAGCCAAGGGGGCAATGGTAGTTTTTACATTCCAGGCGGGGGATGCCCAGGGTTGCCTGCAGACGGTAGCTCAACAGGTACATTTATTTATTATTTGGCTGATAACACTATACCCAATAATCAGCTACCAGAACAAGCTAATAACTACGGCAGTGACGGCACTACTCCAACTCCACCATTTAGAATGGGGGATGCATTAGACCAAGGCCAAATGCTGGTAAATTTTCAAGGTACTTTTGAGGTTGACCCAGTTTCCCAATGCGATGGTAATGAATACAATTCGGCCTCAGAGCAGACTATTAAATTTAGAATATATTACAGAGCTTCTGGTTCCAGTGGGTGGAATCTTATAAATGATTTAAATAATTACCAAAGCGAATTAACATATGTTTTAAGCAGCTACAATAACGCTAGCATCTCGGTTCGAAATGATGTTCATGCAAATGTTTACGCTGCATACGGGGATGGCGGAGAATATTGTTTTGTTGTTGAACACACTTCTTTTTTAGATACTTCCGGGAATTCAAGCTATCTGTTTTATACTTATGATCATGCCATTAGCGTTATTGACTTGCACGATGCTACTAATCCAAGCAAATTTTCAATAGATACATCCGGAAGTTCTGCGGCTATATGTAAACCCAATGATACTACACCGTTTGTTTATTCGAGTGCAAAGCTTCCTGATTATGCAGAAATTTTATTTGACGACTCAGCTCTTTTAACGGTTTTCCAGCCCACAGTAGGGTTACAATATTTTCCATTAAGAATTAGCGAAGTAAATGGCGCTTCCGCCGATGACAAAACTAAGCAGTCTACCGCTACACCGGTGTCGGGGGGACATGAAATCACAGTGAATACAATATTAGACTCTAACGGCTCTAAGCAAACCACGGCTTCTGGTGCGTATGCGGTTATTAAATATGATCATAATACTTTGGGCTGTCAAAGTCTAGCTAGCCCGCAACCACCCAATAGACAACTAGTTATAACGTAATAAACTTAAATAATAGGTGATTAATTAATATATGGCAGCTATAATTGAACTAAAGTATTTTAACTCTTTTTGGTTAAAGAAGATACAAAGCATCGCTGACGTTTTACCTAGTTCGGCCGATGGAGGCGCAGAAGGTGATTTCCAATCTCAAAATGGGGCTATAATAACTATTAACCCCGGCTTAACCTTAGAACAAATGAACGTAGGCCAGAAGGTCACATGCAGCTACGGCACTGCTGATTTTTATGAAGGTTTTATAGTTGAGCGCACGAGTGATGATACTTTTGTTTTAAACGAAGCGCCAAATCCAACTATAACCGGAACTAATGTAAAAATAGTGTTTGGGCCTATAGAAGATTTTTCTTCAATACCGCAAGCTTATCCTGTTGTAGCTGAACCCAACTCAGATTGGTTTATAGAAGAAGCAAGGATACGTGGAGGCTACAATAATACATCAGTAGACTTTGGCGTTAAGGCATACGCTATAGACGAGGTTAAAAACGCTGAAAATAGAATTAATGCTATGATTTATTCTGGTATTTATAATTCAAAAACAGGCATTAATAACACAAACCAGTTTTCTGCAGCGGAAGATATTACAAAAGCGGTTGACCCTGTTTATGGTTCAATACAAAAGCTTTTTGCTGAAGACTCTAATTTAATTATATTTCAAGAAGACAAAGTTAGCAGAGCTTTAATTGACAAAGACGCAATATACACAGCGGAAGGAAACCCTGTTACAACTTCAACTGATTTAGTTATAGGTCAAGTACAACAATACGGCGGTGCTTATGGAATATCTAAAGATCCAGAAAGTTTTGCAGTCTATGGCTATAGAAAGTACTTTTCAGACAGAAGGCGAAATGCCATACTTAGGTTATCTATGGATGGTATTGAAGAAATATCGCGCTATGGTATGAGCGACTTTTTTAGAGATCAATTATCTATTCAAAATTCAAACCTTAAAGTTGTTGGCGGATATGATTTACATACAAAAAAATACGAAATTTCTATATTAAAAAGTGGCCAATATACAAATTTATCTGGGGAGTTAGCTTATAATGCGGGTATATACGAAACATTGTCATTCGACGAAAGTGTTAAAGGCTGGACGAGTTTTTACACATATGGCCCCGACTATTTGGGTAGCTTAAAAAATAAGTTTTATTCATTTAAACAAGGCAAAATATACGAGCATTACGATAACAATAACACACGTGGAACATTTTATGATTTTGAAGTGCCTGCTTCTGTTACTTTTATATTTAACCCCAACGTGTCCGCGGTTAAAAACTTTAAAACTATAAATTACGAAGGTTCTACGGGTTGGGTTGTATCAGAAATAACAACAAATGAAGATAATGGTGCATATATAAGCTATTATACGCCTAATACAAATCAAGCTAGTTTAGAAAATAGTTTATTTAGCAATAGTTTTACAAGAAAAGAAGATAAATATTTTGCTAACATAAAAAATTCAAGCCCTCAAAATAATGGTGAAATTGTGTTTGGAAGATCAATGACTGGTATTAAAGGATTTTTTGCAACCGCCAAAATGACAATTGAAGAAAATCCAAATCTATTTAAAGAACTATTTGCAGTTTCTACAGAATATGTAGAATCATCTTACTAAATTAAATTATATGGAATTAAAAGCACGTTTATTAACAGACGACGATTGGGAAATACTTTGCTCATGGTGGGAAAAATGGCCAAAATGGGTTAACCCTCCTAAAAGCTTTTTGCCTGACCAGGGCAAAGGTGGTTTTATGGTTACAAAAGGCGATAAAAATATATGCGCTGGATTTATTTATTTAACAAATTCAGACGCGGCTCTGTTAGAGTGGATTGTTTCAAATCCAGAATATAGAGAAAAAGATAGAAAACAAGCATTAGAGTTGTTAATAACAACAGCGGAAAACGCCTGTAAGGCATTAGGTAAAGTGCACATGTTCTCTATCGGTAGAAATAGGCATTTAATAGAAACACACAAAAAATTAGGATGGACTGTTGACAAGGATCCGTCGCACGAATTAATAAAAAACATATAAATTATGGCAGTAGCAGCAGCAATTGTAGGTGGCGCTTTAGCGGTCGGTGGGGCGGCAGCCAGCGCTTCCGCAGCAGGTAAAGAGGCAAGATCACAAGGTCGCGCGGCTAAAAGCGCAAGATTGCGCATGGAGGCTATTCAAAATAACAGACAAGCAATTATAAACCCATATGAAAATTTTGAAAGCGTAACTGGTCTGGCTGAGGATTTACAGAACACTATGAGTAACCCTTATGCTAATTTAAGCGTAGCAACACAAGCTGCTGAATTTCAAGCAGAGGAAGCGGATCTTGCCTTAGCAAATACTCTTGACACTCTTATGGCCACTGGCGCAAGTGCTGGGGGCGCAACCGCGTTAGCGCAAGCCGCGTTACAAAGTAAAAGAGGCGTGTCTTCAAGTATTGAATCACAAGAGGCTGCTAATGAAAAAATGAAAGCCGAAGGTGACCAAAAGCTACAAGAAAGACAGGCCGCAGAAGCAGTGCGAATGCAGAACGTTGCTTTGCAAGATGAGTTAAGACTTCAGTCTGCCGAAGCGCAGGGTAAAGCTTATCAATTTGAAATGAAAGAGCAGCGAGACGAAAACGACCTTGGGCGTTTAGCGGGAGAAAGGCAACAAGCTTTAGCAAACCGAGCAGCAGCGAAAGCCGGCCAAGCGTCTGCTTTTAGCGGAATGGCATCAATGGGTGGAAGTATACTCGGCTCAGCAATACCAGGATTATAATAAACAAAAAATCAATATGGCAAACACAATAAATTGGAACGCCCCTACAATAAAAGCAGGTAAAATATCAAGCAAGAGTAGCGGAACCGGAAGAACAGCCACTCCAAACTGGACTAATATGGGCCGTGATATTGCGTCTATTGGACAAAGTATTGCCGCTGGTATGCAGATTAGGGAGAAGAATATTCGCTATGAAAAACAACAGCAACTAGAGCTTTTAAAAAGTAGAAATGAAAGAAACGAATTGCTTTATGATCAAGTAGCTCAAATAGACACCTTGCCTAATAATTTATTTGAGCAAAGCAAAAACCAAATGTTGTATGGCTTAATGGATAAATACATTGCTATTAAAGACGCCATGAATGACCCCAGTAGCGGTCTAGATCCAGCCGTAGGCAGAAGGGCTTTAGAGGAAATTAATGCTTCGGTAAATAAATACAAAACATTTGCACCCTCAATTCTTGCAGCGGCTAGTGAATTAAAAACTGCATTAAATAAACCATTTGGCACACCTGGCGCTATTGCTGGCGGTGTTCCAACCGAACAACAAAAGTTATTGTTGTCATTAATAGAAGGGGGAGATGTTAAGATTACAGATAAAGACGGCGTTTTCTATTTATATAATGATGACAAAGATGGTAATGTACAAAATGTATTTAATGTAGATGAATATATGCGTGTTACTAAAAATGGGGCAGAACCGTTTAATTATTTTAGAGAAATAATAAACACTGAGAATGAAGACCAAGGAGCCGTTGCCTTATTGGGCACTCCCCAAAACCCAGTTCGCGCGTACTACGACTACGAAACAAGTAATTCAGCGGACGGTAAAACAGAAATAAGAAACCTTGCGTGGAAAAAAGATGAAAACGGAATACTTATTGGAAGACAAGCCGCTATAAATAATATTGCCGCTACTGGGTACAACTACCTAACAGGTGATCCTGAAGCTAAGCAAGATATGGAAGACTTGTGGAATGATGTAATTGGTATTGACAGTGAAGGTATCACGGGCCAAGATGCTGTTTGGGATCCTAAAAACAAAACCAAAAAAACATATAAAGTTAAAGGATATACTAATGATCAAGGGAAATTTGTATTTGACCCTAAGGGGGACGAATCTCAAATCTATAAAGACGTATTTGGCAATGAATTAAAATTAACTCAAGATGAATTTGCAAAAAGATGGTTAGCAGAAAATGCTATACACAAGTATGCACCGCGGCCGATGGCGGTAAGCAATTCAAAAGTTAGTGAAAAAGACAAAGGCTTTATGTATAAGGTTGATGCTGCTATAAAAGCAACTGCACCTATTATATCCGGGCGCTTTGATGGAAAAGGCGCGAATTTTAAACTTGTTGATGTGGATGGCGTTCAACAGTATCAACTGCTTCAAACAAAAGCGGGCGTAACAATGCCTAACCCAGATTTGAGCGTTCCTTTATATAAGAAAAACAAAAAGGGCGAAAATGTTATTAACTTAACAAGGCTTAGAACCTTCATGGGCGGGGAAACAAAGGATCTTTAAAATATAATTTAATATGTATAAAAACGCAAATGGTAATACCGTTACGGTAGAACAGATGGATTCGTGGGCAAAAATGAATGGGATGTCAGTTCCCGAGTACGCTGCTTTATCGGGTTATACCCTTGTAAGTGAAGACGAGCAAGCGGAAAAGCTAACGGACACTGCAACAACGGATGCGAGTGTAGTGTCTGCAATAACACCGGAAAAAGCATCCGAGATTGTAACTGTGGAAAAGGAGGATCCTGTAGAAATGAAAGTGCCAAAGTCGGAAAATCTTATCGCTTTGGAATCCAGATTGGAAGAGTATTTATTGGCACTGAAATCTGCAAGAAGCAAATCAGGAAGTAGCGCAAGGGTTATTGGTAGAAAAATATCAACACTAAAACGCGAAATACAACGAGAAAAAAACGCTGTTTTTTCACCTGAAAAAGGCCCAAGCTTGGAAGATCCATTTAGTTTGGTAATGGAAACAGAAGAAACGGTTGAGTCTATTTTAGAAAAAGAATATCCTATTCAAATAATGCAAACAGACATTAGAAATGCTGTTATGTATAAAAATCCTACAACAGGGGAAAATCAATATATAAATTTAAAACCATCGTCATACGAAGAAAGGTTAAGCACGGCTAATCAAATTAATCAATTAAAAAATTCATTTGAAACGCTTACGGCTGAAGAGTATGGGTCTCAGGTTGTAGATACTTTTATAGATAGATTTGAGCAAGGCACAGAAAAAGCGGATATTGAGCAATTGAACTATGGTCTTAACGGTACCGGCTATGAAATAAGCACGAATGTAGATTTTTTACCCGCTGCTGATATTAGACAAGATCCTACTGCTGTTACTGTATTTGATATTAAAAAAGACGGCCAAGTAATTCAATCTGGTTTAAACAAAAATACTTTAGCTGATTTTTTTAATAACAATCTAACCCCTGAAGACGAAGATGTTCTTAAAAACAATTCTTTTAAAGCTTATGAAGCTTTTGAAAGTAAAATTTCAAAAAGAAAAGAAGCAGAAGGCAAGAAAGTAGATGAGTTAGATATGACCAGAGCCTACTTAGATTCTGGTAAATTTTCGGAAAGGTTGGCTTTTACATTAAGTGACCCAAAATTAGGTTTAGGATTTACAAATGAAGAGGCCGAGGTTGTTAAAAACTATATAGACAATAGAAAAGACAAGCGTAAAACAAAATATACCACATATGGATCTGCGACCTCTTCGTATACCATGTCCCCCCAAGAATACGTACAATATAAGACCGATCTTAGCGATTTACCTGAAGAAATTAAGGCAAAGCTTACACCTGAACTGCTAAAATCCATATTTGGTCAAGGTTACGAAAACTATAAAACATCAGAATTAGATTCGCGCATGGTGACTATACAGGAAGCCATGATGAAAGAATCCGGTAAAGCTAATTTACTTAAGCTTGCTTATCGTTTTGACAAAGAAGATGTTGATTTATACAAAGAAGGTAAGAAAGAATATAAGGAGGAGTTGATTAAAACTCGCGACTATATTGCTAAAACTATTGTTGGGGAAGCTGAAAGAATATCAAAATCTACCCCAAATGTTGAATTTAAAGTAGACAATGTTGACGGTCAATACGTATTTACCGCATCTCAAACAAAAAAGGGCTTATCTGAAGAAGAGCAAAAAGAAGTAAACTTGGCAATGGGGCAATGGTATAAGCTTCAAAATTCTACCATGTTAGCTCAAGCCGATTACAATCAAAGTGCACAAAACTACGTGCAAGATATTGCTCAATTCCAACAAAAAAGACAAGACAGAGAGTTAACACCAGGGGAGCTTTTTGATCTTAGCATGAAAGAATATGACACAGGAGCATTGCTGGCTAAAGATCTTAACGATGCTTTCGCTGGATTAGCGCTAGCTGTACCAACTGTATTAGGGGGATCCGAATATGCAGTTAAAGAACAGGAGAGACTGCAAAGAAAAAATCAGCAATTTGAAACTATGCTTACTTACGATCAAGCATTGGCGCAAGGTAGAGCTGGTTTATTTGGTTTAAGAACACTGGGGCAACAAGCGCCTAATATTATATTAGCTATAGGAACATCTGGAGCTGGAACAGCATTAGGCATGAGTAAAATAGCTACTCAACTAGCTGTTGGTACTCAATTTGGAGTATCCTCAGGGGCTCAAAAATATAGAGACTTAGTAATGGCTCAAAAACTTGGGGAAGACGCTAAGAATCAAAAAGAATTAAATCGTGTTGCTTATGAGTCTGGTTTAATAGACTATAATACTTACGCGGCAAATGAACTCGATCTTAATAAAACGATAGCAATGGGGGATCTTACGGATCAACAAATTGTAAATGCCGCATGGGCAACTGGTTTTATTGAAGGTGGAGTAACATCATTTATAGGTACTGCGCCTAACTCGTTAAAAGCCATTAAAGACTTTTCAAAAAGCGGTGTAAATGTTTCAAACTTTTTATACAAAAGTAATTTACAAAAGCTTGGTATGACGGGGCTTGAGCTTGGAAAAAGGCTTGGTGGAGAAATACTTGAAGAAGAACTTATTTACTTTGGAGATACAGCATTAAGCGAAGGATTAATACTTGGCAGGGACATGGACTTTAGCCAATGGGATGATACCGCTGTATCTGCTTTGATTACATCAGGTACAATGTCTACGCCGGGTGTAGCTTATTCTGCATTAATGAACAACGCAGCTACTGTAGAATTTCAAAAGGATATTAATGGGCTAACCCAGGACATACAAGACTTAAGCATAAGCATACAAGAATCTACAGACGCAAGTTCAAGAGATATACTCATTGCTCAGTTAGCTACTAAAATGAAGGAGCAAGGCTTTGCTGTTACAGGCTTGGAAGTTGATGCAATAGCATTGGGCGGTGATAATCAAAAAAAGCTACTTGGCCTTTCAAGATTAGAAAAAGAATTGTTATCTGAAGCTGGCGTAAAACCGGAAGACACACCAACAATTGCTGAAGAAAAAGTAAATAACTATAAAGCCAAACTAAAGAAAGAAGGCAAAAACCAACAGGCTGAAAATTTTGACATTAGAAGAGCTACTATTAAGAAACAGCAAGATCAGCTTAAAAAAGATGTTAATTACGATCGCGTTGAAAACTCGCTAGGCCCATCTGGGAAAAGAATAAAGCAAAAGCTTGAAACAACCGATACTAACAAAGCAAATGAATATCGTTCTTTAAATAGAAAAGATAAACTTGCTTTTGTTATTAATGAAATTAGAAACGAGCAAAGGCTAAGCCACGTTAAGACAGCTAAAGCAAATCCTAAAATAGTTGAAAAAGTAGAGGCTTTAAAAGATGCAAAAGGCAAGCCTTTATCAAACGCGGCTAAAGATAAAGTATACGCGTCAGAAGGGGCAAAGGCACAGTTTTATACAGCAAAAGCTATTACTTTAAATAAAAGAGCTACAGTGTCTTCTGAAATAGTAAATGTTGCTGATTTAAAAATAATACAGGTTTCTAATAAAAAAGAAGCACAAAGGGAGCTGGAAGGCGAGGATTTAAACGAGGATCAAAAAAATAAAATATACGAAGCATTAGAAAACCCAGACAGCAACGGATATGTATATGATGGCAAATATTTAACTTTTAATAAAGAACGTGCTGAAGCTGAAATCAAAGAAGGGAATATTCTTGCCGCAACAGCGGTAGTGCATGAAGTAGCCCACGCTATTGATGATCGGGTTTTTGACACTCCTGAAAAACAAAAACAATATGCGGACAATTTGCATGCTAGGTTATCTCAACCCGATTTAGCAGGCATTGATGAGCAGGTTAAAAGTATATTAGCGAGCAGAAGCGACCTTGCTGAAGATGTTGGTAAAGAGTGGAAAGATACTAGCGCTGCATACAAAGACGAGTACACTAAGGTTGCTCAGGAAACTTTTTATGCTTTTGACGCTGAACTTAATCAAGAAGCTAAAAGGTCTAAGGAAAGTTTTTTCAATGGCATTAACACTACCACTCCTGATGGCGCTTTAAATTACATGCTAAACCGTAACGCCGATTTCAGAGAAGGTAAGATTGGTAAACGCATACAAAAGAAAGTTAAAAAGGGACCCAAAAAGTCCTCGCTAAAGGGTAAGTCATCATTTAGTGCTCCAAGCAGTTTTAATACTGATGACAAAAACAGAATGTTTCAAAAGGGAAATCAAGCGTTTAACACGGGAGCAGAATCTTATGGATTAGATTTAAGAATAAATGAAGATGGCAAGCCAAACTTTACAAAAGAACAATGGGACGCCGTACCCGACGATACTAAATTAGTATTAGGTTATTTTGTAGGGCAGGAATATGAAAGCTATGTAGCATACAGAATGCGATCAAGAGATCAAGTCCCTAGATATGATGAGTTTAAAGATGAAATAATAAATAAAACCGCAACAGGTATTCAAAAAGGAGATGATGGTATACCTTTCTTAATAAAATCATACAATCCCGAAGGCGGAACAAAGCTTAGTAGTTACATATTTGGTCAAATAGACAATAGATTACAAGGCGTAATTAATAAAACAAAAGGCTTTGGTGAACTTACCGTAGAAGCCGCACCTTCTGAACCAGGAAGAAGAGAACTTGTAGGCAAAGAAAAAGCTGACGATACTTTAAAAAGAAAAGAGCGGGAAGCTAAAGAAGTTAAAAAAGAATTTCCACAGATAACCGATGAGGTTATTGTTCTTGATAAAGAAGGAAATCCAGTATCAATATCTGATCAAGTTCAAAAGAAAGTAAAAGACGGTGTTAAGGTAGCATACGCTACAACTAAGTTTACTGCACCTATTGGTAGTAAAAAATTTAGAACTGAGCTTGCTAATGCAATGCGTAATAAACTGGGTAATTTATTCAAAAGTATTATGGATCGCGGGGCTAACTTTGACAATACAGAAAAAGTTGGTAATAAAGAGAAGCGCGCTAACTACGATTCATTTGTAGATAGAAACTTTCAGAATGTATATAGCAT
>UEXM01000559.1_pt1 | contig 38440 bp, 49 predicted proteins | sample 1796661 | NCBI WGS metagenome assembly UEXM01 (sample SAMEA4772469, study PRJEB27181) | metagenome
GGCTCCTTTGCAGATGGCAGACGGGATGCTTTTCGACCTTCCAGACATATCCGCGACATCTCTCCACGGTGAGAAGAGGAAAACGATTGATCAGCGTTGTCAACTTGTAGCAGATCAAGTCAATAGCTCAGATCAGCCTTGGATTGTTTGGTGTGAATCAAATGACGAAAGCGCAATGCTTAAGAAGCTCATACCGGATGCCGTGGAGGTTAAAGGCTCTGATTCGGTGGAGTCGAAAGAGAAAAACCTCTTATCATTCAGTGAAGGGGAAGCGAGAGTGATCATTTCCAAGCCTAAAATTTGTGGATTTGGAATGAACTGGCAACACTGCAGAAACATCGCTTTCGCTTCAATCTCATACTCCTACGAGAAATTCTACCAAGCAGTCCGCAGATCGTGGAGATTTGGCCAAAATAAAGAGGTTTCTGTTCTAGTAGTCTTGGCCGATTCAGAGCTTCCAGTTTGGCGATCCATCGAGAGGAAATCAACAGATCACGAATCGATGAAAAGCTATATGAAGCTCGCAGTTTTCAAGAAACACGAAGGCCGATCTGTTAAAATTGATTACAATCCAACCAAGAAAGCCAGCCTTCCAAGCTGGTTATAAAAAAAATGAACAACGAAATAAAACAGGCAATCAGCCTATTTGAGAGAATGAAGGAAGGGAATATCAATTCAATAAGCGCAATGTGCGCTCTGTTGATTGTGTTTCAACGTAGGGGCGTTGAGTTTGAGAACGTGCAGAACCTCCTAAGAACAGACAAAGACGCAACACAGGCCATTCTAGGAGGTTTACGCAAGAAAGGCTACATCAAGAGCGAGCGGCCACAGCTCGGAACGGTTCGGAAGTGTCGATACTACATGACCAAGCTGGGGAACGATCTAATCGGGACTATCGAAAGATTCGACACGATATCACCGCAGAGGGCTTCCCTTGTGATGTTCTTAAGTATCAGAGCGCTTGGGGTTACCAGACCAAGCCAGCTTTTAATACTTCTCAAAGTCGCGAGCGAGCCAGGAATCAGCATCCAAGCCTTGGTTAATGGCACCAAATTGAACAAGTGCTTTCTTTACGCCTCGCTCCTTAAATTCAGAAACATGGGCATAATCCATGCCGATAAGGTTGGGATCGGCAAAGTTAAAAGCTTTGTCTATTTTCCAAAAGAGAGCCTTAACAACATCTTAAAACCCAGAACAGCAGCTTGATATGAACGAAGACGAAAACAAATGCCTCCACGGCAACGATGAATACAACTGCCGGGAGTGCGACTATAAAGCAGATCGAGAGCATGAATTCACAGAACCAACACAAGAAGAACTATGAACGAAACACAAATGGCCATGAGAGGGGCTGATATCAAAGCAGAGGCCTACAAGCGCCAAGCTGACAGCTTGCAAGACCAGTTGACGAAAGCGCTGGAGGAGGTTGCCAGGTTGTCAGTTCCTAAATACGGGACATGGCAGCCGATTGAGACAGCCCCGAAAGGAGGGTTTATTTTGGTGATCAGCGATGTGATGGAGGTCTCATATTATGATGAATCTAGTGAGACGTGGGTGAACTCATTGTGTGACTGGATCGAACCTACCCACTGGATGCCACTACCAGAAAGTCCGGACAATGACCGGACAACGACCGGACAAGAACGATGAAAGCACTCTGTATTATAGCCCTAGCAGCTCTCTTTATGTATTACATTAAACCAGTCAGAAGCGACTTCATCAATGACCCCACAATAGACGGCTCCAGCGATGAAGCATTCATGGAGTCTCTGGTTGAGGTCAAGAAAGGACTAAGCCAGGACGAAAACAAGCTCTTCGACCTGGCCGTGTCGTCACACATCACCACACCCGTTAACGCGGCCATTCTGGGAGCAATGCCGCCAGAGAAGAAGGTCGAGACGGTATCCGCAATGATGCGCTTGGAATTCGATGGTATGACGGCGAAAGAGATTATCGAGAGGGCTAAAACCCATTGACAAGCCTCATTAAGGCGCTTTAATAGCGCCATACCACCTTAGCGGGACGGTTATACATCGAAGAATTTTTAATTCCTCACATCAATATCCGCCGTCCCGCTAGACATTTTTAGGATATCGATGTGAGGTTTTTTAATTTAAGATGATCAGAATAAATAAATGGTGGGAGCAATTCGAGAATGCTGGCTCCCGTAAACTAGTTACGATACGACACTTTAGCTCTGTCGTCGGTAATGACTCGAAAGGCTATCGAAAGTTGATGAAGTCAGGGTCTAAAGGTCTAGCTGCCTTTGGTGTGTTCCAAGCCTTATGCCAGCTAATGGGAGGGCTTGGAGTTGACGCTAGAAAGGTTGGGGAAACTCGTAATTCTGATGGGTCATTATTGGACTTGGAAGACCTTTCAGACCTAATCAGGGTTAATTCCAAGCAAATCGATGACGCAATCTCACTTCTTTGTGAAGTGAATTGGATAGAGCGGCTGGAACCCTTGATAAATAAGGAATCTCCCAACGATCTCCCATCGTCTCCCAACGATCTCCCATCGTCTCCCACTGATCTCCCATCGTCCGCCAACGGAGAGGAGGGGAGAGGAGAGGAGAGGAGGGAAGGGGAATCTTTGTCCCAAAAATGGGACGCTTGTTTCCTTTCTGAAATTTGGAAGATGGCACCTGAACCATCCCGAAGACGATCTTCAAAAAAACAAGTCTTGGCAGCTTGGAATGCCACCAAGGACAAACCAAACGAAGAGGATGTCATTTCAGCATTCGAAGCTTGGACCAAATGCCACGACTGGCAGAAGGAAGGAGGCCAATTTGCTCCATCTCTCCATCTCTGGTTCAAAAACGAGAAATGGGAAAGCGTTCCAGATGACTCAAAAAATAATTCAAACGCTACAACCTGCCTATGAATCCAACTCCAATAGCTAACAAGGAAGCCGAGAAAGCTCTCATCGCTGCCTTGATCCACAAAGGAAAAACCCTGACGACGATAGCGCACGGCCAAGGAGTTTCCTCAGAAATGTTCACTTCGACAGCCTGTAAAATTCTATTCGTGGCAATCTCCAGCCTTTGCGATGGATCTGAGAAATACGACGATATCGAATTGATTTCAGAACTGAAGAAGGGGAATCGACTTGAGGCAATCGGCGGACAAATCACAATCATGGATATTGCCTCGGAGTATCGAGCCGGAAGGTCATTTGAGAAAATATGCTCTGAAGTTAAGAAATTCCACGTCTTGAGGCAAATAAGCCTTAAATGCTCTCAGATCGATTCTAACGCTAGGGACGGCCAAGAGGCGTCAGACCTCACAAGTGAACTCAAAAGCGCAGGAGAGGAGCTTACAGGAGTTCTATCTGGTGATTCTGACGTGATCAAAGCAAAAGAGGCTTCAAGGTTGTTCATGGCAGAGTTTGAGGAACTCGCAATGAGCAACGAATCGCCAGGAATAGAAACAGGAATACCCCAAATAGACAACATCACCGGAGGCCCAAGAAAAGGGGAGTTTTGGGTTATTTGTGGCCCAACATCAGGAGGAAAGTCTGTCCTCACTTTGCAGATGGCCGCTAATGCTGTCAGGAATGATAAGCATGTCCTTCTATTCTCACTGGAAATGACAGCCTCAGAGGTGATTTGCAGAATGGTATCCAATCTTGGAAGGATCTCAATGGGAGATCTCACAAATCCAAATAGTGGAGGCGAAAAAGTAATCAAGAAAACCCTAGTCAAAATACGTAATGGGGTGAATTACATAGCCGATAAAAATCTGAAAATTTCAGACAAAAGCGGAATGACATCAGACTGGATCGTAGCGCAAAGCGAAAGAGTCAACGAACTAGAGCCTGTCGATATGATCGCCATTGATTATATCCAATTAGCCGAAGGAAGGGAAAGAAAGGGACAGTCAAGGGAGCAGGAGATTTCTAAAATATCCAAGCAATTCAAGCAACTGGCCAAGAAATGCTCATGCCCAGTGATTACGCCATCACAGCTGAACGATGATGGGAAGCTAAGAGAATCCCGTGGTATCGGACATGATGCGAACGTAGTCCTTGAGATAAAGGAGGATGGGATATTCGTAGCCAAAAACCGTAACGGAAAAAGATTTGTGACTCTACCTCTTGAGATGAACGGGGAATATCAAAGATTCGAGACTAAAAAACAACAATGACAGCAGCAATATACCTAATCACATCATCTGGGCTTACCAAGACGACAGCGAAGAGGCTACAGACGAGGAGTTAAGGGAGTTTTTCTCAGGAACGAGTGAATTAATAGATGCGCACCAAGACCGTAAAAGTGAAAACAACTGAAAAGAAGTTTGACGAAAGACCAAAAACAAACAAGGATTCAGACATCACCAAACAAAAATAAAAAATGACACTAAACCAAAGAGTCCTTAAATGGGCAGACGAAAAGGGAATCCTAGAAAATGGCTTCCCACTAGCACAGTTCTCGAAAATGCGAGAGGAAGTCGAGGAGCTGGAGGAAGAACTCTATTCAGAGGACTTTGAAGCAAATGAACGATCAAAAAACGAGCTAGGAGACGTGATCGTCACTGCCATAATTCTCGCAAACCTTATCGGCTCCAGCTATGACGAATGCCTTACTATGGCCCTGGACAAGATCGAAAAGCGCACCGGCAAAATGCAAAATGGCCAATTCGTTAAAGACCAATAAGCCAACTTTCGGATACAACAGCATGAAACACCTTTTCGACAGACAACCTCAGGCCGTGGAGATCGTATCAAGAGCAATACCAACAAGGACCAAAGTGAAGATCATTTGGATGTCTGAATTCGATGATAAGGTTTTTATGTGGATTGAGAACGCCCCAGAACAGGCGCGCTCTTAGCGTCGCCTGCTTCGGCTTGTTAGCGTCTTACGATTTACGATTACTATGAACACACAAACCAAAATAAATGAATGAGCTACACCTATTTGCTGGCTGCGGGGGAGGAATCCTCGGCGGCATCCTTTGCGGACATCGCCCCTGCTGCGCTGTCGAACTTGAACCATACGCAAGACGAGTCCTGCTCCAACGGCAACGGGACGGGATACTCCCGTGGTTCCCTATTTGGGACGATGTCACCACCTTCGACGGCAACCCGTGGAAAGGAATCGCAGATGTCGTCTGCGGTGGATTCCCTTGCACCGACATCTCCTGTGCTAACCAAAAAGGAGAAGGGACAGACGGCGAACACTCCGGTCTCTGGCGGGAGATGGCACGGATCATTAGCGAGGTGGGACCACGATTTGTCTTTGTGGAAAACTCCCCAAACCTCGCTTCTCGCGGACTTGGACACGTTCTCGGAGACCTGGCCGCGATGGGGTATGATGCTGCATGGGGAGTGCTCGGAGGTGACGATGCCGGATTGCTTCACCGGAGAAAGAGAATGTGGATTGCTGCCCACTCCTCTGACGAACCCATCGAAGAGAACGCTGGACGATACTGGGAGCAGCGTATCCGCGAAAGGGCAACGCTATGGCGTAAGCCTGTGGCAACTGGCTGGCGGGCAACCATGCCCCCAATTCCAAGAATGGCTGATGGACTGGGTAACGGGATGGACCGGAATCGAGCCATTGGCAACGGACAGATTCCGGTTGTGGCTGCTGGCGCATGGGAAATCCTTACCGGCGCCGAGCTCTGATTCTCCCGCTAACAGCCAAGAACAAGAACCCTAAAGGGTTTCTTGCTTCGACCTGTTCAAATTGTGCTTTCACTCCAATTAAAACCGTCTAACTTTAACCAATTACAAAACAAATGCCAAAAGGACTAAACCAACGCCAAGCCGCTTTCGCTGAATTGCTTGTTCAGGGATTAGCGGCAAGCCAAGCATACAGAAAAGCAGGATACTCAGCTGAGGGGAAATCAGCAGATGAGGCAGCCAGTAGGCTATCAAGACACGTCAAGGTTAAGGAATACATAGACGAAATGAGGGAGGAAGCTAAGGGAGACGCTATCTACACATCAAAAGAACTACAGAAAGACCTCACGACAATGATGAAGTCTGCTTTGGCAGATGAGGACAGAACAGGCTTCTCAGCTCTAGCTACTCAATTGTGCAAAATCCAAGGGCTTTACCAGAAAGAGACCGTAGACGTGAACTTGAACTCTGGAGGAGTCCTTGTGATGCCTATGGCTGGCTCAATCGAGGAATGGAACGGGAACCAGGCCGGAGAAGATCAGAAACGGCTAATGGATGATGCCGTTGATGTTTAGAACGCGCGAGCTGTGGTGCCCGGAGGGGACGTAATGAGTGAAGAATGAACGAATGGAGAAGATGACAAAAACCGAAATTAAATGTGAGTGCGGCCTAACCGTGGCCATAAAAGAAGCTGGCCCATGTCCGGTCTGCAACCGTCATCTGTGCCCCACAGGGTCATTACCAGCGTCTTGTTCCCGGACCCGCGAAGCGGGGAGGAGTGGAGGAGGTCTAATTGAGAAAGACCGGACACTTACCGAAAAGCTAAAATCGATGATTTATCCCGGCGGACCCGAATCACTAATAGACCGGGGGAAACGCCGTGAGCGGAGCGGGTCCGGGAACAGCCAAGAACACCCGCCCCGCTAGGGGTCGGGTGCTTCGACATGTTCGAAATTTAACGAAAAACAAAAAACAAATGAGCAACAAATACGAAATAACCGGCCAAGTTAAGGTCATCGAGAATACCCAGACCTTCGCGTCTGGTTTCCAGAAAAGGGAATTTGTGGTCACGATCCCAGACGGGAAGTATCCGCAAGACATAAAGCTGGAGCTGATCAAGGACAATGTGACGGTCCTAGACGGAATCCAGTTAGGAGATGAAATCACCGTTCATTTCAATGTCCGAGGCAACGAATACAACGGGAAGTATTACGTCAACCTAGTAGCCTGGCGCATCGAGCAGAAGGAACAGCAGCCGCCAAGGCAAGAACAGGCTCAAGCTCAGCAACCAGACCAGCCAACGCGACAGAGCCAACCTGAGATCGTTACTGATGATGACGGCGATGTCCCGTTCTAAAATAAAAACATTTTAAACCTGATTATGTGATGTAGTATCACTGCATGGATGAATTGAAAACCTGTTTTAAGTGCAGCGAAATGAAGCCTAGGAGTGAATTCTACAAACACTCAGAAATGAAGGATGGCTTATTGGGCAAGTGCAAGTCTTGCGCAAGGTATGACTCAGCAATGCAATTAGAGAGAAAAAAGCTAGACCCTGAATGGGTGAAAAAGGAGAGAGAGAGAGTCAGGATGAAGCAAGAAATATACCTCCAAACACCATTAGGTAGGATTCAGAGCAAGGCGCGTGCAAGGGTAAAGAAGCTGGCACGAGATATTGACTCATCAAAGTTCGAGCTTCATCATTGGTCATATCGTGAAGATCATCACGCTGACATCATCAAAATGAATATTAATGATCATCGAAAAGTGCACAGATACATAAAACTCGATTTGGATCAGCTTCAATTCAGGACCATCAAGGGTGTGTTGATGGACACAAAAGAGAGAGCGCTCACTGAATACGCTAGAATATTGGAAGATGAAGAGGATTGACCACTAATACCAAAAAGCCCCGATCCAACTAAGGAACGGGGCTTTGTCTTGTCTGGTTTTAGGCTAGCCTATCAATCTCAACCCCTAACATATTCAGGGTTGCCGGTGGTGGGTCTGTTCCTTGCCAGAACTTCTCTACTGACCTTGGCCCTTTGTATCCACAATGCGCGGCAAAGTCTTTTCTAGTCCAATTCAGGCGGCTTAAAACAGCGGTTAAGCCTGAGCCGTATCTCATGACCTCCCCGTCATCGTCAAGGATGACAGGGACGCCGTGGGAGCTGGCGGGATTGTTGCAGGTGATTTTCATGGTTTAATTGGATTTTGTGATTTTGACGCTCTCACGATCAAGGACAACAGCTCCGTCTGGCGTGCGGAAACCAATAGGCTCTCCGCAGAAATGCCAAAGCTCACTCACAAACTGCGGGTCATCCCATGCACCAGCGGAATCTACTATATCAGTGGGATTGAGTAGGTTGCTGGCCTCGTTAAGATCAACTCCGAAAAATTCGGAGCAAAACTCAATTGCACGATCATCGACATCAGGTAGATTGGTTCTGAGAGTCCAGACGTGATCTCCGTAGTGGTCATTGTTGTCGGAGTCGCAAAACAGCATCACGTGTTGGTTATTAAGATCTGGAGTGTGACGACGGTGTGTGAGAGTCATTGTCTTTTTTTGTTAAAGGTTGCCCGTGAGCGACGGGCGGCGCGTGTGGGGTGTTATGATCCCAATGTTTGCATTGCCTTGTTAATTGCCCAGTTTGTCAATCCTTCTGAGAAGGGGTCTCCTTTTGCCATTGCTTCATCTAGGAATTTGTCAGCCAAATCGCTTATTTCGATCTGTTTTTGCTCTTCGTCTTGGATTGCTTTGATTTCGTTGCTTGTCATTTTTTTGATTGGTTTGGCCGGTGCTTCATTGCCTCCGACATGGACACTCTACACAATCCTAGTGTAGGCGCAAGGTGTTTTTGCTCTTTTTATTCATTTATTTTCAACTACACTGATTCCAAGCATGTTAAAGGCTAAGAAAAAACCGCCCAACATAGCTTGGGAACCACTTCCGCCATACAAAGGCGCGATGTCCTCCCAAGCTAGAGCGCTGTCTTGTCCTTGTGACGAGATCTTATTCGACGGGACACGGGGAGCTTCCAAGACAGAGACCCAAATAGCCTACTTTGTCGGGAGGTGTGGCCTTGGCTATGGCGCGCACTGGAAAGGGGTCATTTTTGACCGGGAATACGGGAACCTTGATGACATTATCAAGAAATCAGAGGACATCATTCCAAAGGTCTTCCCTAGAGCCAGGTTCCTAGCCTCTGCAGGTAGCCTCAAGTGGATCTTCCCAGACGGGGAGCAGCTATTATTCAGGAACCTGAAAACGCTCCAAGACTACCGCAAATACCACGGGCAAGAATTCTCTGGAATTTTTTTCAACGAGCTTACCAGCTACCCAACAGCCCAGCTCTATGATCTGATTCAATCCTGTAATCGATCTGGCTTCATTCCAGAGAAGCATTCCGGCAAGCTCACGAAGCAGGACAAGGCAATCATCGAATCAGATCCAGGATGGAGAAAGAATCATCCCGAAATTCAAAGCCGAGTCCTCCCAGATATTCCGCTGGTGACATTCTCGACCACTAACCCGCTCGGGCCTGGTCACTCATGGGTAAAGCGTAGGTTTGTAGATCGTTCTCCCGCTGGAGTTCCAGTCATCGAGACTTCCAAAGTATTTAACCCTCGAACGGGAGAAGAAGAGGATGTCACTAGGTCAAGCGTTCGGATCTTCGGGAGCTACAAAGAGAACATTTACTTGGATGCTAAGTATGTCGCGTGGCTGAATGGTATCTCAGATCCAAACAGGCGTAAGGCTTGGCTTGCTGGGGATTGGTCAGTTGTATCAGGCGGGGCGCTATCTGATCTATGGGAGGACAGGATACACGTTATCGAGCCATTTGATATTCCCTCACATTGGAGAGTTGATAGGGCTATGGACTGGGGAAGCTCAGCCCCGTTTTCTGTTGGTTGGTGGGCAGAAGCTAACGGGGAGGAAGTCACCCTAGCCAATGGTGAGGTTTGGTGCCCCCCTAGAGGCTCTTTAATCAATATCGCTGAATGGTATGGCGCGGAATCACTCGACGAGAATGAAGGGCTTAGGCTTGGCGCTGATGAGGTAGCAGAGGGAATCATTGACAGAGAGCTAGAATTAGTGAAAAATGGCCGTATCAAGGACTTGCCCGAACCTGGGCCGGTGGATTATGCTATTTACTCCGTCAACGATAAAGCGCAACGCTCAACAGCTTCCATCATGGAGGATGCCGGTATCGAGTGGACGAAATGCAAGAAAGGCAAGGACTCCCGTGCCAATGGTCTGGAGGTTGTCAGGACGTTCTTGCGTAACTCGGTTTCAGGAGAAGGGCCAGGAGTTTTCTTTTTCAGATCATGCCCCGCAGCAATCACGATTCTCCCACACATTCCACGAGACGAGAAGAACCCTGATGACGTTGACACGAACGCCATTGATCACAATTACGACCAGACCCGCTACCGCTTGACAGCTACCGCCGAACACTGGAACAAGCCTTTAACCGTAAACATGCCCTACTGATGCCAATCGACTCACACCACCCAGAATACGACGCTAATTTGAATAAATGGCTCGATATTCGATCCAACTTAGGCGGGGAATACGCGATAAAAGCTCAACGGGAGAAATACCTTCCCAAGCCGAATCCTACCGATCTGTCAGCGAGTAACACGGCTAGATACAATGCGTATCTAATGCGATCCAACTATTTTGCCGCTACTCGCGAGACTCAGAGGAACCTAGTAGGGAGAGCATTCTCTACCCCTCCCACGTTCACGGGACCGGATGAGATGGATTCACTGATTCAGAACGTAGACGGATCTGGAGTCACAGCTGAGCAGCAAGCGAAATGCACGTTGAACCACGTTGTCGCGTATTCCCGAGCTGGTGTTTTCGTCGACTATTCGGTTACAGACGGCGAGGCAACCAAAGCAGACGAGGAGGCTGGCTTTGTGGGGGCTAAAATCATTTGCTACGATCCTTTCCAGATCATCAACTGGGACACAATCACGGTAGGAGCAAAGACCATGCTTTCGCTTGTGGTTATCGAAGAAGATTACGTTGAGTCTGACGATGGCTATGAGAAGGAATACGCCAAGCAATGGCGAGAGCTTAGGCTGATCGATGGCGTTTACCATGTCTCGATATGGCGAGAGACTGAGGGCGAGAAAGCCCCCATTGAAACAGTTATCCCTACAGACTCACAAGGGCAACCATTCAACGAAATTCCTTTTATCTTCGTGGGCGCTCATGCCAACGAGCCAATGGTGGAATACCCGCAACTCGCTGACATCGCAAATCTTAACCTCACTCACTACCGGCTTAGCGCAGACGAGAAGCAGGCGCTCCATTTGCTCCAGCCAACTCTAGCTGTCTCTGGGCTGAATGACAACTGGATCAAGAACCATTTCGCTAACGGGTTAAGCCTTGGAAGTTCTGCATACATCCCGCTACCAGAAGGAGCAAGCGCTAGCCTTGTCGAGCCAAAGGAGATCACCGCGCTAGGCGAGGCTATCAGAGAGACTGAAAACCAGATGCAGAGGCTAGGAGCCAAGCTGGTCGAGGAGTCTGAAGGCACCAAAACAGCGACAGAGGTGAACTCTGATGAAGCTGCCAGGACCAGCGTTTTAGCTTCCAACTGTAACAACGTGTCAGCGGCTTACAATAGAGCTTTGGGATTTGTGGCTCGGTTTGCTGGAATCGATAACGAAAACGAGGAATACCCAGACGGGGCAACCTATCAGATCAATACTGACTTTGCTGTGATCGGAATGACACCGGAGGAACAGCAAGCCCTAGTCAATAGCTGGATATCAGGAGCAATCAGCTACACTGAGATGCGTAAGAAGTTCAAAGAGGCTGGCATTGCTTACCAAGACGACGAGGAGGTCAAGGAAGCGCACGAGGAGAAACAAGAGAACGACTTCGCCAAGGCTACGGCATCATTCTCTAATCAGGAATAATGGCAGACTCCCTAGCAGACTTGGCGACACGTCAACAGGTAGCTCTTGAACGAATCAAGAGCGGCTTTGATCGTGAGTTTAAAGGAGTAGCTAGAACGCTCAGAGCCAAGATTAGAGAGATCTTTTCAAGGATCGATGTAGACACCCTAGACGAGCTTTCCTTGGGTGAGTTGAATGCCTTGTTAGTCAAGCTATCAAAAGAGCAAACCAAGATCACAGCGGCTTACGTGGACGATTTTGAGAAGTCCCTGAAAGACGTTGGGGCTATGTCTGCAAAGCTTGAAGTAAGCCAACTAGCCACACTCGACACCGGAGATCTGGCTGCCTTGTCCGTTGTCGCTCCATCTGCAAACAAGATCTACAAGGAAGCCCTACGGCAACCAATTCAGGCCGTTGGTCAGATGCTAGAGCCTTTTATTGCTCAGTTTCCACCGCAAGACGTAGCGAGAATGAATAAAGTTATCCGAACCGGATACGCGCAAGGAACGAGCAACCAAGATATGGTCAGGGAGTTGGTGGGGACAAAGAAGAACAACTACAAAGACGGGCAAGTAGCAATCACTGAGCGCAATGCCTCAGCCGTTACGCATACCGCAACCCAGCATATCAACACGGTTGCGAGACAAGCGACTTGGCAGAGTGATGACGCGCTAGGTTTGGGCTACTATTGGGTCGCAACTCTCGACAGAAGAACAACTCAACAATGCCGAGGACTAGACGAGACTCATGGTGTGGGTAAGGAGCCTTTTGAGTATGGCAAGGGACCACTCCCGCCAATTCACGTTCGATGCAGATCCACCACAGTTCCTCAAACAGCCCCAGAATATGAGTTCCTTCAGGAAGGCCGGACAAGGGCAGCGGTGGGGACAAAGCCAGGACAGGTAGACGGACAGTTGACCTATTATAGTTGGCTCAAGACGCAACCGGCATCATTCCAAGATTTCGCGATAGGACCGACGAGAGGTAAACTCTTGCGCAACGGTGGATTGTCATCTGAGCAATTTGCTAATCTGTCGCTCGATAAGAATTTCCAACCGCTAACACTAGCGGAAATGGAGGAGGCAAACCCAGCAGCCTTTAAACGAGCTGGGGTAAAACCATAAACGATAAGGAACCATGACCACGATAAGCAAAGAAGAGTTTGACGCTCTACCAGAAAGCCTGAAGCCATCTTTTGAGGCTGAGGGGGACAAATACACTCTCAAAGTTGAGGACGTTACAGCGCTCAAGAACGCCAAGACCCACGAAAAAGAGGCAAGGCAAGCGGCTGAGGCCAAGCTAGCCACATTTGAGGCGGCTCAAGCGGAAGAGATTGAGAAAGCCAAAGCCCAAGCACTGAAGGAAGCCAAGGAAAACGGAGACCTGAAGGCTCTGGAAAAAAGCTGGAATGAGAAGCTGGCAGAAAAGGAAGCTCAAATTGAAGCGTTCAGAGTTGAGAAAGAAAGCGCTCTTATCACAGCAGCAGAGACAAACCTCCTTTCGGGCTTCGCTGACAAGTCAACATCTCCCGAAATGATGCGGCTATATATCAAGGATAAGACCAGAATGGAGGTCGTTGATGGGGAGGTCAGAACAACCTTTTTAGATGCCAATCGCGCCCCTACCGCGGACAGCTTGGAGGAATTCACGAAAAAAGTTCTTGACGATCCGAACGTAAAACCCTTTCTTAAAGGCGGAAAAGGATCAGGCAGCGGTGCTGTAGGTCAAACCGGAGGCGGTGCCTCAACAAAGAAGCTATCAGAAATGACAGCAACCGAGGAAGCTACTTTTGCGAATAGCGATCCCTCAGCATACGCCGCCGCCCTTGAGTCTAGTTAAGCCGATCGGGTTTTAGGTGGTAAAAAAGATCACAACCTAAAAACCAAAAACAATGGCAAATACACAAATTGCGGACATCTACAATCCGCTCACCTTCAGCCGTAGAGTTCAGTTGATGCAAACTGAGCTTAACGCGTTCAACGCCGCTGGCGTATCAGTCCTAGACGGTCTCATCCGAAATCAAGCCGCCCAAGGTGGTAATATTGGAGAAATGCCACAATTTAACGGTATCACTACCAGTGAGCCAAATATTGGGACAGACGATCCTAGTGACGTAGCCGTCCCTGATAAGATTGCTAAAGCTACTCAGGTTTACCGCTTGAACGCAGCAAACAACGCATGGAACACCATGAACCTTGCTCGTGATTTGGCTCTGGAAGACCCACTTGGCGCAATCACTAACCGTGTCGCGCATTACTGGGCAACTCATGAACAATCACTTGTCATTAACTCTGCTGCTGGTGTCCTTGCTGACAACGTGGCAAACGATGGCAGTGATATGGTCGAGACTGTTTATGATGACATCGTAACTCCTCTCGATGCTAACAAGATCAGCGGAAGCGCTGTAGTCGATGCCGTTCAAACCCTAGGCGATCACAAGACCAATATCGTTGCCATCGCTATGCACTCAAAGCCTCATGCTGATTTACAGAAGCTTGGTTTGCTTGTCGATAACTTCGACCCACAATCTGGTGCAGTTCGATACCAAACCTATCTTGGCTACCGTGTCATCGTAGACGATAGCTTGCCAGTCACAGCAGGAACAAACTCGCCAAAATACACCTCTATTCTCTTTGGAAATGGTGCATTTGGTTACGCTCCTGTAATGCCTGTCATTCCTTCCGAACTCGACAGCACTCCTCTTGCTGGTAACGGCGCAGGAATGGAAACGCTCGTTTCCCGCAATCACTCAATCTACCATCCTTACGGCTTCCAGTGCCAAGGTGGAGCTTGGGCCGATCCAGGCGGCGGAACTTATGCCGAACTTGCCACTGCTACCACTTGGCAGCGTGTCATTCCGCGTAAGAACATCGCGCTCGCCTTCCTCGAAACTAACTAACCATACCACAACGGACCCACCTTGGCCCCTGTGCTGGGGTGGGTCTCTTTTTTACATCATGTCACTACCGCTCGCAATTTTGAACAAATGCGCAAAAGGAATGTCAATTTCTGATGCCGTATCAGAATACAATAAGACAGCTTCAAAGCCTTACGCTCTCGATGGTCAGCCGAAAGCTACCAAAAAGAAAGAGACTGAGACCAACTCTCTAGGATTGCCTGAAGGAAGCCCTGATAACATCGAAGGAATCAAGGCAGCAATGAAGGCAAAGGGTGTTAAATTTCACCACCTCGCCAAAGAGAAAAAGCTGGTAGCAATCTACCGCGCCGAAGTTCTCAAAGAGGAACCAACCGACAAGTAAACAACCGCTATGGCCCTGATCATTGAAGATGGTTCCCTTCCTGCTGGGGCTGACTCGTTCGTAACAGTCGCGGAGGTCAGGGCGTTCGCTGATGCCCTGGCCTTTACTGGTCTCCCAGTCGATGACGCTGACTTGGAGCCTCATTGCCGCAAGAGCGCTAACTACGTCAGAAGCATTGAATACAAGTTCCAAGGAATTAGAATCTCAGTTGACCAGGCTTTAACATGGCCAAGGGAACCTGTTTACATTTACGGTTTTGAATTCCCAAGCGATGAGATTCCGCAAGAGCTAAAGGATGGTTGTTGCCAGCTCGCGATTGATAGCGCTAACGGGACAGCCTTAGAGCAAAACACAAGCGGACGGACTACGATTAAAGAGCGCGTTGAGGGAGCTGTAGACATCACCTACGCAGACGGCTCAGCCTCAGACGGAACTACGAATTTCAACGTGGCTGATTCCTACTTTCAGCCGCTTTACCAAGAACAATTTAAAACCGGAGGCGGTAACTACATTACTCGAGTCTAATGGCACGTTTTGACTACAGTGGTTTTGAGAATACAGCACTGGATTTGATTACCAAATTCGGCCAACCTCTGACGCTGTATCGCGAGACGAGCGGGGACTATGACCCAACTTTGGGAGATACTGCCACGAAGACTGTAACCTCCACGACTTGCGAGGGAGTCGCTAAACAAGGCTTTAAAGGGCCATTGAATTTTGATGATGATTTCAAGGAAGATCTAGTCAAAGGAGACGCTAGGCTTTTCATTATTGCTGCTAAAGGAATGACGTTCATTCCCGCTGCCGGTGACATTCTCGACTATGAGGGATCGACTTGGGACGTTCACGGGATCACACCAGTAAACCCAGCAGGAACGCCGCTCGCATACCATTTAGGATGCCGCAACAGTGGAAAGGAGATTCCTAGCTGATGTCTTTCACAAGCGAAATGGAGTCCTGGCAGAAGGCCGTATCCAAAAAGACAAAAGGGCTTTTCAAGGAAAGCGCCAAGAATCTTTTCGAGGCTGTAATCTCCCAGACTCCCGTGGGTCAGCCTGACTACTGGAAGAACAAGCCGCCAAAGGGATACTCTGGAGGATTGCTGAAAGGTAACTGGCAATTCACAAAGAACGCACCTGCCACCGGAGAACTCGATCGTAAGGACAAAGACGGTGGCGCAACTGTCGCTCTAATGTCAAAAGGACTCGACTCTGTAAACTTCGGAAAGGACTTTAATTTCTTCCTGACAAACAACCTTCCTTACGCTGTCGCCATCGAGGAAGGTGGATCACCACAAACGCCGCCCCAAGGAATGGTGAGAGGTAATCTCATCAGAATCACCGATATACTTAACCGCAAAACAATATGAACGATTCAAATGTTGAAGTTGCGCTGATGGTAGCGGTGAAGGAATTCCTAACGACTGGGGACGCTCCAATCTACTCAGACGAGAAAGCCATCGCTTGGGAGAACAAGAAATCAAACGCCCCATCTAAAAAAGAATGGTCATCAGTCTACTATAGGCCAAATGTCCCCAACGGAGCAACGGTAGGACAGAATGGAAAGGACATTCAAACGGGATTCGTTCAGATCGATTTCAACGTAGGGACTGATTCAGGGACCGGATACCTTAGAACGTGGGAGGACAAGGCCAGAATCTTTTTTGCTCCAGGGAATACCTTTGATTATGATGGCTACTATGTCATCATCACCGAGACAGGAATGAACCTTGGACGAATCGTAGTCAATCACTTTAGACGCTCACTTACTGTGAGTTTTCGCGCCCAATTAAAACGACAAAATACATAAAACCATGAGTTCAAACGCTAACAATCACCTTCTCTCTTATGTAGTGGAGGACACCATCGGAACAACGCCGACCAATCCCAGATTCACCCGTCTACCGGATACCAAAACCTCCATCGCTTTAACTCGTGATACTCTCGAATCCACGCGCATCACTGGCGACCGATTCATGGCTCCTCCTCGACTTGGAGCTAAGGGAGTGTCTGGTGATCTGCCTGTGCAACTAAGCTATGGAGCTTATGACGACTTCCTGGCATCTGCTTTGCAAGGTGAATGGGTAGACAATAACCCAGGACCAGGCACAAAAGACACGATTACCCTTGATGTCGATGCCGTTCCAAATGCAGACGTTGAAGTGGGCGACATCTTCTCAACCACTAATGGTTCTGTCACAGTGGAACGGATTGACTCCAAACTTCAGGAAGTTGTCTTGATCTATGATGAGGCGGGAGCAATCTCCACGTATCCTCTGTATGGCTTGGACTCTGCCACAATCGACGGCGAGGTTTTCGCTGTCACTCTATACACAGACGTTGCCGAAGATTTCACCTTGCTCGCTGGTGATACTCGAAAGTCTATGACGCTCCTTCGTGAGTTCTCCGACTTCGACCCGGGCAAGAAACCTTTTCTTCTGTTCTCCGGCGTTGAGGTCACTACTTGGAACCTCACAGCCGCAGCCAATGGCATTGTAGAGTCTACCTTTGGCCTGTTTGGTCAAGATGGCCTAGCTCCTGCCGAGGACGCTCCTACAGGAACCAGCTACTCGCCAGCGATTGATACGGAGTTCTATGATACGTTCTCTGGAGATGTAAAAATCGATGGAGTCTCATTGTGTGAAATCTCAGAGTTCAATCTGACATTGGACAACGGATTCAATCCTAGATACGCTGTCGGGTGTCCTAATTCTGGAGATCCTTCTATTGGTGATTCAAACCTCACCGGATCATTCACGGCCTATCTTGAGGATGAGAAGTATCTCGAAAAGTTTTACAATGAAGAGGGTCTGACCCTTGAGCTTACCTTCCTTGATCCAACGGGAAGCGGAATTATTGTTACCCTTCCGAATCTCAAGATTCTAACCGGAACACAAGCAGACGTAGGAGACGATCCTGACATCTTCATTCCAGTGAACTTTTCAGCGCACAAAGACGATGCGCTTGGCTCTCACATCTCGATTCAAAGAATCTCGCCTGTGTCGGTGTAACATGAGGGGGAGGGGGTGTTTTTTTGTTCATTCGCACCTCCTCCCCACATTAATTTTCAGGAACCATGAAAAAAGAAACCAAACCAAAAACCAAGGAAGTGAAGATGAGCGACTTTTTCACTGCCGGACCAGCTGAGGAGGGTGCTGAAATGCCCATCCGACTGCCTGGGGAATCAGAGACTAGCTGCGTTCTCATTGTGCGAGGAGCTGACTCTGAGATCTTCAGACGAGCGCAAAACAAGACACTCACTAGAAACGCTGAACTAGCGGCTCAGAGTGGCAATGTCGATGAGGGCGAGTATGAGGAGCGTAAGGAAGCAAACGTCACTTGGCTGCTCGCTCATTGTATCAAGGAATGGCCATTTGAGGAAGAACTGACAATCGAAAGCGCTGTTGAGTTCCTCAAGAATGCCCCAGCAATCAGAGATCAAATAAACGTATTCGCTGGCGCTCGAAAGAACTTCACAGAGGCAAATTTAAACAAGCCGCCGAAGAAATAACAGCCTATGCGAAAAGACTATTCCAGCTCAACGGACCTTCAGGCGGCGATTCAGGACAAACCAAACGCGAAGCCCTTGAAGGAATCGCTAAAAACAGAGGGATTGATCCCAGCAAGCTCTACAAGCTGCCACAGATCAATCCTCATTACATATACCTGATTGAATGGTTCTTTGAGGTCAATACCAGCGAGAATCTGACATTCCAAGAAATTCAAGCATGGTCAAACCTCAAAGAAATATCCCCAGAACCTTGGGAAATAGACATTCTCTTTCAACTAAAAACACTCCAACTCAAAACCCGTTTAAATGGCCAAAACAAACCTAGAGATCAACGTAAAGTCAAAGGAGGTCAGCAAGGCCACCGACAGACTAGATGATCTTACGTCTTCATCTAAGAAGGCAGACAAGGCAACGGACGGACTGGAGAAGGAAACCAAGCAATACGAGAAGACAGCCAGGGCTAGCGCTAAGGCTACCGCAACAGGGACAAAGAACCTTGGTGCTATGGCTGTTAAAGCTGGTCTAGTTGTCGGTGCTGTCGCTTTGCTGACTAAAGGGCTTAAAGCTTCGGTGGTTGCCTCTGCCAATCTGGAGACGATTGAAACCTCTTTTGTTTCTATCACTGGAAGCGCCAGTGAAGCGAAAGATGTCATGGAGGATCTAGCATCCTTCACAGCTTCAACTCCATTCCAGCTTGAAGGAGTAGCAAAGGCAGCAAGGCAACTCATCACGGCCAAGGGAGACACTGAAGGACTAACAGAGGAGCTTCAGACGCTAGGAGATATTGCCGCAACTGCCGCTGTTCCTATTGAGGATCTTGCCGCCATTTATACGAAGGCTTTCAATAAAGGGAAAGTCCAAGCTGAGGAACTCAATCAGATCTCAGAGCGGGGAATCCCAATCATTAAGGTTCTAGCCGAGCAATATGGAGTAACTAAAGAAGAGGTATTCAAGCTTGGATCAGAGGGGAAGATTGCCTTCTCTGACTTGCAGACCGCTCTCAGGTCAATGTCGGAGGAGGGAGGTATTGCTTTCGGTGCTATGGAGCGCCAGAGCGAGACTCTGAACGGAAAATGGTCTACGCTCAAAGACAATCTAAATCTAGCAGCTGGAGCCATGGGGGACTTTATATCTGAAGGACTCGACCTCCCTTGGATAGCCGATCAAGCAACAAAGATAACGGCTGAATTCAAAAAGTTCATTGAACTCAGAAGAGGCATTGATGCCGAAAGAGAAGGAAGAAGGAAGATTCAACAGGAATACGCGCAATCAATATATGGGCTTCTTGATAATGAATTAGAGCTTCTTAAGGATATGGAGAAGACTCAGAAGAAAATCTCTGAGTCTAGTGAGGATCAATCATTCAATCATAAGAAGAATCTTGAACTCCAACAGAAAGCGCTTGAGAAAATACAAGGACAGCTTCTAGCTTACGATCATTATGAAGTCGCTCTAAAAAGGGCCAAGACACTCCATCACGACATCACGGAGGAGATCACTGCAAATAGCGACTCATACCAAGCTTTGCTGTTGAATACGGGAGAGGTTATAGGCCATGAGAAAGAAAGGCTTGAGGCATTACAAGACCAGCAGAGGAATCTAGGATTTCAGATTGCTCAGATGGAGAGAATGGTTTCTCTTTCGTCCTCTTTCTCATCGTTCATGACCGCTATCCCCTCTTATTTGGGAGGGCCAGTAGCTCCAGAGCCTATAGTTCCAGCCGCTACTGATCCAATCGAGGAAAAAAGCAAAAATGGAGGCGGCGGCGTAGGTGGGGCTTCCTCAAGAGTAACCGAGGAGAAAGAAGCTGTTGAGATTAGATTGGATATTTTAAAAGAGGGATGGGAGTTGGAACGAGCGCTAGAGATGGCTCATTTCGACGAGAGGCGTAAGAATATCCTAGATGCTGAGAACATCACAGAACAAGAGCGCACGGACCTATTGACTCGAAACGCTGAGATCAGAGCGGAGACGATGAAGGCTATCACGGTCAGCGAACACGCTGAAACGCTAGGCGCATCTGCTAACTTTTTTGACTCTATGGCGGGGCTTGCTGAAGGATACGGCAAGAGAGGTAGCGCTGTGGCTAAATCATTGGCCATCACATCAGCTACAATCAGCGCTTACAAAGCCTTCTCTCTTGCTTTGGCAGATGAGACAGTGCCTTCAACAACTGCGAGGTATCTAATGGCTGGGGCGTCACTTGCTACAGGATTGGCTAACGTGACAAGAATAGCCAGCGCTGGAAACTATGAGAGAGGCGGGATCGTTCCTGGCACTAGCTTTAGCGGCGACAACGTATCAGCCAACGTCAACAGCGGCGAGATGATCCTGAACCGATCACAGCAAGCTAACCTATTCAATCAAGCCAACGGGCGAGGCGGTGGGGGCGGAAACACCATTATCAATACCTACACTTCCAAACCTGTCACAGTGGAGGAAAACAACCTCCCCAATGGAGATCGTCAAATCATCATCAGGGAAGCGGCAAACTTAGCCAAATCTGAACTAACTCAGGAGGCAATAAATGGAGGAGGAACTACTTTTCCTGCCTTTCAATCCGCAACGGGATTGCGTAGAAGGGGAACAGCATAATGTTTGATTGGCCAGAAACCTTGATGCCGTTGCCTTCTCGATCATTTTCGAGAAGCAACGAGTATTCTAATGCCCGTTCTCGAATGGACTCGGGACGCGCCAGGCAACGTCCCAGATACACTGAAGAGGTAGCTTTTACGGGTGTCGTTTTCGAATTGGACACAGCGCAGCTTTCCTATTTTAAGGGGATATGGGAACACAAGCTGAACAACGGAAACGACTGGTTCACAATGCGCCTTCCAATGGCAGACGGCGAGATCCTGACATTACAGGAAGTAAGATTTATTTCTGATTTTCAGGAGACTTACCAATCATTCACCGACTGGGAGGTTTCAGCCCAAATCGAATACCGAGACCCACCGACGATCTCAGAGGAAGACTTGGATGATGAAATTCTAAATTCCCAGCCTGTCCCCGAAAATGTTCTTACCTATGGAGGGGAAGACCTCTACTTTAACGCAAACTATCTTACCTACAATTAAGCTATGGCCACCTCATTAGACACCCCAATCACACCAACATCAGACACGTTGGTTGCGACACTTGACCCAGCCGGAAACGCTACAGCGCGTCAGATTGCCAACTTGGGATTTAATGATCATGTTGACGTTAGGAATTACGGCGCAATAGGAGATGGCGCGGCAGATGACACAGCAGCTATTCAAGCGGCTATTGATACGGCCAGACCAGTATTTATCCCGCAGGGTGTTTTTAGGACTACTTCAGCTCTGAAATTGAAATATATTGGCCAGGGAATTTTTGGGGCTGGTCCTGTTCTCACTGAAATCTTTTGTGACTTTGCATCAGGCAACGGAATAGAGGTAGAGATGCCTGGAGGGACTCAAGCGGTTAGAGACGTAATTATTAGAGACCTCACTATTTATGGACAAGGGGATGAGATCTTTCCCGCTGGTGTGGTTGATAGTAGTGTTTTCGCAACGACAGGGATCTACGCCCAAGACCCAGCTAATGAAACTACTCTGATTGGAACTCACTTCATTCTGAACAGGGTCCACGTCCACTCGTTCTCTCGCGGATTCTTTGCACACCAGCAGCCACTCCTATACATGGAGAATTCGGCAATCATGGGATGCAACCTCCAAGTTGATTTAGCTGGAGTTGATCAGTTCTGCTTCATTAACTGCCTGTTTCAAGGATGGGGAACCATCGGAGACCGTTATGTGATATCGTTGGAAGCTACCGTTATCCGAAACCGAACAGCTATCGCGGGAGCTAGCAATCCTGGACCTGGACTGAATCAACAGATTTACGGAGGAATCATCTCAGCAGCTGAACGCTTGATCGATCAGTCAGCCGGAAACCTGATAGTTGAGTCAACTAATATGGAGGGCATGTGTGAACCTCCTCGAAATGATGCGCTTAACGATGGCACTGTAGCAACATTCTCAAAGCTTACAGACGGCACGTTAAACCCCGCTCCAACTGTGGGCAACTGGTATAAGGTGACAGCAGACGAGACATCGAATAGCGGGGGCGAGAATTACTATCGACTCAAAACCGGAGACGGGACAACAGCTACCGATTGGCGAAGGCTCGGAGGCGATGAGGCTATCCTGCTGACAGCAGGAAGCACCAACAGGATGATTCTGAAATGCAACCGAGCAGCTGCCAATATCGGACCTGATGGAATCGACTGGGATAATAAAACTATCGTCAGGATCGAGAACAACGGCGTTTCTGTCCCGCTGCTGTTTTTGGAGGGATGGTGGACTATTCCAAATAATGAATGGCTTGAACAAATCACTATGTATGGGACTGCCTATGGTTCCGGTGTTGTCTTTAATGATAGCCAATCAATTAGCTTGCCGCTTACTCGTTACGATCAACCCACTGCGTCAGGCGGGGTGATCATTACGGAAAACCCAGTAGGCGGACCAGAGCTTCAGCGGGAACGGGATTACATCATCAACACGGTCAACAACCCTACAAATGGCATCACTAATAGGGGCGCAAGCATTTATGTGACTCCAGAGAATCTGGAAAACCCTGACCGTGTTCTAAGAACACTGAAGCAGCGTGGGACGGGTGACAGCTATCGGGAGAACATGGTCCCATCACATCTGATGGAGCATCTCGCCACCGACATCTCCAAGCGTAACAACACAGGCGCAACCAAGGAGAACGCCACGCTCTACACATTGCGCCCAAGGATCTGTCAGGAGAATGGAGAGAGGATTAGGTTTTCAGTTCGTGGTCGGTTTGCAGCAAACGGCAACAGCAAGACGATCAGCTTCATGCTGAACAATGCAGATCAAATCGTCCTCCCAGCTACGACTGCTAGCGATGAAGGTTTCCACATCGAAGTGGACTGCATCTACACCCTCACAAATAGATACGACCTCTCCATAAAATACACTCACGGTTCGACAACCTTCGTTGACTACATTGAAACGCTGGCAGTTGGCTGGGTGGCAGGAGGTTCCTATTTCGGAGTGGGACTTACTGGCGTAGCAACTGACGACATCGTTATCGGCTACTCAGAAGCAACTTGGAACTCTTCAGATAAGAAGTATTAAATACAATGAACAAGAACGAAGGGAGGATCACGTCCATAACCCATGAATACGGGGATGGATCAAGGGATGAATTTGTCCTAAAGGAAGCACAGGCAATCCCCAAAGAACCAACCTTTGAACTGGTGACGGGAGCGAAAGGAGACCCGAACGCATACAAGCACCGGTCTTTTGTTCGGGACCGTGAAACGGGGCTGATGCATGGCGCAGGATACAACTGTGATGAGATGATCACTTTTGATCCTGAAAGCGGTAAATCAAGCTACCGAAAGGAAGTCTTTCTAAGAGGGAGTCAAAGCTACGTGGATGGCTTACAGGCTCCAGATGGCCGCATGTGGTTTAGTCCACACAAAGGGCCAGGAGTTCTAGTTTTCGATCCCAAGACAAACGAAAGCAAGTTGATAGGGAGAGCGATACAAGCGAGGGGTCTAGCCTTGGATGATGAAGGAATTCTCCACTTCTCAGAGTTCAGTGGTCATAAAGTCGGGAGAATCTTTCGAGTAGATACCAAAACAGACACTTGGCTTTCTGCTTTGTCATTCACACCAGACCGGACAGGCGCTCTTTATTCGAAAATCACAGATTGGCAGAGCATCAACGGCAACGGCATACTAGATGGTGTATGGGGGCTTGCTAAAGCTGGGAATGGGAAGCTGGTTTCAGCTCCATTTGGAGGCGATAGAGGACTCATTATCGACCACTCAACTGGAGAGGTCACCCAAAGCAATGAGGAGCTGAACGGAGGTGGGAACATACCGGAGGAAGGCTCTAGAGTCCACTCACAGGAGGATGACTACTGGGCGAAATATTCCGGCGCAACCACATCAAGTAAAACAGGAGACGTATTCTTTTTCCCAAGACGGGCGAAAACCATATGCGTCTACCTATCAAAGCCTGAAAGGTTTATCGAGATCCCGCTTCCTTACGAAGTGGCAGCCGGAAAGGGAACGCGCTCATTCTCGTCTGTAGAAGGACCAGACGGAAATATCTGGAGCGTAGTCAATGGCCTTCCCTTTGTCTTTTGGATTAATCCCGTTACTTTTGAGATCAAGTCTCACAATATCAGCGGTCTCATGGAAGGACTTGGAAACCCTGGCTTCACCTATGGAGCCAGCAATGAAGATTCAATCTATTGTGTGGCTGGACTTGGGAAACATCATTTAAAAATAACGCCATAGAATGCCTAACGACTCCATAGATGAGGCTCTAAAAGAAGTCTACGCGCTGGCTCCAAATGATAGAGTTGTCCTCGATACGTTGGAGATTTCACATCCTTCATTGGTCGAGTCTCTTTACATGGTAAAGGATCACAGGGAATGGGATCTTACGATTGAAGGAGGACTGGTTAAAACCTTTGAGCCTGTGCCTTTTCGGGACCAAGTGCCAGCCACGGGAGACAACGGAATCCAGGATTACAGCGTATCAATTGACAACATCGATAGGAGGGTTTCTGATTTCTTGGAAAGCGTGAAGTCTGACCCCTCTCCTGTTCAGATGAAGCGCAGACAATACCTCTCGACAGACCCCACAAATCAACTCGTTAATCCTCCACTGACTCTCTACCTAACAAGCGTTCAAATCAACGCTTTCGAGGTTGTTGGGAAGGCGACTTTTGGAGACCCCGTTAACCAAGCTCATCCTGGTGAAAAATACACAAGAAATCGCTTTCCTGCCTTGGGTTAAAGAGGTCATAGGCTTGCCTTATGAGGTTGGTTCTAATGGCCCTGATTCATTCGATTGCTTTGGCTTGGTGATCTCCTGTTATCGCTCACTGATGGGCGTTGAATTGACTAGGGGGAATCTTGACCTATCCAACCACAAGGAGTGCGCTAAGGCCGTAAATAAGCAGGAGAGGTCTGGAGAATGGCGAGAGATTGACTTGCCTGTTTCCGGCGATGTAGTCGCAATGGCGAAAGGTCGATTCCTTCATCATGTTGGGATCTACCTTGAAATTGATAGCGGAATATGTATTCATGCCGTAGACGGTTCACGCGTCGTCGCTCACTCAATCCAACAACTAAAAACGATTGGATTCAATCAAGTAAGGTTTTTCTCTCATGTTTCACGTCTTTGAAGTAACAAACCCAATCAGCCCCACTGATGGAGTAGAGCGCCAAGCCTATGAGTCAGGGGCTACGCTGGGAAGCATCGCGGGAAGGTATCGAGAGGATACATGGCTTTGCATTGCGTTTTTGGATGGTAAGCGGTTCTACCCACTAAGGGAAGAATGGGATTTTATAGTGATGAACGACAACGATTCAGTTTGGTTTGTTCCTCACGTTGGAGCCACAGCTTTCTTTATTCTCTCCGCTCTGATTTCTGTTGTTTCCATCTTCGTATCGCTAACGCTGACACCTCCAGACGTAGCAGACCAGCCGGAAGCTGATCCTGTTTTCGACCTAACCGGACAGAAAAATCAGAACAGGCTAGGGAAGGTGATCGAGGACGGCTACGGAAGCCCTCGCCTCTGGCCATCGTATGGAGCAATGCCATACAATCAATACGTTGGAAACGATCAAATCCAGCTAAACTTATTTTGTCTTGGTCATGGTTCATGGGATGTGACCGGCCTATTCATCGAGGACACCCCCTTTAGTGACTTCTCTGATATCGAGTATGAGATTGCTCTACCAGGCGAAATCATCAATCTCTTTCCTAACAACGTAGAAACATCGACGGAGGTATCTGGAAGCGGCATTTATATGCCAGCGGACAACGAACCAGAAGTTGGCTACATTGGGCCATTCACAGCTAACAGCGCTGGATCAGAGGCTACTAGATTAGAGGTTGATATCGTTTGCCCGTTGGGTGTTTACGGGATTGGAGGGGGCGATGGAAAACTAAACCTAACCACGATTGCGGTTGATTTCGAATATCGGGAAGTTGGGGATGTGACATGGCTTCCATTTGACGATTTTACGCACCAAGCATCCACGGTGACGCCATTACGTTTCACACTGTCAAAGGAAGTCCCGGCTGGTCGCTATGAGGTCAGAGGCATCAGGACGAGCGATAAATCAAGTTCAGGAAAGAATGATACCTACTGGAACGGATTGCGTACATTCTTCCCAAACACTGAAGACTTTGGAGACGTGACGATGTTGGCCGTTAAGGCTAGGGCATCCAACACCCTCAACAACCAATCGAGCAATAAAATCAACGTCGAAGCCACTAGAATGATTCCTGTTCCAGACGGCGAGGGAGTTTTACCAGCATTCGATGACTACCAATCAAGGACGGCTACCCGATCGCCTATCTGGGCAATGGTCAATATCCTACGCGCTCCCTACGGTGGGAATTTTGACGATGAGTTCTTGGACCTCGATTACTTCATTTCTGAGGCGTCCATAGCAGAGTCAGAGGAAATCTATTTTGACTGGATCTATGACCAATCATCAACGGTATGGGAAAACATCAAGCTCCCTTGTTTTGTCAACAAATCAACTCCAATCCTAAAAGGCTCTCAGGTTTCATTCACAAGGGACCAGCCAGCTAGCCTTCCTTCTGCTTTCTTCAACCCAGAGAACACGCTTGAGGGATCATTTAAGCTTGAACAAAAGCTTTTCAATATAACCGACCATGACGGGGCAGAGGTTGAATACACTGATTCAACAACTTGGAAGCCTGAAACCGTTCTTTGTCTCCTTCCAGGTCAAGAGGGATACAATCCCAAGAAGATCAAGATTCAAGGGGTAACGGATCGCCAAAAGGCTTTCGAGCTGGGATCGTATCTATGGTTCAAAGAGTTTAACGAGCGCGAAGTCGTCGAATTTTCCACCGGATTAGAGGGCCATATATCCACCTATGGCGACATCGTGAGGATTGGCTCTGACATTCCACGTTGGGGAGATAGTGGGCTAGTAAAGGGCATTACAGGCAACACAATCAGCCTTTCTGAGCCTGTGTCATTCACTGATGGGGAAACGCATCAGATAGCTCTAAGAGGAAAATACAATCAAGACCTTGGGCCTTACGAAGTGACGGAAGGAAGCAACGAAAGAGAGGTTGTTTCAGTTGTTCCGCTTCCTACAGATCAATTCTTTTTCGACTACCAGAACGAGCCTCCCTATTACATTTTTGGCGTTTCCTCCATCGTTGGGAAAACCTGCCGTATTAACAAACTAACTCCTCAAGGATCTGACACGGTAGGAATCAGCGCCATCGTTGACGATCAAGGAAGGTTTGCTGACTTTGGCACAGCTCCAGCAATCGGAGACGTTCCTGTCCCTCCTACTATTCCAGACGCTCCCGTAGTTGACGGTGTCAACGTCACTCCAATCCTTGGGAACGTCAACCTGTCCCTAGTGGCTTGGAATCCCGCCATTGGCGCGACTTATTACATTGTTGAAAGCTCACCGGACAATGTGACTTGGGACGCGAGAGGAAACACTACAGGCACGAGCCTGACTATCTCAGTTGCGGAGTCATTCCTATATGTAAGGGTTGCCGCCGTGAATTTGAACGTGGGACCGTGGGATACTTGGTCCGGTCTGGTAGGTGTTCCCACTGAGATCCCTGGAGACGTTATCAACCTACAAGTAGACCCCTCTTTTGTTGGTTCTTCGGCAAGGGTGACATGGGCCGCAGCGATTGGCGCGACAACTTACGAGGTGAAAGTAATCACTAACGCAATCACTAGGATCACTGCCGAGGTATCAGCTTTGGAATATACCGTCACCAATGAAGCCCTATCGGCTGTCAGTGGCGTTGATAGGGATATCACCTTTGAAGTCACTGCTAAGAACTCGATAGGCTTAGGAGCTAATACAGCTTCAATTCTGGCTTCCAATCCAACCCCAGCCGCTACGGTGGGAATGTCCTCCTTCATCGTATCAGAGACATCGACAACGAGAACGCACCGGATCAGCTGGACAGCCTCAGTTGAAACAGATCTCTCCCGCTATACAGTCTGGCTTTCAGACACCCAAGGATTCACGCCAGCGCCAGGAGACATCATTCACAATGGCACCAGCAATACAGTTGATTACATCCAAACCGATACCGGCAGCGGTTTTGTCGCTCTTTACTGGAGAGTTTCAGCGGTTGACGTTTGGGGAGATGAAACCAACATTTCAGACGAACAAGAAATCATTAACGTATTTGGCGTAGGTAGCGGGGACTCGTTCGGAGTCGGTGGCGGTGACGAATTTTCAATCTAAATCAAACCCCTAGAAAATATGGCAATTAAAACGCAAGATCAATTTGGAGAGGAACTGGAGCCAACGGCAGATGAAATCTGGATGAATGGCCAGATGAATGACACGGGAAACCAAGTTAAAATCCAAGGGAAAAACCTCCCTTTTGAGATCAAGACTGGCGCGGGACTTTGGACGATGAACGCCAACAGCCAGACTGATAGTGACCCAGGAACTGGAGTATTCAAATACAACCAGAACAGCCAAGGAACATCGACGTTCATCTATCTCTCCCGTTACGATCTCATGGGACAAGATACCGAAGCTGATATTCTGGCAATGCCAACAGGATCTAGGTTTTCTGTCGTTGCCAGCCTATCAGATGGATACGGCCACCAATGGCAGACGACCGGCGCTGTTGTCGATGGCGGGGACTACATGAAAATCCCAGTCAGCAATCTGGTTGATCTGGGAAACATCCCAAACAACGACAACGCCAAATTCGAAGGAGCTACACAGACAAGCGCGACTGTTAGCGTTAGCTCACAAGCTACCGGATGGGCCAACTACGAAGACTCGACCTATACAAGCGGCAGTCCATTAGTCGTGAACAACGCTAGAGTAAAGGTCACAAATGATGGAGTCACTTCCAACATCACAAGTCAATGGCCTTCGGGCGCTCCAGATCCTTGGAACACTTCAACCAATAAGCTGATTGGAGAGAGTGACGGCGATTCCTATGATATCCGAATAGAATTTACGTGTAACAATGGAGCAAGCGTAGCCTATGCCGATCTTGAATTTGATATCGGCGGGGCTATTGGAGTCTTTTCTACTTCCTTGATCACAGAAGCGAAAGGATCCGGAACGTCAACTGATGAAACTGTAATGGTCTCCTATTTCACCGGATCTACCTTCATTTCCAACGGTTGCGATATCTACCTAAACACAACACCCACGGGGGATAATATCAGTTTTTGGGATTTTAAATTCTTCATTCGAAGAACTCACAAAGCTGTTTAGACAATGGCTTTAAAGTGACCAGCCAAAGGCCGGACAATGGCCAGACAGTGAATAAACGACTCTTTACAAGCCACATTAAATACACAATATTACAAAAGCCATGGACGTAACAGACCCGACAAGATTCGTTGGCGGATTAACCGCGTTGACAATCATGGGATGGTGGATTAGACATTTAATCGGAGAGGTTAAGATCTACAAATCAGATCTCAAAGAAGCGCGGAAATCTAATTCAGAATTGGCAGAAAGGATTCTTGAAGTTGCAACAGCTTCCAGGATCTATTTGGAGAAAAACGAGGCTCTCTCCTCATTCTTTAAAGAAAACCAAGAGAAATTCCAATGTCAACACCCTGATCGCCATGAGAAATGAAGCATTAAGAGCCATAGACTACAATCTAGCCATAATCCGCGAGAAGGTCGGGACTGACCTCAGAATCTATGAGACTAATCTGGAAGATGTTCAGGATGAAAGTATTGTAGAATCCCTTGATGCTATTAAACGGGGAATCAGGTTCAGAAACTTCCTTCTCTCTCTGATCTCGATTGTCTTGGTTGCTGACATCTCGCTCCATTGGTTATAATCACAAAAGTGGTATAATTCGCCATTATATCTTTTTCGGTGTTATTTGTGCTTATATAGCCGTAAATTAACGCGGCATGACGGATGAAGAAAAGAAACTGTTAGACGAAATAAGGCGTGGTCGGGTTACTGACAGATTTATTTGCCTTGGGACCGCCATCGTTATGGCAACTTTCATGGTCACAATGTGGGACCGTCATCACCCCACGCTTAACAAAAACACGGTAGCCCCTGAGATCATCACCAACGTGGGATCTGAGCGAGCTGATATAAACTCACGAGCAGAGGGGAGGGGATACTACACAAGGGAAGAATTTGCCAAGCTGTCAGGGAAGGGCTACCGGACAATCCAGCGCTATGAGGAGCAAGGGAGGCTTTCCCCAGCTCCTGCCAGGTCAAACTCTGGCCAAGTTCAGATTGATCTTGATACCAAGATTTTGCCCGAGTCTGGACAATGACCGGAGATAGACCGGACTTTTACGCGCCCCAACATTATCCAGACATTGACCGGCAAGCCGATCACTATCCGAAATCTGTCAGATCGCTTATTTTAAAATCATTTTGTAGAGGTAATCCCTAGATTCCCCATTGCGAAAGCATTTAATTTCCTCCACGTCATCGCGCTGGCGTAGTTCCCTGAGCCTCCTAAGCCCTTCACGCTGGCCCGAAGCCTTGATTATGGTTGTTGCCTTGTGAGATCTCCCGTCTCTCATTAGCTTGAATATGGCCAACCTGGCACGATTGAAGTCTTGTTTGTCTTTTGTGTTCATTGGTTTTTCTAAATGTTGAAAATCTTGCTGAGGAGGTAATAGCCGCCCAAGTAAACTGGGATCAGAAGCGCTAGAAAAGTTCCAGCGTTTACAATCCTCTGAAATAGTCTCATTTTCTCTTGGTTCCTCATCACTCCAGATCTTTTGAGTTACCCCCGACCCTATTCATGATTCCCCTGATTTTTATTTCAACTTTATCAGGAATCCCTTGGCTCCTGTAGTTGTAGATCGTGCCTTTCGATAGAGACGTTTTTTTAGCGAGGAACTCCACGCTGTGCCCGTTGAAATCCATCCACTCGATGAATTCCTTTGTAATGTTGTTTTGATGTTTCATTGTAAAAAATTTCGAACAGGTCGATGCAGGGAGACGGCTAAAGCCGCTCCTGATCTTGGCTGTTCGGCTGATAAGGGTTCCCGTCTCCGAATGCTACGCAATGCCCGCAGTATCCGTCTGGGGCGGTTAAATGGTAGCAGGTAGGACAATGGTATTCCGCGTTTTCTGGGCATTGACAGTCTTCGCTGTCACAAATCGAACATGCCGAACAAGGTGTCGCAGACAACACAGCCCCGCCGCCAGTTGATCCGGCGCTATTCGGTTCGGGTTTCCCCTCTCTTTGATCTCGGCTTTCCGTGGTCATGGCTGTGCGTCTGGACATTGATCGTTCTCCTGAGAAATTACGGAAGTCCGTCTGCTCCCACCCATCCCATTGCTACCGGATCGGTTTCCTGCCAAAATTCCGAGATGTAGTCCACCATCTCCATCAAATCCGATTTCGGTTTGTCCTCCCGAATCATCTTCAGAAGTGCCATCGTTGCCGTCTCGAAGTCGGGTTGATGTTCTTCCAGATACTCCACTGTCGTCTGTGGTGGTCGCCTTCTTAATCCGGTATTCCCATCGCACTTTATCAGCGAGGCTTTGCTCTTTGTTTCGTTGTCTGTTTTCATTTGTCCAGGATGTTCCTTTGTTTTGCGCTGCGGCTTTCCACCCGCTCGCCTTGTAGATTGTTCCCGCATGCACATCTGTATCCTGATAAGATACAAGCAGCGTTAGATGGGGCATTTCCTTCACGATCATTCTTCGCATGATTCCGATCATCCTGCTCGCAGAGTTGGGCGGTGCGTCGTCACAGATTGCCATCCTGCGAAGTTCCAGTGCAGTCTTGCCTTCAGCTAGGCGATTCGCTGCGATTGGACTAGACCAGATTGCCACAGCATAGGCTATGTCGTCATACTCTGCCACATAGCAGGCAGAGTCTTTATTCCTGACCACGTTTGACCAGTCGATTTTCGGGAATCTTGAGTGCCACAAGGCATTCAGTTCGCAAGCTTGATGCACATTGCACCGCCTGATTTTAAGTTGGAGCGCAGAGGTCGGAATTGCACCGCCTCGTCCACTTCGGAAAAGTGGCATGCTGTCTGTTACATCATCTGCGCAAAATTGTTTCATAGTCGTAAAATTAAGAAGGAGAACAAGCCGAAGCAGGCGACGCCTAAGGGCGCGCCTGTTCTGGGGTGTTCTCCTGAAAAAGCTCAGGCTTGTTTTCTTTCAGCCACTTCAAGCGGTATTTGTGAAAGCTAAATGCTGTGGCCACCATATTAAATCCAAGTGAGTGGCAGATTCGGAATGTTTCGTCTTCGTTCATAGTGTTAATTTGGTTGAGAGAACAAGTCGGAGTAGAGCAATGTCGCTCCGCTCCATGCCTGTCCTCATGCGTTCTAAATAGATGGAAACACAGGCTCATCCATTCCCATCGCTGAGAATACAGGCTCAACGCCATCAGCCTCCATCTCGTCTTCTAAGCAAATTTGGCAAAGTTGGCTTCCTTTGTATTCCTCTAGCTCTAGGTCATCCTCATGGCAGCGCTGGCACTCCGTAGAGTTGTCTTCTGATTCTGGTCCTGGCCCGAACTTGTCCAAGCCCCATCCTGTTTTTTCAATTCTGCTCACGAAAGGACGATTGCCTAAAACAAAGAAACCGTCAACAACCAAATGAGGAAAAATAAAAAATAATGAAAAGGAGTGGACAAGGGTTTTAGTCTGTGATTTCCTTTCGACATGAGAACAGCAGCCGCTTTGATCCTTTCATCCTTTTTTGTATTTGGAGCAACTTACATCATTGGGAAACATGGAAGGGATATGGTTGTAACGACCACGGAAGCTTTTTTGGAACTGACAGAATAGGGGATAATCCCTAGCAATCGCCCTCTGAGCCTTGACCGGCCAGAGGGCTTTGGAGTGCCTAGATGGCATTTTAACATCATGAAAACAAAAATTTCATACTCAGCAGCGAAACTCTTTATCAATATCACTAAACGGTGGGCTTATGTCGCCGGAACTGAGGGCGATATGTATCCAGATGAATGGGCGCTTAAATGTGAGCATTCTCCGCAGCTTTTCACCCTGATCGAGAATGGCCTTGTTACTAGGTGGATGGATGGAGACAGGCAATATATTCCAACATCAAAGGGCGTTAAGCTTTTTAACTAATGAAAGAGGAAGACATTCCAAGCTCGCCATTCCAAGGAAAGCTTGTAGCTAAACAATCATTCCAGCTTACCCAGTCCTTATTCTGTTGTTTTTACAGATCGATAAACGATTCTGAATGGTCTGGAAGCTATCCAACGAAGACCAAAAAAGGAGCCCTTGAATCTGTAGGATGGGCTAATGATGCAGGTTTCGAAATTCTCATTTATGAGATTCAACTCCCAAATGGAAAGCTCAATGATGGGGGGTGATAAAACATTGGCCTTATCTATAGATGAAATCACCCGCTTAGTCTTAACCGGCGAGCGGGTTTCATGGTGCCTAGAAACGGCAATTTAGAATGAACAAGAACACTATTGAAAAATTCAACACCCTACTCTGGCTCGCATATCCCCTGATTGTGTGGGGGCTGATCAAGCTTAATGAGTATTTTGAATTTCAATAAAAACCAAACCAAGTAAAAAAATGAATGAACTATTCGGAACAGAAGACATGCCCAGCCCTATGGAGGCTTGGAGACGTAAACACAAGATCGACACCTACCAGTTCCCAGACGGATGGGTAGCCGTAGTCGGTAACTCAGGAACAAAAGGAGAAGGCCGGACCCGTGAGGAGGCGCTCATGAACTGGGCCACGGTAAGTGAGGTTCCTTGCTGGAAATCTGAACAGATGGGAGGATCGAAATGAGCACTCCAAGGACAGATTCGGCTTACCTCTCAGCAGATGGAGACAATCATGAACGGGTTTCTGCGATGCTGGCAGCTTCTGAGAAGCTCGAAAGAGAACATTCTGAACTACTGGATGCTTTGATTGAGGTGTCGAGATTGCCCGTGGCGTCATCGTATCCAGACGGACCATGTATTGATAGCGTGGACATGGACATGGTGAAAGCAGCAATCGCCAAAGCAACCGGAAAGGAGACAGAATGAGCAATCCAATACCAAAAGGGGAGGCTTGTGAAGGCGACATGAGCAAAGCGCTTGATTCAAGGTTCCTAAACGCCATCGTTCTACAAGGAGCCATAGACAAGACAGAGAAGGACTACATCACGCCCACGATTGATCGAGTTGAGTTTCTTGAGGTTCTGAAATACGAGAACGGGACAACTGATAAAGATGTCTACCTTCTATATTTCCAGAAAAGCGACAAGCCTCTCAAGCTGGCGAAAACCAACATTAAACGCCTTATTACCCATCACGGCACAATTGGCAAAGGATGGCACGGGAAGAAGATTGCGCTTGGCTTAGAGCAAGACAGAAGGCCAGATCTTGGCGGTCAAAAAGGACCGTGCGTGCGAGTCTTGAATATCGATCCCGCTACTGGAAAAATGCCTAACGCCTGGTAAAATCATGAACAACGACACAAAAATAAAAGAAGGAGTCCATTCAGGGCTAGGAATGGGTGATTATCACGCTTGGAAAATCGATAAAGAAAACCTGATTGAAGGCCCGATTTCATGCTCACTACTCAAGGACTTCGATGTCAATCCCTACGCTTGGCTTAAAAGTCCAGAAAGGAAGCAGACAGACGCCATGAGGAAGGGGAGCTTGTTTGATGCTGCACTAACTGACCCAGGTGCGCTAGACTCGCTGATAGCGTGGCCTGAGCCTTTAACGCCTTGTGTGATCCTTCCATTTGATAGTCTGAGAACCAAGGCAGCGAAAGAGTGGAAGCAGACACAAGTGGACGCTGGGAATCGCGTATTGACTCAAAAGGAATACGACAAAGAACAAGCTGACCATTTAGAAGCGCTTGAGAATGCCCAAGACGAGCGGAACAACGCAGAAAAGGCGGCTGATGAAGTCAGAAACCATCCAATCGCGGCAGATATTCTAGACGGAGCTGCGTTTCAAGTCGGGATTGTAGGTGAATATGGCGGGATTCCGACTAAGTGCTTGCTTGATATTCTGCCGAGCGAGGATGGGAAATATCCAGAGACGATTTTTGACTACAAGACGATCTCAACCGGACTAGATGACGAGTCGATTCGAAAGGCCATTGGCAACTTCAAATACCACTGGCAAGCTGGTTTTTATAAAACGATGGTCAACAAGTTCTCTTTTCGAGTCTGTGAGGATTTCGGATTCATCTTCCAATGCGTTCACACGTTAGAGGTTAGAGTCGTAATGCTCGATGAGGACGCGCTAATGCTTGGGACTCGGGCAGTAGGTCAAGCGATGAAGAGGTTCATGAGATGCGCTCACAAGGGCATTCAGAGTCGCTATTTGAAGAGAGCTGATGATGTCAAGCTGATGCCTTACCAAGAAATGAATGAAACGGAGCAACTTGAACAGAGGGAGATGAACCAATGAACGACGACAAACCAAGCCCAGGCAGCAAGCTAGCTGTCACCATGGGCTGCAAATGCCCCAAATCAGACAACAATCACGGCAAAGGATCTGGCCGGTATTGTAACCAGAGAAAACCTTTGTTCTGGATCAATGCTGAATGTAAACTCCACGGGATCAAAAGCCATGAGTGACTTTATTAGAGATAGGAAGCCAACATTGGAAGATTGCGACCACAACGGCCAAGTCCTAGTCAATATCGGCGGTATCGAGTGTGTCGCTGATTGGCTGGAGACTAATGGACTGCCTTGGAAATCACTAAACAAGAAAGAAAATGAAACTGATAGTAAATGAGTTTGTTCACGGAGTTCCAAAGGCTCAGCCAAGGGGACGCGCTACGGCATTTGGAGGGAAGGCTAGAGTGTATGACCCTGGCACTGCCAACGGCTGGAAAGCGCTCATCGCTGCGCAATTAAAGGACCATCGCGGGAAGCGCATCACAGGGCCATTAGAGGTTCGTTGCACGTTCAACATGCCAAGGCCCAAGGCTGACTTTGGCACTGGCAAGAATGCTGGCATACTGAAACCCTCAGCTCCTAAATTCCACACCAAGAAACCAGACATGGACAATCTAGAAAAGGCTGTTTATGACACGCTATCCCATAAGTCAGGAATTGGAGTCTGGCACGATGACTCACAGATCACGGAGTCACTAAACGTCAAGCAATACGCGGTATCCAGTGATCGAATTGGAATGAGAATTCAGGTCTATTTGCTGGAAGATTAAAAAAAGTGAAGAAACCCCTTGCCATGAAAAGCAATCTGGATATTGTGGCTCCAGTTCGACGACTTGAGACCCAACGGACGCAGACTTTTCATTAGTGTTAGGAATAACCAAATTGAAGCCTCTACGATTTTCTCAAGTCATCGTAGGGGCTTCTTTTTTACCCAAGAAACAAAACAAAAAAACAAATGAACAAAACAAAAGTAATTGACGAAAAACACGGAGAAGGATGGAGTATCTACAATGCTGATTGCGTAGACTTCGCCAGCAATCTACCGGATGAATCAATTGATTTTTCCGTGTATTCACCACCATTTGCAAACCTCTATATCTACGGGGATTCAGTGGCAGATATGGGGAATTGCGCTAACGATGCGGAATTCTTTGATCAGTATCGATTTCTCATTAAGGAGAAATTCAGGGTCACCAAACCAGGCCGATTGTCCTGCGTGCATTGTATGGACTTGCCAACATCTAAGGCCATGCATGGATACATTGGGAGAAGAGACTTCTCCGGCGAGATCATTCGAGAGCATATCGAGGCCGGATGGGTGTTTCATTGTCGCGTAACAGTTTGGAAAGATCCAGTTGTTGAAATGCAACGGACAAAGGCTCACGGTCTACTTCACAAGACTATCAAGAAGGATTCTACCCGCTCAAGGATGGGGAACCCTGATTACCTTCTAGTCTTCGTGAAACCTGGCGAGAATGAGAATCCCGTAGAACATACAGCGGAAGAGTTTCCAGTCGATCAATGGCAGGAATGGGCGTCCCCGGTATGGATGGACATTAGGCAAACCAACGTATTGAACGGTAGAAACGCCCGTGCTGAGAAGGATGAGCGACACATATGCCCATTACAGCTAGACTTCATCGAGCGTTGTCTGGTCATGTGGAGCAACCCACAAGATACAGTGTTTTCTCCATTTACAGGGATCGGGAGCGAAGGCTTCATGTCGATCAAGAAAGGCCGAAAGTTTGTCGGGACTGAATTGAAGCCTGAATACTTCAGCCAAGCTTGCCAGAATCTAGAGATGGCCGAAAGCGAGAAAGGGGAACTGTTTTAATGAACGCAACCTATCGCAAGTTCCTAGTTAGTAAGAAAAACAAGGAAACGCCAAAAGCAAAGCCGATCAAGGCTATCCCTCACGAAAGAGCAAAACCCCATCAAGCTGATTGTCTTGTGAGGCTCCTAGAAATAGGGCGAGGAGCTGCCTTTCTTGACACCGGACTAGGGAAGACATTCCTACAAGTTGACTTTGCAAGACACATCAAGGGAAAGACTCTCATTGTCGCTCCCTTGGGAGTCTGTCACCAAACGATCAGAGAAGGCCACGAATTGCTAGGAGTGCCTATCACGTTCTCAAATGATGGAATTGCGAAAGATCAAATCACGATCACGAACTATGACCGAATCCATCTATTCGATTCTAGCGAATTTGAGTGCGTTGTTCTCGATGAAAGTTCAATCCTGAAAGGCCAGAATTCAAAGACCAAGAACAGAATCATTGAGATGTTCGCGGATACTCCTTACAGGCTAGCTTGCACTGCGACACCAGCGCCAAACGACTATACAGAGATCGGGAACCACGCTGAATTTCTGGGAATTATGAACACTCAGGAAATGCTAACGCGCTGGTTTGTTCATGACTCTGCTAATACTGGCGATTGGAGACTCAAAGGCCATGCTGTAGAGGACTTCTGGGAGTGGGTCTCATCATGGGCTTGCTGCGTATCAAAGCCCTCTGACCTTGGACACAGCGACGAAGGCTATGACCTACCAGACTTGCACGTTGAAACGAAAGTGATCAAGGCTCCTTTGCAGATGGCAGACGGGATGCTTTTCGACCTTCCAGACATATCCGCGACATCTCTCCACGGTGAGAAGAGGAAAACGATTGATCAGCGTTGTCAACTTGTAGCAGATCAAGTCAATAGC
>UEXM01000160.1_pt1 | contig 38406 bp, 51 predicted proteins | sample 1796661 | NCBI WGS metagenome assembly UEXM01 (sample SAMEA4772469, study PRJEB27181) | metagenome
GCTTATTGGGGCAAATTGAGCAAAATGATGTGGAACCTCGGTGAAGACTTCGTGGTGAAGCCCAAATACAACGCAGAAGAGGGAGAATGGGAAGAAGACCACACCCTACCTCTTCCATTTGAACGCCCCTGAATAGGGGTAAAACGGCCTTCGGGCCACAATAGTCACAAAGTTATGACCATATGGTGGGAACTTTGTGAATCACCTTATTGTCCGGAAGCGTGACGCTTTACCATGCGTAAGATTACCCGTGATGCCCATTATGCCTTCATGCACCGCCAGAACTTCAAGCGAGACAATACCGAAGTAAAGCAACATAACGAGGTCTCTGCCTCGCTTTATCTCCACGGCAATAAAATTGCATGGATGGACGAAACGGGTATTTTCATCAATCATCGTGGTTGGTCAACTGTCACCACCAAAGAACGCTTGAACGGCCTCTGCGGAATCACCATCCGCCAGCATAACTTTCAATGGTTCGTTAATGGTATGGGCTGGGACGGCTCAACGCTTAGAATCGGTGACTGATTAGTCCAGTTGCCCCACGCAACATCGGAAAGCCGTAGAAGCATCACCTAGCCGGGTGCTTCCGTCTTACCCCAAAACAATGGGGGGATAGGCGCAATAACTTAGGCGGCTCATGGCGGGCAGGTAAGCCATGAGTCAGCCGCACTAGGGGTTTATTCCCTCAAAGCGTTATACAACCATATGGCTTTGTTCCAAATTTTTATTTTCCCATTCACTTTAAAGCAAAGCGAATCAATGCCTCTGAATCAATGTAAATCGCACCAAGATACCGGCTTTTGACCAAAACGAATAACTAGTTTGGCCATTTGCCTACCAATTAATGCCTACCCCTACTTTACGCAACGAAGATAGAACGCAACAAACAATACCGTTTGAGCAACGGGCTGAATTAGACCAACTAATAGGAAAGATACAAGAGGCACGAAAATCCGTTCAGCAATACACGAAAGATGGTTCTAAATTAGATAAGAATACTTTAAATTACCTCAAATCAATCAATAATCAATTAAATTACTTTAAAAGAGATTTATCTAATTACCTTAATCCAGCAACGAAACAGAAATTGATTATAGATAAACCAAACGACATTAAACAAACAAAACAAAGCAAATTGCTTTAGTGTCTTATATTTTTATCCTGTAAATACATTGTTTATGCTTTAAAGTAGAACGCTAGTCCCAAAAAAATTCCGAGCGATTTTTTGAGAATTTTTTTCCCGTTAATTTTAGTGCGTTAAATTGGTTCCCGAAATGCTTTATTACTAGTGTGGCATGGGTATCGCTAAAGCGGTTGTTCCGAGAGTAGGTGACTATTATGTGGAAAGATGAGATTAGGAAAAACATATTTGATGAAGACTCCGAAGAGATGACTGATTTTATGAATGTCAGTCCTCGGATGAAGCAAGAGGCTGAAAAGAGAAAGGGATATCGGGGTGGCCCTAAAGATGTAGAAAGAAAAGTTCAAACTCTTCGTGGAATTAAAAAGGACTTAGGAGAAAAGATAGGAATATTGTATTCTACTGAGTTTATGGCTGGATTCCCGAAAGATTCTGCTGACGATATTATGGAAGTGGTCAAACACTTAAAAGCGGCTTTTGAAATTCTACAAGACTTTGGTGAGTAGGGCCAGAAGGTGATATTATGTGGGAAAAAGTGCTAAAATACGAAACTGAGTGGGAATCCGAGGAAGCGTTTAACAGAGCGCAACCCCAAAATGTCATGTATTCAATGTTAGAAGAAACAGATGGGCCGGATGATATTCAGGAATTAGTAATGATGCTATTACAGGAACTAGAAAGAAACCTTCCTGTTGAGAAAGTTCGTAAAATACTTTACAATATTAGGGCTGATTTAAATAACCCAGATAGAAAGTCCAACTTCTGAAAAAAATTCCGAGCAAAATTTTGAGAAAAGGTGATAATATGAGTTGGAAAAAAATAATCAAACAAGAACGACAAGGGCCAATGCGGGAAGATGATATTAGACTTCTTCCTTCCGGTTCTAAAGAAAGAGCAGATGAGTTCATAAGAAGAACAAAACCTATTGAGAGAGATATTAAGCGTTCTGCAACGGCTATTGCTAGTCTTCTTTCCGACCCAAGAATGGGAGATATTGAGATTAGAGGAAAGGATGGGGCAAGAATAAAAAGCACTTATCGTCATTTGGCTGATTTAATGAAAGGAGTGGCTAAATTGTATATGGAAATTTATGGTGATGTTGATTCTGCTAGAAACCCCGATGAAAGGCAAAAGTACTCCGGCTCCGAGGGCATGAGGCGGGTCAAGGATGATTTATTGGATTCTTCTAAAAAATTAAGAGAAATGTCTGATGGGTACTAAAATTCCGAGCAAAATTTTGAGAAAAGGTGATATTATGTGGAAAGATGAAATTAGAAAACAAAGGTCAGATGAACAACAACTTAGAATGGACATTTTAGATTTTGCTGATGATACAATGAGCAGGATTTTGGTGGATTTCAGAAAAATGTTTAAAGATGATACTATTCGTGGGGATGATAGTTATTTTTTGGATTTTAGGCAAAAGTTAAGAGAGTTTGCCTTAGATTATGCAGGATTAGAGTAAAAATTACGAGCAGAGTTTTTGAGGTGATTAAGATGAATTGGCAAGTTGTTCTCAAAAGAGCCTCCAAGTTTGAGGCGGCTATTGCAGAAGAGTTTGCTGGCGAAGACATGTCTAGAGGTAGGATGAAGAGACACATTGCCTATCAAAAAGCATACCGCCAAGGTGGTTATGCGCCTTCGGAAAAAACCATTCGTGAAAAAATGGAAGAGGTTTCTGAAGCAGATATTGACACCTACTTGGAAAGAAGGCGAAATAAGTTTACTGAGGAGAATGCTTGATATGGATGCCTACTTGGATGATTTTGTTAGTGGAGTGATGGAAAACATGCAGTACCGAAATGGAATCTTTAAGCAATGGTGGGACTATAGCACCGTGATTCTGTTTATGGTTTGCATTTCTCCTTTTCTCGCTTTAGGTGTTTTGAAATACAGGTTTTGGGGTTGATTAAATGGAATGGCTAGAAATTTTGAAAGTGCTGGGAGCAGAAGACTTCCTTAGAGATGTGCAAAGTGTGATTGGTGGGAAGATTACCCGCCCTAAATCTAAGTTCTACAAACTGTTGTTGAGCGGGGGCAAAGTTCCCGTTGAGGTGACGAGAGACAAGACTGGAATTTACACTATTTTGGTGAAGCACAAAGAAGGCGGCTATGCTAATTTTAGCCGTGTGTCTGATTTGAACAGGATTGTTGAGAAGGTTCACAGGGAGTTTGAGCAGTATGACATGGCTTGAAATTGTAAAGAACCAAGTTGTTTATACTGGGACTTGTCCGAAGTGTGGCTATTTCTTTTCGCAGGGCGGAAACAAAAGTTGCCCGGAGGACCTACCGGCGAAAACTTCTTCTCACATGCAAAATGTTGATTCCTGTCCTATGAAAGTAAAACAACCAAATAGTGAGGAACTCCTGCGTGGACTGGGGGCAGTCACAACTGGCTCTGCACCCAATCTATTCAATGTGACTTATGGGGGTAAAAAACATGGTAAGAGCAAAAAAACTAGAGAAGACGACGAGTAATTTCAACGGAACTCCTCTTGCTCAAGCAATGAAGGACAACAAGTTTGTCCAAGAATTCCAACAATGGGAGGCTAACTGCCGAAGTATTAGTGGTGCTGACCTCAAAGTGAAGAACATCCCAACTCTTTACGACATGCTTAATGAGCACATTACTTCAGACAATGTAAGGGAAAATAGCCGGAATAAAGGGGCTGGAAATGTAAACAATGCAGTTGGTTCTATTTTGAATGAACTTTCCGAAATCTTCAATGGCGATACTTTCACTGTAGCGGAAGTTCTCAAGATACAAGAAGAAGCAGAGTTCTTGGCTGAAATGGAAGGGTCGGATTTGCTTGACCCTGCTTTTATTCTCTTTACTGAGCAAGTTTATACTTCAACTGGGCGAAAGCGTGGAGACCCAGTTGAGAACCTTGGTCACTACAGAACTAAGACCTATGTTGACAGAATGAAGGCAAAGAATAGGGATGACGGTTTGGGCGGTCCAGTTGATGCTAGGTGGCTTTCCGGTAACAACCCACCTCACGAAGCATTGTTCTCTACGGGGCCAAACCAGTGGGCAAAACCAAGAGGTTTGTTGCCTATTTTGCAAAGTGCAGAAGAAAATCTTAGAGACATTAAAATCCAAGACATTCAAATTACTCAAGAGAAGGCAGATGTTGGGATTTCTAGTTTGAATAAAGTTAGCGTGATTCGTGACTTCTTTAACAATGTGGTCAACACACAGGGATTTTGGAGAAGAGGTCAAGGTAAACTTATGCCCTCCAATGTCCAAAAGCAAATAGCCGCTATGGATTTTAGCGGCTTGAGGAAAAAAGATAAGGAAATTATCCGTGAAGTTGCTGGACTTGGTAATCGGAGTGAAAAGGCCAGTCTATTTGGTGATGTAGATTCGTTTGAATTGAAACTCAGCACCAAGGCAGTTGTTACTTTGGTCAATCAAGCACTCAAAAGAAAGGGTAAAACGGACGGCTACCTCCGTGCTCCCGATGGCTACATTGCGTGGCAGTCTGCTATTTCTGGTGGTTTTGACTACCGAAAGGTGCGTTCCGAAGTTAACCCCGACAAATACAAAGACAAGAACTCTAGGAGCGCACAAGCAAAAGTGATTTCTAAGGGTTGGATTGATGTTCTACGGGGTTGATTTTTGTGGTGACTAGAAAGCGATGCTCTCTTTGTCAGCACGAAGACAGAGAAGAACTTGAGCGAATGCTTGAAGGTGCAGAGATTTCTTGTGATGCTCTTGATGAAAGAGAGGATTGGAGAAGCGGAACTGCGGCTCAACATCAGCGAAACCACATGGGCGAGTTTGAGATGTCTTCAAATCCAAAGTGTGTAATTTGCACAGACCCAATGAGAAAACACTACGAGGTTGGTCTTAGTGAAGGTGAACTTAGCGCAGAAGATTTGGCTAGCGCACTTGACACCACTAAGACGCAAGTTCATCGCCATATGAAACATCATCTTCAACCCCTTGTTCAGCAAAGTGCGGCAACAATGCTGGCTAAAAAAGAAATCAATGAGGTGGATATGATTAGTTCCAATATTCAAAAGTTGGACATGAGGCTTGACCAAGTGTTCAATGACTTAAGCAACGACCTTGACCCAAAGATGGTTGATGCCTTGACAAAGTTGGCTAGAGAGATTCGTGAATCGTTGCGCTTTTCCCTTGAAGCCAAGGGCAAGTTAATTAGCAAGCGTCAAGACACCATTATTGTCGCACAGATGCAGGTTGTTCAAGAAGTGCTTTCGCAGAACAATCCAGAGATTTGGCTGGATATTAAAAGTAAAATGCAGGAGAGATTACAATGAGTTGGGAAAATATATTGAAACAATTCAACTTAACCGAGTTATCTAAACTAATCACACAATTACACACAATTCAAGAAGCAATTAAAAAAATGAATCTTGAAGAAGTAAGCGATATGTATGGAAAAAAGGCAAACGATGGACTGAGGGATGCAGTAGATGGTTTGATTATGATAGAACACGAACCTACTTTACAGAAAAGAGAAATAAGAGTAGGGCAGGCAACATATTCCGATGGAAATACCTTTATTGAAGGACTCACTATCGGACAGGCATTAAAGGGATTGAGAAAAAAAGCAACAGAAGTTGAACATAGTGCTGAATTAAGTAAGCCATATGACGAGGCTATTTCTATGTTGTTAAAAGTCATTAAAGTGTTAGAAGGCTAATGCAGGAGAGATTACAATGAGTTGGAAAGAAGAAATTAAGAAAGATGATGAGGCGACTCGTCTTTTAGAAGAAAGGGTTGCTAGAGATAAAGGCTATTGGCAAGGGATGGATTTTGGGCGTAGGAATCCCGAAGCCGCAAGATTAGATAAAGTATTGAATAAGATTTTAGGAGATTTAAATGGTCTTTTGGATGAAGAGTTTGTAGGAACGGAAGTGCATGATGCTTTTGATAAATTATCAAAGGAATTATTTGACCCTTCTAATAGAAAACACCCATAAGGAGTGATTACAATGAGTTGGGCAAATATACTAAAAGAAGGCTTTGAAGATATTGACTCTTTTATTAAACGAATTAAACAAATTAACACTAACGCTATGAATGTCTTTAAGGAATTTGACGCTAAAACCGAAAGTGCGTTTCAGTCAATAGAACTGCAAGATTTAGCAACGGCTATTATTGATATGGGTGAGGCTGTTAAGGCTCTAGAAAAAATGAGAAAAATGCAAGAGAGATTACAATGAGTTGGGAAGGAATATTGAAGCAAGATGTTTTGCCGACGAGGACTTCCAGCCTTGCCTTGGCTCTTGCTCAAGTAAACGAGTTTGAGAAACTTCTCAATATGGTGGAGGCTGAGGAAACCATACCGAGAAAATTCAGAGATATGACGAATTCTCTCAAAAACAAGAATGATTTCTTGAAGAATCAGTTCATTAACATCTATGCCCCAATGGAAGGGGCAACAGTTGACGAACTTTGGGAAAGAATGCAGGTGCTTTTGGAGGCAATGGAGCCTAAAATGGGCAGAAAATCCGAAGCAATGAGAGACAAATTGCTTTCTGCCTACAAAAATCCGAAACAATACCGGGATTTCATTGCAGAGTTGAAGGAAAACCCTTTGACGGCTGAACAACTTAAGCGACTCTCTAGCGTTAAAGCAAGAGAAGCCTATAGAAAAATCATGGAACCTGCCGAAAGTGAAGTTGAAGGTATTACCATGCCCTTCAAATTTAAGGCTGGAAGTGGTCCTTCTAAAAAACAATTCACTGATGCGTTGGTTTTCCTAAGCCAAAGTCCAAAAATTACCCGAAGTGGTAACAATTTGGTCTTTGATGCGAAAGATATGGCCGAAGTTTCTAGAATTCTTAGGTTTGGGACCAAAGAAGGTGAACCTCTCCCGCCCGAAAGGGGGTCATTTGACAGATTTTTGAAGCCATTCATGGTAAGAACTGCTCAAGCAGAGCAAATTGCAATGCCCAAGATGAAAATTAGCGAAGCATTGAGTGACTCTCTATTAACAGGCAAGGAATATACGGTGAAGGCCAACCTTTCCCAGCAAGATTTCACTGATTACTTGGAAGTTCTCAACAAATCTAGAGTTGCAGTTCAAAGATACCTTCCAAAATCAAGAGGAGCAAGCGAAGGTATTGCTGATGAAGTGTATTTGTCTTCGGCAAAAGTCGCAACACTTTCGCCATACGGTTCTTTGGTTCTAAAAAGTGACTTTGGGCAAAATTGGAGAGAACAATTCTTCGGGAATGTCAAACTATCTTCACTTTTATCAAAGAAAAACGCAGAACAGGCCGTCATTACGGACATTTTAGAGGAATTGCGTTCAACTCCGGTAGAAAATCGCAAGAATGCTAAATTATATGGGGCTTTGAGTCTTGAACCGTTTGCTGAAATCAACCTCAACAAGAAAACAAAGGGAAAGACCGAAAACCAGTACGCTAGAGACCGCATTCTTGAGATTATTCGTGGAAGTTCCGGACTTACAGATATGCTCAACGCACAATCTTCTGCAAAACAGAGAAATACTGTCAAGCAGATGCAAGACGACGCTACTCTACTGACGATTTCTGAAGCAATTGAAGCCCAAAAGCAAAATGGTGGCAAAATCCTCTACTACGATAGTTCCCTCAAGCAATTGGAGGACACTTCTCAAATTCAAACCAGTGGAATGTACGCTAGAGTCCGGGTTGGTGATAGAACCCTTACACGGGATGGTATTAAAGTTGAAGAACTCAGCCCCAAGAGTGCAAGAGTCGCCCAACAAATTCGGGATTTGATTGCTTCTCCCACGGATGATTCTACGCTAGCAGATATTGTGTCTAACTTGGTTGCCGAAGGTAAAATTGAGAATGTTTTGCAGAGAAGTGGGAGAAGAAATCGCCTTGAGCAAGTGAGTATTGAGAATGGCCTTATTTTTCTCATTGAAATGGGAGCACAGTATGGGGATGAATCCCTAAAGGAAACAATGGACAAAGCCATTATCATGGGAACCGGCTCTAGAGAGCAATTCAAAGAAATGGGAACAAGCCGCAGAGTTTTGAGAAAAGAGGTTAGTGCGGAGTTGGATAGGATAGACAAATCTATGTCAAATACTTTAGAAACATATAAAAATGGAATGCTAGAAGCACTATCTGTAAAGTTGAGCGAGATTGCTCAAAATTACGAGAAGTTGATTGGGTCAAACCCGGAAGCAGTTGAGAGAATCATTGGGAACTTACTAAGAAAGGGACTATTGGGGGAGTAAAAAATGACTTTAAGAGATGAACTTGAAGAACTGCGTGTAAAAGTAGAGGCCCTTGGCAAACTTTCGGGTGAAGAACGGAAGGACTTGGCCGGTAGTTCCGATGTCTCTAGAAAAAACAAACTTATAGCGAGAAGCAAAAAATACGGTCAACTTTTGGAAGACATTCGTGAAGTTGAACAAGACCTTGCTGAGGAAGAAGGTAGGACTGCCCCCGAAGACATATCCCCAACTGAACTTGAATCTCGCATGTCTCAATTTAGAACAAAACTCGCTAATTCCATCAAGGAATCGGTTTCCCGTCAAAAAGAAAGTAGTGCCGAAGCAAATCTTCGTAACATTGAGACTCCAAGCGGCTCTCTTTATGATGTTCTTGCCTCCTACATCAAAGAAGCGGTTCCATTCAATAGTGAGTCCGGCAGAAACATCACTATGTCTGAAATGTTCACTAGAAGATTTAGCGATATTGGATTGAAGAACTTGGTTACTTTTCCCGATGTCGCTACTCAAAGACTTCTCAGCATTGCCGACACAATTACTGGAAATGCAGGGGAGCAAATTAAAAACTTCGTTGGAAACTTCCGCTTGCTTGAAGATGTTATGGAAGACCGCAGGGAAGGGGAGCAAGAGTTTGACCTTGATGGTGAGACCTACAACATCAATGTTGGTAAATTCTTCGGAGCCATTAATTTGAGCGATTCAGACTCTAGAGAATCCGTTTACGAGTATTGGGAGAAAATTGATGGGAAATATGAAGCATTTGAAAATGCTTTGGATGCTTTCTTGGAATCTGCTGAAAAATCAAAGAATGAGGAGTTTGCAGAAAAAGCAAGGAAATTTGCTGGGAAGAAAGGCATTCTAAGATATGTCTATAACATCCCACTTGTCCCTCATAAGGGCCTTGGTCCGAAGAAAAGACTGATTCAAGTGATTCAAAATCTTCTTGTTTCCGAAAGATTGGCTTCGGAGGTTGAGGCTATTGCTGGTCAATCGCTGTCTGAAGAGGATAGGCTAACTGATGAGGCTACCTTGCAACTTGGGCAATATGCCGCAACATTCAGCGATGCAATGGAGATTGATTTGGAAGAAGAAGCCATTGAGGGCGGAGATGTTCTTATTGAAGAAACGCAAACAGATTTGATTGGTTCCCGTGAAGATTTCCTAGAAGGAATTTCCACCGATACCGATATTCTTCTTGCTATTGAGATGATTAGAAGTAGGCGGCTCGTTTCTGCTACGGATGAAATGGCCACTGAACTTCGTAAATATCTTGATATGGCTGAAGACATGCTAACTGAAAAAGAGTTTACATCCGTTGAGACCTACTTTGACCAATTCAAGGCAGAAATTAAGAATTCTCTTATTTTAGAAAGAGAAAACTACTTTATTCCTATTAGTGTCTTCACTGACCCAGCGATTAAGAGAAGGGTTAAGGGACTTACTGGGGAAGTTAAACTTCCATTTGCGAGCGAAGCAGAAGATGTTATTGATGATATTGCTGAGTTCTTTGATGACCTTGAAGTCCTTTTGAAAGATTGGGAAAACCAAACAATGTTTGAGGTTGCACCTAAAGGTGGACAACCCGCTACTTCAATAGAAAGTAGAGAAGACCCCTCCGGAAAAATAAGTGGTCTCATGAGTGCCAGTAATGTCACTATCGCTGGTAAGAAGACAAAACTCCCAAAATACTTGGAAGAGCAGAAAGAGACGCTAAAGGTTCTTGTTGAGGCCATCATTGAGTATTATGTTAATCCAATATATTCCGGAAGAATGCCTGTGAATGTTCCTAGATTTGCTAGCAAGTTAGGATTTAAAGACATACTTATCTTGGCTGAAGACCTCGGTGCTGAAACCGCTACTGGGAAGGAATTCATGAGAGCAACTTCCGATAGTGTTGATTCTATTGACCCCGATGACATTAGAGATTTGAGAATGTTCTTTACGAGAGTTTTCACAAAGAGAGTGAAGCCAAATAGAGAACTCATCAACTCTGGAAAAAGAGCCATTAGTTCTCTTACTGAGTTGTTCGGTAGCGAGGAATCAAACGCCAACTACATCTCAGCCGTTCTCTTTGATGTAATGAGAAGCACACAGGACATGTCAATGGCTAGCCGTGAAATCAATGCCCCTAGTGGTGACAAGAGTATTATGGAAAGAGCCAATCTCTACCATGAACAATATGCTTCAAACAAATCATTCCCAATTTTTGGCCTGCCGCTATATCTTGATATGAATGAGGGTCTTTTCTACAATCACCCGGATAGAAGAATGAAGAGTGAATACGACCAACTTGTCAATGTTCTAAAGCAGACTGGGGACGACCTACCTGTTATGCTCAAAATGTTGTTGGAAGCCCATGATGAAATTCGTAAATCTCTTGGGAAAGAAGTTCAGCACGGCTTTACCCCATTGAGTTATGATGCAATTTTTAAATTCCTTGAGGAAGAAGATATTGACTTGACGACTTTTGAGGTTGAAAATATTGTCAAGTCTTATGATTCTCACAAGAACATTGGTACTGAGTATGGAATCGGTACTGAAGATGTTTATTTTTTGAAGGCTAACTTTAGGTGATGGCTTGGCTGAGAGATTTACCGCAAGCGACATTTCCTTTAGAGAAATGAGCGAAGAAGAAGCAGTCAAGGCTTTTCAGCAAGACGAATATTTTGACTACTCAAAAAGAGCGGCTAGATACAGAACAATCCCAACTGAGTCCGTTTGGGCAAGAACTCCCGCCACTATGTTTGTGGCGTTTTACAAAGAAACTCCAGTAGGTGTCATTGGATTTGCGCCATATGGAAAGTACCTGCTTGGGGCTGGGGTCCATGTCAGAAAGGAGTATCGGGAGCGAGGCTTAGTCCCTATACTCGTTGAAGAAATGTTGAGAAACAAGGGTGGCAAAAAGATTCTTGTGAACATCGCCAACAAGAAGATTGCCGACACTTACCGAAGGGCGGGATTCAAAGACATGGAAATTGGAACGCTTCCCTCAGAAGTTAGGGAAGGAGCAGTTATTGGAAGAGATGCTGGGTTTGAACAAGTGGAGAAGTTTATGCTCCATGAGTCCGGATGGTTTGAAGTTTTGAGATGATAGCATGAACATCAACACTCTCAACTTTGAACATCAAATGGACATGAATATGTCAAGGAACTCCTTTCCGTATTTTTTTGAACATGTTCTTGACTTCCAAATGACTAATCACCAAGCAGAGTGGAAGGGCTTAATGGACGATACAAAGCGAACTGTCATTATGTGTAGTCGTGGCCATGGAAAGTCGGTGTTCATGAGAGCATGGGTTGTTTGGAACCTTTGCTTCCAAGAACCTCCATATCAAATGGTCTACATGTCATCTAATCAAAAGCAGACGAATATGCACATGAAGTCTATTTCAAAAATGTTTAATCATCCTATTCTTGAAAAGTTTAAGCCCGAAGGGAATAAGGGTTGGGCAGTTGAAGAAATGAATTTGAGTAATGGTAATTCTATTGTTGCCCGTTCAGTAAATTCTCAGTTTCGTGGTCTTCACCCTCAAGAAGTTATCATTGACGACCCTTTGAAAGAGTTTAGCGTAAGTGGTATTCAAAAGGTTACAGATTGGTTTTTTGGTGACTTGACACCTGCTATTCACTCTTCTGCAAAGGTTCGTATCATTGGAACTCCTTTCAGTTACACCGATATATATCAACAACTTGGTGAGAACCCAGTCTACACTATGCGAGTTTACCCCTGTCTCAACTCCCTAAATGAACCCCTTTGGCCGGAGAGATGGAACTACGATTCTCTCATGGAGAGGAAACAGGAAATGGGTTCTCTTTTGTTTACGAGAGAATACATGTGTGTCCCCATATCTACTGGTACTTCTTTGTTTAATCCCGAATTCCTAGGCAATGCGAAGAATAAGGATTTGGTTCTCAAGCCTATGCGTAGAGAGGGCTACAAGTATTTTGTTGGCATTGACCCTGCTATTTCCACAGACGGTGACTACAATGTCATTACTGTCATAGAGATGGACAAGGACGAAAATAAATCCATTGTGTATGTTGATAGAGCAAAGAATGTTCAGTTCCGAGAAAACATACAGAAAGTAAAGATTGTCAATAAACTGTTCAATCCGGATTCAGTTTTCTTTGAGAGCAACGGGTTTGCAAAGTCTTTCATTCAAGAGATTAGAAACTCTGCTGATATTCGCTTGCATGACTTTACTACGACTCGCAGAAAGAAGCAGGAGATTATCTTAAATCTTCAAATGACTTTGGAGAACGGAAAGATGAATTTCCCCTATGGCAATGAGGAAAGTCGTAAGGTAACAGGTGAATTGATTAGTGAACTTTCCATGTTTGCTATTAGCGAGAACGGTAAATTTGAGGGCGTAGGCGCACACGACGACATGGTAATGAGTTTGGCTTTGGCAAATGCCGCTACTTTCCAGTCAACTGACAACTTTATTTTGCTAGACGATATGGGCATATTTGACGAAACTCCGAAAACCCCAATGATGGGGTTGAATTTCTAAGGTGATTGAGATGGTTGAAGCACAAAAACTCATTGAAGCGAAGCCTCTCATTGAACAGTTAGAGGAACTGGACCAAGAAGAAAAAGAAATCATTGCACAAGTTGAAGGTGATTTGAAACTCGCTTCTTTTTTTGGTTTTACACATGTTATGTCGGAAGTGGAACAAATTCAAAAGTTGTCTAATGAATTGAACCTAAACGCTACTGATGCGAGAAAGAAAATTGATTTCTTCCCGAAAGAATACATTGTTCAAGACCAAACTGTTCCCGACCTTGTTAGAAAAATGCGGAAGTCCCGCAGGAAACTAAAGGGTGAGCAAAGAATAAGGATGAGCAAAGCCATTGATACTATGATTGATGCTTATGCTGACCACATTAACAAGTGCATTGACTCCATTACTTGGTTGACTCCATATAAACCAGCCCTACTCAAGATGCGATTTAATGAAAAGGACTTGCATAAACTTTACAAAATGAAGGACGCAGATATTCGCAGAGAAACAGTTGATGCCATTTGCAAATATTGGGAGGCAGATTTGGCTAAAAGAGAAATGGCATTCTGCAAAGAATATGGGCAGTTGCAAAAGACGATGACAGGGGCAAAGAAAGAATTCCGTGGGGCTATCTCTAAAATTACTAATCAGTCTATTACAAAGTCAAAGAGAGAAAGAATAGAAGAGTTTGTTCTCAAGACAGTCTGCGAGAATCAAGGTGTCGGCGCAAAAAGAATTCACGACCTCATGCCTAACAATCTCTACAAGGCCTCTTCCCCGAATAGTATTGCTAAGATGATTAACAAGTTGGACATTGCTTCTTTGGATGGAGCCTACTACAAGATGCCTAGCACACTTAAGAAAAATATTTGGGCATATACGGCGGCTTTCATTGACTCAGATGGCTACATTACACTTGACCGTAACATGAACCCTAGGGTTGGCTTAGTGGCCACAGGCGAGCGAGGGAAGGCATTTATGCAAGAGATGCACAAGTCCATCGGCTTTGGTCGTATGCACCTTGACCAAAAATCACCACAGGATACTCGCCTCATCAACCGACTCAACTTCTACTCTCAAGCAGATGTGATGGAACTGATGATAAAATGCTTGCCACATTTCCGTTTGAAGAAAGGCAATGCCGAACTTTTGATTGAGTTGATTCGCATGAAGAAGTCCCACAAGAAAGCAGATTGGTATAAAGACCGTTGCGGTGAGATTTTCAAACTTATGAAGTGGGAGAATCACAAAGACCATGTTGGTTTTGATTGGGCAAAAGAAAATATTTACCTTGATGATATTCAAAAGTTCAAGGACAATTGCAAAATCTCGGTCATGGATTCAATTGAACAGATTGGGACCATAGTGAAGATGCAAAGAGACTCAACTCGCTCCGATGCTGAAATTCCTAAAGAAGAAGTCTTGGCCTACATTCGTGGAGTCAAGAAGTTGATGAGAAATAAGACGATGGAAAAGGATGATTCTGATACTGTCTTTGGTTTCCTAGACTTCATGGAAAAAGCCATTGATTTGTATGAAAGCGGGGAGACCCCTTTCATGACTTATGGTTTTATTAAGAGCAAGATAGAGGAAGTTTTGAAGAAATACGGGATTGATAGCAAGTCCATCTTTGGTAGACTCTACAATACGGAGTGAAGGATATGAATAGTTGGGAAGGTGTTTTGAAATATAGGCCGGTCTTATTTGCTGAACCAAAGCCAATAGAGACTCCCCCCCAACTTGACATTAGACCTCCTTCTCCCAACTGGGTTTCAGTTATGGGGGTTGTAGAAGAATTGTTGCGTAAGGAAGGAGGGGCCGCAGATTTTGACAAAATTTTTGAGTCCGTGGAAAATAAAACAACCTACATCGTATCAAGAAAAGAGGTTAAGGCTATTTTAGAAAACAATCCCAATGTGGCTAAACTAGAAGATGGCGACTATGTTCTAGTGAATACGATTGAAAAGAGTTGGAAGGACATTCTCCAAAAGGAAGGCGAGAAAGATGCTTGCTACTACAAAGTCAAATCTCGCTACAAGAAATGGCCCAGTGCTTATGCTAGTGGTGCTTTAGTCCAATGCCGTAAAGTTGGCGCAAAGAATTGGGGTAACTCAAAGAAGTGATATTATGAGTTGGGAAGACATTTTGAAGAGAAGCGTAGATGACTTCCTTTCGGAGTATCTTAGGCTTACTAGAGAAATTGAGCGTGACAAAAAAAGCGGAACACGGCGAAGAGCCTTACTGATGGAAAGGATGGAATTAGAACAATCCATTCCCGAAAATATGCAGGATGCTTTTTACGATTCGTTGGAAGAAATGGATACCAAGAGGGAAAGAGATAGGGGCTTTAAAGAACAACAAGAGAGAGCGACTGCTATGCTAAAACCCTATATTCCTAAGAAAAAAGGGCAAAGAAATAAACAATCTTCAACAAAAAGAACTCGCAGTCAAAGGCAGGCCACTATTGAAGAAAAAAAGAGAAGAAAAGAACTTGATGCGAGGGAGCGCAGAAATGAAGCGGCTAAAAGGACAAGAGATAGAAGGAGGGGACTTTGATGCTATGGTTTGAGGTTCTTAAGAAAGGCGGAGATAACTTCGCTAGAGAAAAGAAGGAAGGGCTTCACGGCTGGTTTTCTAGGCAAGGTGGAAGTGGTTCGGAAACAGGCTGGGTTTCATGTCAATCGTGCGAAGATGACAAAAAAGGAACAAAACCTTGTGGTCGTAAAGATGCTTCTAAAGGAACTAAACAAAGATGTCGCCCTACTTGTGCGGCTTGTAAGACTTACAAAAGGAGGAAAGGAAAATGAATTGGAAAGAAGTATTGAAAGCGGGTTGCGGAAATCATGAGAAGATGGAAGGCAGTTGCGCTTGTGAAGAATGTAGTGAGAAAGCAAACAAGGCATACTGTCCTCATTGTGATGGCAATGCTCCAAAGAGCGAGTGTGTCTGCGGAAAGATGGAAAAGAAACTCTTTGGTAATCAAAAGGCGATTGCAGAAAAAGCACCGCCTAAAGATGAGATTACCGGAGAGGACTTCAAAGCCCTCCGTGGTGAAAAGAAGAAACTGATGAAGTTGTGATACGATGAGCGAGTGGCAAACTGTTCTCAAAAAAGACAAAAAAGACATGCGTGTTGGTCGTGTCTATCCTTCCGATAGAGAAGGTAAGAAGATTATGATGCTCACTCACGAAGGCAAAAAAATCCATGCTGGTGCGAAGGGCTACGGTAACTATAAGCGTAAGGGGAAGAATCGTGGCGGTGGAACTCATAGAAGTGCAAAGCGAAGAAAGAACTTCCGAGCAAGACATAATTGCGACGAGTGTAAGGGGAGAATCACAACTCCACGATGTTTGGCTTGCAAGAAACTTTGGTGATTTACCATAAATCACTAAATAAACATAAAGCATTAAAACCAATGCTTGCTACAAATTAACTAGGGGGAGTCTTGACTATGGCAGAAGAGAGTAGGAGGTTCTCCATCACTAACTTGTTTAGAAGAAAAACCCCCACCCCTGCTGATAGGCAAATCTACAGTATGGGCATTCAAGAGCGACAGAACAACCATGTGATGACTGCACCCATCATCTACTCCATTGTTCAGCAGTCCGTGATTGTGAGAACCTGTATTACACAATTGAAGCAAGAGGTCTTCCGCAGAGGCTACCTTTGGGAAAAGTCATACGAGGCTCGTTGTAACGACTGTGGTAAGGAACACCAGCGGCCAGTTCAAGAGTGTGCCCGTTGTGATTCAACGGATTTGAAGAAGCCCGACCCAAAACAGTTGGAATATGCTGAGAAATTCATCAATGGCTATGTCAATAAAGCGGAGCAATTGTTCATTGATGTTTTACAAGAACTTGAAGATGACTTGAACATTATGGATGATGCTTACATTGTTCTTATCAAAGAATATTTTTTGGACGGTAATGGGCAAATTAAAATGCACCGTATCAAGGAAGTTTATCGTGGCGACCCGGTTACGATGATGATTTACTGTGATGAAGAAGGAACGAGGGGAACGAAGGGGTTTACCTGTGTTAATCATCGGCAGTTTATTGCTAGTGAGCCACACGAAATGTGTGAGGCTTGTGGGTCTAACCTGTTCCCTATCCACTATGTCAACAGAGTCAATGGGCAAGACCAATACTTCCTAGAAGGAGAGGTTCTGCATTTCAGCAAATACAACCCAAGTAGGCTCTACGGCCTTTCCCCACTCCTAACTCTCTACAATCTTGTTATGACCTTGATTGCTATGGAGAATTATGTCAACTCGTCTTACACTAAGAGTAGGATGCCGAGAGGTTTGCTCGCCGTTCAAACTCGCAACATGGAATCCATGAGAGCCTTTTGGAGAGCCACCAAGGAAAAGATGGAGGCCGACCCTCACTTTATCCCAGTTATGGGTATTGAAGCAGAGAATGGTAAGGGCGCAGTTGAATGGATTAAGTTCATGGACAGTCTAAAGGAAATGGACTATGTTTCTGTGAAGGATGATTTGCGTGACCGTATCTCTGCATTCTACGGCGTGAGCAAGGTGTTCATGGCCGACAATACTACGAGTGGCGGTTTGAACAACGAGGGAATGCAAATCCTCGTAACGAACAGGGCCGTCCAAAAGGCACAAAGAGTCTACAACGACTATGTGTTTCCGTTCCTCATTAAACAATTCGGAATTACAGATTGGAAATTGAAACTCCCTCCGAGCGAAGAAGAAGATGAAATTGCAGTTCTTCGTAAGAGAGAAATTGAAGTCAACATTGCGGCTTCAATCAAGAATCTCGGCTTTGAAATTGAGATGGATGAAGATGGCAACTTCACTTACAGTAAGCCCGAACCCAAAGAGGAAAAACCTCCAATGGGAGAAAAGGAAGAAGGTGGCGGAATTGAACTTGACCCTCTCGCTGGTTCTAATATGGACCAAAGAGATGTAGACCAAATGCAAAGAGAGTTTGCAGAAGGTGGGGCTTCTAAGCCACAAGAGAACCCCCCAGCCACAAGGAATAAAGCAAGGATGAGCGTAGGACCAGATAAGCGGCTTACTGGCTTACCAGTAGAAGCAGGCAATCAAAATGTTGACACAAGAAGCGAAAGGAGAGTGGGTTAATTTATGACAGAAGATACGAGACAAAAAGAGATTAGACTGAGAAAGGAACTGGCACAACTTCGTGCGAAGCATTCTAGTGAAGACAGAGTTGTTAGGAAGAACAGAGACTTCTCTATGGGTCTTCCAGCAGATACTTCCCACAAGGCAAAGACCCATACCAATGACTGCCCGGATGTGATTTTGCTTCCAAAGCACCGAAGAGGCAACAAAGAAAACATTCCATTTTGAGGTGAACTAGATGACGCTTTCTCCTTCTGTTGCTAAAGTTCTCAAAGAAGAGTCCGAGCAAGAACTTAGAGATAGACAGGCTAGACTCCAAGAGGAAGAGGAAAGAAAGAACCTCCAAGAGGAAGAGGAAAGAAAGAAACAAGAAGAAAACAATATTTCCGAAGAAATCGGAGAAGCACCCAAACAACAAGAAGCCCTCACTACTGAAAGTGAAAAACTGATTCGTAAAGTTCAGAAGTTCGGTCAACAGGTTGTCTTTTCTGATGATAACATGCAGGTCAAGAAAAAGAAGGGAACCGACTACAAGATTACCTCTTCTAGTAGAGGGAGTCTTTTCCCTTATATTTCTAGTGAGAAGAACTTTATGGAGTTCTTGGTTTTCCTCAATGCTTGTCTTAAAATGAAGGCTAGTGAGAAACTACCAAGCGCATACTTCTCAACTGATATCATAACCTATCTTTCAACCAATGATGAGGATGCTCAAGATTTGAGGCTTGAATTGGAAAACATCTGCGACGAGGCAAGAGACTTTGCACAGAAGCGTTACTCCGGAAGAGACATTAACGGATATGATGCTACAAGAATTGCATTTGAGAAAATCTATGCTAAGAGATTCTTGACGAGCAAAGCGAGAAAAACACAAGCGAATGCTTTCAACAAGTTTTTGAGATTCTTGGAGACTGGAGAAGAACCTAGAAAAGAACTGGAATCTACCTTCAAGGATTTGGAGAGAATGGCTAGTACCATTATCAATGCCCCTAAAGATATGGAAACTCAGAGGGCGGCGTTTGAGGAAAGACTCAGTAGTAAATATTACGCTGGGGAACTTAGAACTACCATCAAGCAAAAGTCTAAATCCTACTTTGGTAAGCCTAGCGATGAAATCAAGGAATACATGGAAAGTCTTCCAGAGGACTTGAGAAAGGAGATTCTTGAACTCTATGAAGCAGAGGTTATCCCTAGAATTGAAGAAGAAATTAAAGCCGCTAAAGAAGGTAAGCGGGGAGCACTTAGAGAGGCGACTACTGCGAGAAGGCAGGAAGAAATTGAAAGGCTTCAAGATGAGATTGATGCCAAAGAAGCCAAACTTAAGAATCTTGGAAGAAATGAAAGCAAGGAACTTGAACAGAAGATTTCACGGGCTAAAAATAATTTGGAGGCTTGGAGAGAAAAGAACTTCAAGAGAGATGCTCAAGGGAAACTGATTCGTGATGAAAAAATTATCAGTGCTTTCCAAAGGCAACAGGGTAGAGTTGAGAAAATCATTAGAGACACCAATGCACAATTGGCAACCCTTTCTAGGCAAGCATTTGAAAAGAAAAAGGCATTGGAAGAAGCAATTGGAAGAGACCGTAAGAAGTTGACCGATATGAAAATTAAAATGAGTGCTAGAAAAAGAAAGGCCTCTTCTAAGCAAGAACTGGGTTCCTCTTTGTTAGAACTCAAGGATATGCTAAATCCGGAATATTACAACGATGAGCACATCCGTCTACTAAGAGGTAAGTTTCTAGAACAGTTTGTTGAAGAAAGCCTTGGTTCTTTCTTGGAAGAGAAGAGAGAGCAATTTGACAAGCAAGAAGACAACTGGAAGAAGTGGGTCGGAAAATACAGTAAAGTGGGAGACCAAATTAAGGAACTTAAGAAAGAGATTCCAACCGTTCAAGAAGTCGCTAAAGAAGTTGAGCGTTTAGCGAATCAAAGAAGAGATTCTGGTAGTCTGAGAGAACCATATCGTAGCAACCTTTCCCTTGGAAGAAAAACAATTTCTTCTTTTATTAGTGCTGGATACGAAGTTAAAGACATTGTGAAGAACACAAAGAGACTCATTGAGCAATATGATAGTATGGATGAGTATGTTGATGAAAGCATTTCTGATATGGTTTCTCAACTTAACATGGATATACAAGAAACGCAAGAAGACATTGAGGAAGAGTTAGACGAGTCCTTTAAGAAAAGACAAAGACTCAAGGAATCCATTCGTAGAGATGTTGGGCATCTTGATAGGAAGATGGAAAAACTCAGAGAGAACCTCAAAGCATACAAACCTAGTGATAGTAGCGGAACTGGAGATGAGTGAATGGTTTGGACACATATTTTGAAGGAAGAAGCAGAAGGCCCTATGGATGTTCTTTCGTCGCTTAACGATAAGAAGAGAAAAAGACTGAAGAAGACCCTACAGTCGGCTGAACCAACTGAGTTTTTTGGTCAAGACTTTACCAAACTTGGAGAATTGATTGAATTAATGCGTGACCTTAACTTGGTTAAGTCCGACAAGAAACTCAATAAGAAGATGGAAGCGATGGATGAGCGCAATATTGACATAGTGGCCACCGCTACAAAACTTCGTAAGGAATATGAATTGCTCTTTAGGCAATTGAGAGATATGGTTTATCCACCAAAAAAGGAGGTAGAGAAGTATGAGTGAAGAGAATACAATTAATGCAGATGTGCTGGCTATTGTGAAGGCCTTGGCCGACAAAGTTGAGAGCCTAGAAAAAACAATTTACGCCAAAGACAGTCTTTTGATGAAGGCTGGCCTTGTTGTCACGCAAAGTCCAACTCCAAGTATGAATAGAACCATTGGAGGTACTTCTACACTAGGCGATATTTCTAGGATGGATTGGGGCGACATTCATAAAATGATTAAGGAGTTTGAGTAATATGCCGGAGAAAGTCACACAGGAAGAAAGAATGGTTAGCCTTGCAATTGAAAGGGCTCGCATAGCAAAAGAAATGTTGCAGGAAGAGTCTACTCATGAAAGGCTTCCTCTTAAAGATGAGAGTGAGCAAGTTAAGGTAAAGAAACCTAAGAACCTACAGGCAGATAAAATCCAAAACCAAACTGCTAAGGACGAAGGCTACGGGTTGGCTGGTGAAGTTACCGACAATTCGTGATTTCTATGAAACTCGGTACGGTAGAGAAGGATAGGCAACCTTCGGTTGAAATCCTTCGCCTTTTTGAGAAGGTTAGAGTTGCTTATCTTTCAGCCAACGAAGACCCCAAGGAATATGGGAGTCGTTGGCGAAGCGCAGTTAAAATAATTGATGAATCGTTTAATGAGTATGATTCTGCTGGAAAAGAAATGAAAAATTTCATCAAAGATAGTGATTTGGAAGACAATGAGGCTAAGAATCCTCAAAGCCAAACTGCTAGAAGATTGTACGAGGGCATCAAGGCGATGCGCTATGCTTCTGAGTTGGTTGATGACCCATTTGCTAGGAGGTTTGGTGAAAATGTCTTGGAAGGTCTCCTTGAATCTCCCGAAAACATGGTTAAGTTTGTCCACTATGCTCTAAGGGCTGATTCCAAGGCACTGCCGAAAGAAGTTTGGGCAATTAAAAATATGGAAGAAGATACGATGACTGACGGGCTTCAAGGTTTAGACCTTCAAGAGGAAGACATTGCTCTCTACGCTATTGAGCATTATGGGGATGGCAAAGACTCAAAGAAAGTAGAAAAGAAAGTTAAGCAAGCCTTAGAGATGCTAGAACTCCTTTACTTTTCTCGCTATGATAAGGAAGAACTTGACGACCTCAAAGAAATAGAAAAGGCTGAAAAGGCTCAAAGTGATTTCTATGTTCCTAACAAACCAATGTATCGTATCTTTGATATTGAAGACATTAACGAACTGAAGGGTTTTAGTGGTAACTGGGTTGTCCAAGAAAAGTATGATGGCATGCGAGTTCAATTGCACAAGATTGACAACAATATCAAAATCTTCTCTTACAATGAGAAAGACATCACCGACAAGTGTGAAGAACAAGTCAAGGAACTCAGCGTAAAGAAGTTTGGAGATTGTATTCTTGATGCTGAACTGATGCTCTTTGACGGTGATGAGCCACTACACAGAGCAGATACCATTGCCCATGTATTCAAGGGTAAATACCCCGATGCTAAATTGAGGTGTGCGGTCTTTGACATTATACGACATGAGGAGCAGACCCTCGCTGATGAGGAACTTGAAAAAAGAATTACAACTCTATTCAACAACTATTCTGGCTACTCAAGTGATGCGTTGGCTTTCCCTTCAAAGAAAGACACAAGGCTGGCAGATAACATCAAAGATGTAGAAGAATATTCAAAAGAAATTATGGAGATGCCCACCGCAGAAGGAGTGGTTATCAAAGACGCAACTTCAACTTATTACATCGGGACTAAGAAGAACCCAAAGTGGATTAAGTGGAAGAAGTTTGTTGACCTAGATTTGATTGTTCTAGAAAAGAAAGAAACTAAATCAAACCTATTCTCATATACTCTCGGTGCTGGTCCGGTTGTGGAAGAAAGCAAATTTACTGAAGAGATTGATGGTTCTTTATTTCTTAATGTTGGTAAAGCATTGAATACCTCAATTGAAGTTGATGTTGGAGATATTGTTCGTGTTAAGGTTGATGAAGTCAAACCAGCAGAAGATAGATTCACCATTTATTCTGCAAAGGTCATTGAGGTCCCGGAAGTGGAATATCCCGATAAGGTTGTTACTCTAGAATTACTGGCGCAAGACACAAAGAAATCCCTTAATTATGATGTTAAGGCTCTTGAGAAAGGAATTAAGATTACTGACCATATTCATGGAGAAGCCAGCATTATCATGAAAGGTGAGATGGATGGCTTTACTATCTATGGTTTTGAGGAAGATAACTTGATGGCTAAGAACGCTATTGCAGATTTGGACTTATGGAAAGAAGCCGCAGTTAAGATTATGAAAACGAAGAATAGCGAGATGTTTAATGCTATCTTCCAGTTCTTGAAAGAAAGTGGCCCTAAAGATTTGAGAGACATTGATGAATTCTTGAAGAAGACTCAATCTTCTTTGTACGAAGATACCAATGAGTCAAACAAAAAGGAACTTGTCAACTGGCTCAAAGTGAGAAGAGGTGATGGGATTCAGTTCGTCAACAAGAAGTATCAAGTTGACCCAAGTAAGATTCTATTGGAAGAAGAGGATGACTTGAACGGTGAAATTCTGAAACAATACAAGACTCCAGAAAAATACAGAACCGGTGAGTTCAAAATCTACGATAGGGATGATGGTAACTTGAATATCATCATGTCTCTTGGGGATGAATCAATTAACTGGTATATTGATACCGATAAAACCGAAGACATCTTTGAGTTGTTTGGAAAGGCTGGTAAATTCCCAGCAGAGGTCGCCTCTAGTGTTCAGAAAGATAAAGTTCTAGATTCCGGAAAGGTAGAACTGGGAATTCAAAGACATGGCTATCACGAATATTTCCTTGAGGGAAATAAATTCCAAACAAAGTTTCATGTTCGCTATCTACCGGTACAAGGCAAAAAGATGTGGATTGCTTGGACAGGATATAAACAGACACCGGCTAAAGTAGAAGGTGATGAAGGTCTATGGGATATTACAGAAGACAAGCACTCAGAGGTTAAAATCCCAAAATAAGCGTGTTCTTTAAGTAGTAGATGACAGAAGGGGAGGAATGAAACCGATGGCAACAATGCTCAAGGCGGAAAGAAATGATGAATTTCAGATTCTCAAAAGCGACGAACTGATGATTGGGGGATATGCTAGTATTGAAATCGTAGACAAACAAAACGATTTAATTACCCTAAAAGCACTTAACGAAGCAGTTCAAAAATTCATGGGAGCAGACAGATTTAGGAATGTAATGACAAACCATTCAAATGTCCAAGTCGGTGAAGTAGTAAAATCATACAGAGATAAAGCAGGGAGAATTTGGAAAACCGAAGTAGATGATGTAGGCTTCTTTGTAGTAATCAAACTCCGTGACGATATTGAAAAAGCAAAGGAAATAAACAGAGGAATTCGCAAAGGGTCATTAAGGTCGTTTAGCATAGGAGGTCAGGCACTACAGAAGGTTAAGAAATCTCATTCCGAATTAGGAGAATATAATGAGATTAGCAAACTTGAACTTCATGAAGTGACCATCTGTGAAAAAGGAATTAATCCCGAAGCGAGATTTGACATATTGAAACAAGAAAAAGGTGATACTATGAGTAAAATGGAAAAAGCATTGGCTGAATTGGACGCACTTATGGAAGAGGTTAACACTCTCCGTAAGGAAGAAATGAACGAAGAAGAAATGGAGAGCATGGCTATGCCCGAAGAAGAGGAAGAGTCAATGGCCTACTCCGATGGTGAGGCAAAAGCCCTTGTCCCAACAGAAGACGGTGCTGGTGTTGAAATCGGTGAACCCGCAGACCGTGTGGTTATTGATAACGGAAAGCCCAAAGCCTCCGACATGCCTGTTGTGAAGGCTTTTGACAACCAAGAAGTTGCTTCTCTCAACCTCACAAAGGAAAACATTGAGAAGGCTTACGACGCTTTCCGAGCAGAGCAACTAGAAAAGTTGGCTTTCTCAGAATTGCAAAAGTCCTTTGAAGGTCGCTTCCAGTCGGAAATCTCTAACCGAGAAGACACTCTCGCTAAGGCACAATATGATGCCGCTTCAGAGATTGCTTCACTCAAGGAAGAGTTCAGTGAACTTCGCAAGTCTTTGACTGCTGAGAGAGACGCTATCGTTAAGGCTCAAGAAGCAGTTAGCGCAAACATTCCATCAATGAACGACATTGCCTCAATGGATTGGGCTGATGTTCATCGTCTCATTGGAGGAAACTATTGAGGTGATATTATGGGATACATTAACACGATTGCAGATTTGGAAGCACAAAGTTACGGACTGAACATGGCAGGTTACGCTGGCAACGATTTGTTGAAAGCGGCTGGCGCATTGAGTGGTCTTCACACTACTCACGATGGCGCACAAACCGCCCCAACTGGTCATTTGGCCAGTCTTTACAACCAAGTGTATGGCCAAAAGGTTTGGTCTATGCTTAACAGAGAGTGCAACGCACTTTCCGTTATCTCAAAGCGTCCTTACACTTCTAGTGGTTGGAGAGTTCTCTCCGAGAGACCCGCTGGTGGTTCAAATGCCGCTCTATCTATCGGAACAAGTGGTGCTATTGGTGCCGCTACTACTTCCGCTGATTTGATTGGTGGCGTTTCTGAAAACCAAAGCATTGGTAGTGGTGCGCTTCAAGCCATTGCTCCAAGTTACTCACAACTGTATCTTTCCCCAAAGACGGTTGCTCATCAGTTTGAGTTCAGTGAAATCGCTATTGAAATGGCTAAGATTGACGACGGCATTGGTGACCTCCGAGCACAAATGCGAGAAGACATGGGTAAGCATCACGCTGAGATGCAGAACAAGATGCTTGTGATGCCTCTTGAGTTCTACGGAGAGCCTACTGCTTTGGCTGATTTGGAAGACAACTATACTTCGCTCTACAAAGTCATCACCTCTACTTCTGAGATTGACCAAGCAGATACGGACAACCTTTACTCCGAAGCACAAGGAGACATGATTAACAACATTTACGGAACTGATAGAACTCAAGCGTCTTTCCTTGATGCTACTGTTGATTACGGTGATGGATATGTTGCGGCTGATGTGCGAAGTCTTACGCTTGCTCGTTTGAACAACCTTATCCGTGACCTTCGCATTGAAGGTGGCTCGCCAAAGGTTATCTTGACTGGATACGATACCATTCAAGCCTTGGCTGACCTGCTTCAAGCACAAGAGCGATTCATGGACCGAAAGGAAATTGTTCCAACGGTGAATGGTGTTCGTGGTGTTAAGGGTCAAGAGGTCGGCTTCCGAGTCTCTACCTACTACGACATTCCTCTCATCCCTGTGAAGGATATGGCTTCTACCACGCACTCCTCTGTGACTGGTATTGCTGACCTGATGTTCCTTGATACTGACCACCTTTGGCTCTCTGTCATGAAGCCAACGCAATATCTTGAAGATGGTATTACCAACGGCAACCCATTCGGTGTGGGTCGTCTAGGTAACACCGGACTTTACCGAACAATTGGTGAAGTCGGCTGTTCTTTCTTCAAGGGTCAAGGCAAGATTACCAACCTTCAATGAGGTGTTTTAAGTGGCTTTTACTACTACAACAACCTCAAACACGGTGTTTGGGAATAAGAGGATTGTCTTCGGAACATTTACCAGCGATGGCGGTTCTACGGGTGGAGAAGTCCCTACGGGTCTATCCTCAGTAGACTTCCTCGTTTGTATGGCTACTGCTAGTCCAAGTGCAATACAACTCAATGAAACCTTCCCTCTTGCTAGCGGGAGCGTTACCATTGTATCCGTTCCAGACGAAACGGGTATTTGGATGGCTATTGGCGATGGGTTGGTTTGAGGGATTTTCTTGGCTTTCATGGAAATCGCAGAATCATCAACTCTCCGAAGATTCAAGTGCCGGGTTCACTTTACTGAAGTCTCCTTGGTGAAAGGGGAAAAGGTGGAAGTGCCTAACGGGTGGGCTATCTCCGCTCTTAGTCACAATGACCTTCTCTTCTCCTTCACTAAGGAAGATGAGGCTTTCTTCAAGGGACTGGACGAGGGTAAACTTGCATCCATCAACCGGCAAGTGGAAGAAGAAATTCTTTCAGCCAAGGATGCGATTACTCTCTTCATCCCTAAGACGAGAACCAAGAAGGCTTCTAAAGCGGCTACCAAGGCAAAGAAAGAGTAATCTTTCTAACAGGTGCTTTGGAAGACGAATTAAATAGGTGAACGGTTAAGGGTATAACAGGGGAACTTTGTATGGGGTTTGCTGGTTGTAGAACGAGTGGCGTATTGACTGCCAGCGGCGTAGTCATGAAGGGACATGCCTTACTCATAAGCATTCATGCTTGTGAGGTTGGCGGAACTAACCCAGTCACAGTGAAAATCTACGATGGAACCTCCTCTAGTGGCAAAGAGATTGCTCGGCTAAGTATTGCCGCAAATCAAACAATTGAGTTTGATATGCACGGTGTAATGTGTAAGACGGGCATTTACTTTGAAGAGGTCACTGGAGGAGGCGACTCGGCAGTCTCTATTGAGTTCGCTTGAGGTTATCGCATGGCGGTATTGAATCAAGACACTAGGCTGGTTATGACGATACTTTTCGTTGGAACACTAAGCGGAGCGAATGTTTTCTTCTATGCACAGTATGGGACGAATTTCCCGTATGGGCCACTAGCGCATTCTGTTCTATTTGGTCTTGGAACCATTGGTTCAATCATGGTGATGAAAGCCCTCTTTGACTTGGCTCTAAATGACCGCATTGAATTAATGCTACTTGACCGAAAGATTGCCGCTTATTGGGCAAGAAAGGCTAGAGATGCAGAGCAGAGGACAAAACTCTTAGAAAGTGCAAAACAATACTCTAGCAGTTTCGGTACATCTCCATTCCAACAAACACCCCAAATGCTCAATCAAGAGAGTGATGGAAATTCAGTTTCCAATGAGTTCTTGATTGGTCTTCAGTGAGGGTTGGGGATGTTAGGCGACTTTATGGGCTTCTCCGATTCGGACTATGCCTATAATCAGACTAGAGCGCACTCTGCTGACATTTTCTTTTTGAAAATAAGAGCGTGGTTTTGGGGTATTTTTGGTACGCTTTCGGGTTTTCTTCTAGGTAACATCATGGGTGTTTTTGATATAAACATCATGGGTTGGATTATAGATGCCGTGACTGGTTTGTGGGGGCATTGATATGTGGAAAAATATTCTTAAAAGCACATATTCTTGGATTTCTAAAGATAAAATAAGCGACGGAGAAGCAGAATTGGTTGATGGCGAATATGGAATTTATTGGCAAATTAATCAATTTGGCTTAGAAAAGGGATATAGAAATAAAGGCTTAGGTGAAAAATACCTAAGAGAATTTATTGGCTATTTAGAAAGTAAATTTGAAACTAACGATATTCCCTTAGTTCACATGCCTGTAGGTGAAGCAATTACTTTTTGGGAACGCATGGAAGGAAAGGGACTAGTGATTATTTAATGTCATTACTAACAGGCTTTGCAGTTGTTTTAACCGAAGCGGTCCTAGCAGTCTACAAAAAAATACATGCGATTAACTTTGGTGTTTACGGTGCAACGATGGTTGGTAAAACAACTCTCTCACACCAACTCACTACTAGAGGAGAAGTTCACCAAATCAACGAGAGAACCGTGGGCTTACACAGAGCGACTAGGAAAGCCATCAAAATTGATGGGGCTACGCATACCGTCAAAAGTTCGGACATTGGTGGAGAAGCAATATACTGGAAAGAATGGGTTAAGGATATGCAATTGCGGAAGGTGAAATATGTTATCTTCATGATTGACCATCGCCACCTAGACAACGCTTCCAATCTTGACCACCAAGTCGCTTGGAAGTTTCTTGTTGATACGGTTTGTTCTAGCGTTTGGCCAACCGGCAAAAAAAAGAAAGAAGCAGACTATCCTATGGCCGTAGGGATTTGGGCGAACAAATACGACATTTGGGGAGAGAAGCACAAATCTGATAAAGAAATAGATAGCCATGAAATATTTGAACCGTTCAAGTATGGTATGAGAAAACTCAATGAGAAAGGCATACCTTGTTACAAGTATATTGTTTCAGCAAAGTCTGACCCCGAAATGGTCTACCGTGGGGTCATGACAATGATTAGAGACTATTGAGGTGAAAAAAAATGTATCGGCAACCGAATATTATAGGCCAGCAACAGTACCAGCAACCTGTAGGTTTTCAGAATCCACAGGGGCCAGCAGTAGTGAATGCTTTCCTTCCAAAATTGCAAAGGGCAAGAAGCGCAGGTATCATTGAAGAATACATTTACGATGAACAGAAGCCAAAAAAGAGGCTTAAAGAAATCAACAAAGTCCTCATGCCCGAAAAGAAAAAGTTTCTGTTTATCAAGTACGGGAAGAAATTCAATCTAAAGGATAGGTGCATTGTGTGTGGCTCCCATCACTTTTGGGAACAAGGCGATACGCTTCGCCCACCAATCCCTCTAACAGAAGTTACCAAGGGAAGACCAATGCGAGGGACTTACTGCCCTAAACACGCTTCAACATTTATGCAAATGGAGATGTTGGAACAACAAGTTCTAGCCGAAGAACATGGTTTGGAATTTAAAGCCTTTAAGCCTAGAATGCCTAAAGTTCTAAAAGGTGGCCCTATCAACAACCTTAACAAAGCAGATGTTATGGCTTTGACTGCGGCAGGTTGGTTTGTAAAGCCGCCCACGATTTCAACGATGGAAACGGCAACACAAGAAGCATACCGCATAGTGAACGAAATCAACATTTTAACAGAACAATTAAACTACTTGATGGTACACAAAGGAGTTGAAGCACATGGCAGTAAGCAACAAGAACTTTACACAGGCGATAACACAACAGAATGATTCTACATTTAAGACGGTCAACAACCTCTTGTCTCTACAGGATAACCATGTTGAGGAGTTCCTTCAATATCATGGTGAAGCCTTTCTCTCTACTCTTGAGAAACTAATGGAAGATGTTACCAAGAGAACTGTTTCTCAAATGCTGATGAAACTGGCCTTCATTCAAGATGCTGGTAATATAAAGGTTAATCCGGACTCATTGAGGGAATACGATAGAATTACCCAAGAGAATATTGACTTGGATATTTCAAATATTCTTAGTCAGTCTTTGAACCAAGAAGTCATCAATCAAAGAAAAATGGCAAAACAACAATATGTTGAATCCCAAGGCTTTGGAAACCCAATGGGTTCCCAAGGTGTTCAGCAGGCTCAAGGCCAATACGGTCAAGCCCAACAAGCATATGGGCAAGGAGTCGCCGCCACTCAAAACGGAAGCGGCTATCCAGTTCCTCCAGCAGGACAAGATGGCTATGGGAGACCATACTGGATTGACCCTCAAACTGGACAAATGAGTTATGACCCTCCTTCTGCCGGTCTTGGTCTAACCTCTAAGTTGCAGAAAGGTGCGGCTTGGGCCAAGTGGTTAATGTGAGGCGATTAGATGGGAATTCAAATCTTGTGGGATGGCAATAATTTAGATATGTCAAATTCCGCTAGGCTTTTGAAAGACCAAATGCTTGCCTTCGTACAAGGAATGGATAGAGAGTTCGTCAAAAATCTTGACGATGCCGAAGAAGAATTCTATACTAACGAACAGTACCCGATAGAAGACAAGGCTAAGATGCGTGATAAGTTTAACGACTTTGTTAAGGAAATTTTGAAGCAAGACCTATCCGGTTTTTTGGCCGCTTTGCCGGAAAATAAATTTGGACGGCTCAAAGAAACTATTGAAACTAAGCGAGGGAAAGAGGACCTTTCTCAAATGACTGTGGCTGATTTGTTTGATTCCGCTACTTTGAATAAACTCGCTGGGTTGGGTGCTTTCCAGTATGGTAGGGGGATGGAGGGTGTTCCAAAGTTTGACTTCTTCAATTCCGAATTGAACAGTCCTCGCCTCAAAGTTGATGTTATGGTTGAGGAAGATAGTAGTGGTAAAAAGTCAACCTTCAAACTCACAACCAAGAAGGAAGACCACCATGTTATTCTACAATACCCGAAAGAGCAGAATCTAAATGTAATTCGTGATGCTAAGGTAGAGCACCTAGAAAAGCATGGTGTTTATAATCCGAGCATGAAGGTAATGAATAATACCTCAACTCTTGAGTCCGGAAAACTGATGCTACAAATCAGTTCAAATGTTCTTGATAGAGTGCTACGGGGCAATTCTTTAATTCGTGATGCTAGAATTAAAGAAGTTGAGATTTTAGAAGATGGGGTGTCCACCAAAGGAGTAGGAGAGCCTTCTAGAACTCCTAATGGGTATGAACTGGCGCAGATTGCTGAAAGGGTAGCGGATTTGATTAATGACCCAAATCGCAGAAGCATGGATAGCGTCATTGAGATTGATGGGAAAACATACCGAATAGAACTTGGCAAACTTGGAAGGTTTGAAATTAGCAATCTCATAGAAGGCGATATTGAAGCCCTAATAGCACAAAATGAAAGAAAGTTCAAAATGGCTCTAAAGCCTGTTTTGGATGAACCCACCATTGTTGCTTCGGGCATGGTTGAGTTGGACTTGGTTACTACGATTACGGATAGCATCGGTCAATCCCTCAAGGGAGCAGAAGACGCAGTTGTCATGGTTGATGGTAGAAGAAGACCAGTTCCCAAAAAAGAAGAACAACGAATTGCTTTCTTTGATAGGCTGGCTGAGGAAGTTGGTAATTTCCAAATTATCAAACCAAGGCCGGAAGACATGACGGATGAAGAGTTTGGGCAGTTGTTTGATGAGTTTGTTGCTGAACAAAGTAAAGAAATCAACAGGCTCAAGAAAGAGGCTAAGAGGTTTAAAACATTTAGAACCAAACTGGATAAAGAACTTGGCCCGGAATATGAAAGACTTAGGGAAGAGTTGAACAATTCTAGAAAGGAAAGAAATGACCTTAAATCTAAGAAAGAGTTGGATGAAAAGGAAAAATCCAGAATAAAAAACCTAGACATACTAATTTCTCAAAATGAAAAGGAAATGAAAGAGTCTCTAGAAGCCAAAAGAGTAGTTATGGATGGAATAGAGAGAATTGAGAAGGCTATGGCTTCTACTAAACAATCTCTTGAAAGGGTAAAGGCTTTGTTCAAAGAAGGGAAATTTACTGTTGTAGAAAATATTATTTCCGACCCCCAAGAAAAAACCGCTGAGTTTGAGGTTACTCAGTCATCGTCACTAGGAGGAACGAAAGCCCGCACTACCGCCCGCCAACTCGCTTCTTTCTCTAAGATGCTTGAAGAGGGTATTCCTGTCATTTACAAGGTTAAAGTAGAGCAACTTGGTGAGTTTGACTTGAACCCATACAAGTATAAGCGTGGTAGTCCAAAGTCATTTGACAAAGAGATTCTTCAACAACTTAGAGGGCTTGTTTTGAAGATTAAAAGAATCCAAAGAGAGATTAGAGGGTGAGCATATTGTCAGTCTCCTCATCACCAAGCGACTACACCAAGACTACAAATGGTGTAGACTATACTCTTGGCTATGGCTACTATACAGATATTCTAGCAGTTGCCGACTTGTTGCAGATTCCGGACTTTACTGCATCAACCAATCCTACTGCTGAACAGGTTGGTTCTATTATCAAGAGAGTAGAGGGAACCGTTGACGATAAAGCAAAGCGTTCTTTTAGACCAATCATTCACAAAAATGAAGTTCACAACTTTGAAATTAGCAGGCCTGCTAACAAAGCATACTATGGTGGCTACATTGGCTTTGTCCAACTTAGCACCCGCAAACTCAGCAAAGTTGTTTCTCTAAGGGTTTGGCAGGGCGACTCATACAAGGAGATTGCATCGGCTCATGGTTCTATTCAACTTCTTGATAATTTTAGGGACATCCATGAGATTAAACTCAGACTGCCTAATTCCGGTACGGAATTTACCATGACTTCAGAAAATGGTGGGGCAGTTTCCAACTCGGAATTTGATGTAACATTGGGTAAGAAAACCACGGCAAAGGAAATCCAATACTGCATCAATGAATTGTTTCCAGCAGATACCTTTCAATTTACGGGGGCTACTCAACCAAAAAGCATTCACACCAATAGTAAGCACATTTCCGATTTCTTCTATGCTTATTCGGATGACGCCACTTCAACCAAGATACAGGTTTCGTCTCTTTTGATGGGGGAAGATGGGTCGGATTGTGACATTATCATTACAACGCAACAATCAATCACGCATACAAACTTAAGCACTAACCTTGTAGTGGCTGATTCATCTAAGTTGGTTGTTGGTATGGGGATTGAGGACAGTAATAATCATATCCCAAGCGGAACAACAATTACTGCTATCGTTGATTCAACGAATATTACAATGAGTCAAGCCGCTACAAATACTGGTTCAGGCACAGCAACATTTACTGCTACGAACTTGAGTGTTCCAACTATTGCCACAGTAGAGCAGTTTACTGACAAGCAAGATATGAGAAGACTTGGTTCATTTTGGGCAATTGGTGATGAGGGTCGCATCTTCTTCTTGAAGGATTATCCTTATCATACCAATAACTCAGTTATTGTGACTTATGTTGCTGGGAGCAGTAGGGTTCCTGCGGCTATTCATGAAGCGGCTACAAAACTTGTGTCTGCTGAGATTCTACGGCATGATGACCAAACTATTCTTATTGCTGAGACTGGGGCGAATATTTCTACAAAAGAGAAGTATGATATTTTGCGAAAAGAAGCAATGGATATTTTGAATAGTAAATCCGACATTGTGTATTTCCTTGATTAGTATGTCTAGAAAACAATTTCTTGAGGCCTTTAAGCAAGTTAGAGGTGTTGATGTTTCTAAGATTCAAAAAATTCTAAATGTTCATGAAGAACGACAAAGAGCAATGGCTGAACTTTCTGCAATCCTAGGCCAAGATGTGACCTTTAGCAATGATGAGTTGCTTCAAAATGTAGCAGACCAATATGCCTTAGAAGTTTTAAACGAGATGGAATCTAAGATGGAGAAGGTGTTCGCAAATGGATGAAGTGAGTTTGCTTATTGACTTGGTTTCTACTAATTGGTCTTCCTCCGCCACCACTCTTGTTAGTGAGGGTAAGGTGACTGCTGACCATGTAACTACTCCCAATTTTGTAGATGTTAGAACCTTAGAAAGAGGCAGGGGTGTTCGCTATGACTTGTCCTCTAAAGATGTGATTGTTTTCTTTGAAGACAATCAAAATATCAGTTACCCAACAGTTGGTTATGATATTCGTGATGAAGCCTATTCATTCACTATGCACATTCGCACGGTCCAAGACGAAAGAGCAGGGACAGATGGAAATTTTGGAAAAGACAGGCTAAGGGCTTTATACCTGATAGCCCGTCACGCAATTGAGCGTAGTAGGAGAGGCTATACCGCAAGTGATGGTTCGTGTTTCAGTCAACTGTTTGTTGGGAACAGAAGCGAATCAAATGACCGAGCGAAAAGACTCTTTGGCTATAAGGTTACAGTAGAAGCCAAGAGATTTGCAGTTTCAGTCCCATAATTTGTTTGTTTGTGAGAGGGAAAGAAGATGAGTGGAGATACAGGAGACATATTCGTAGGAAGCGGAGCGAGCATTACATTCGTTCCAGAAAATGACATTTACTTTCCGTCTACAAAGAACCCAAGCGGGGCTTTTGATGATACTTCTATTGGAATTATTAAAGCCAGCAGTGCTTTTAGCGCAGTCTTTGATTTGGTCAATAACATTTACATCGGTTGCATTATTGAAAGATACAGTAGCGGGAATGCTTTGCAAGACTCTGCAAGAATTACTGGCAATACTGTTGATACCATTTCATTCACCCCTAATCTTTCTCCAGCAAGTGGCGACTACTTTGTGATTAAGCAATACGGTGCGCCTGTTCCAGCACCAAAGGCTAGCATTGGTGGAACAAGCCATACTGCCGCAGTCACTACTGTAACCTTCAATTCGGATGTAAAAACCGACTATGACGACACCGCAGTTGTTTTGCAGGTTCTCCCAAGTGAAGGGGGAACTGCTGGTGATTCAGCAGTCTTCATTGACCATGACGCCACCGCATCTTATACTGGTGGCGTTACCCCTGTTCAAGAAGCAGATATTTCTCCAGCGGCCAATAACACTAGAGAAGAATACGCTACTATCTTTACTGCGGCAGTTAACGCTCTATCCAATGTTTCTGCTACAAGAAGTGGAGCAGTCGTTACCATTACAAACACTCATGCAGGAACTACTACTGCTACGACTCATACCGGTTTGAGCGGCTCTGCTTCTACTGATACTGGCATTACTCTCTCAAATACCGTTGGGACCACTACGAGTGCAACCAACGCAAAAGCCCTCCTTGCTGATGAATGGCTTGGTTTGGTTGAGAGCATTACTTTCCCCACAACTGAGGTTCAAATGCAACAAGTCAACCTAGCCCTTGGTGGTTCTAGAAACTACACTTACCAATACAAAGGAATTGAAACTGCTACGGGAGCAAGCATGAATCTCGTTGCTAACCATGCCGCTTGGCTTTACTACTTCTTTGGCCGATGCACAGGAGTTAGTGCTACAACTGTGGCAGACGCAATTAGCGATAACCTTGTTGCTCCTACATCCGGTGCTATTTACATTGATGATGGTTCTGTTACTGAGACCGGCCCAATCTTCTACCGTTCTGTTGGAACAGACCTTTGCCCACCAATTGCTCCTCACTTGGACACTATTGGAAATATGGACAAGTTGACCACTCCAACCGTTTCTAGTGGAAGCATCGCTGATGGAATCACCTACACCTTTGCCGAACAAAACGGAGACCTCCTCCCATCTTTCTCTCTTGAGCAAGTGTTCAGCAAGTTGCCTTCAAGCAACACCTACAGAACCACTACCACTACTCTTGAAGATACAAACTTCGTTAAAATCGCTAGAGGTAACAGAGTTAATGACATGACCATTACTGCTAACGAGAATGAAGAGATTAAGATGACCATGAGCATGAACACTAGAACGGTTCACGCTTTGGAAACCGATGAGGTCTATGATGCTAGAAGAGGCGTTACGGATGAAACGAGTTTCTTCAACTATGATTCGGAAGCCAAGTTTAGAGAACCCTTCTTCTTCTCTAGTGGCTACTTCAAAGCATTCGGTGTTACCTTCATGAAGATTAACTCCATCACTTTGACCATGAACAACAACCTTACCGAAAGAAGATTTATTGGAGTTGGAAACAAGTCTATCCAAGAAGGTATTCCTGCACAAAGAACTTACGAGTTGCAATTCACTGGGCATGTTGTTGACGACAGGCTCTACCAAGAGTTGCTGAATCAAGATGAGAACAACGATAGCGCACAACTAGTTGAGTTGAATTTCTCTAAGCCAAATGGTGAAGAGTTTACTTTGAAGTTCACGGATTACATGGTCAGCGCAAACAACTTCCCACTACCCGATGACAAAGGGCCAGTCGTCGTTGAAGCAACTGTGATGCCAAGAACTTTGGACACCTGTACGGTCACGACTCACTGGGTTTTGCAGGGGTGATTTCTTTGCCTAGTCGTAGAGAGAAGAACCTCATGAGGGTCAAAGAGGCGGAAGTCCCCAAGAAGCCTGTTCCTAAAGAGAGAGGAAGACCCAAAAAGAAGGTTGTTGAAGAACAACCAAAGAAGGAGGTTGTTGAAGAACAATCAACTGAATAATATTCCACCAACACCGTTTGTATGTTTGTTGGTTTTTGAGGTGGAAATATGGAAAAGAAAATTGTAAGCAATAAGAGTGTGCTATTTGCACTAAACGAGCCTAAGTGTCACTTTATCAAAGTGGCCGAAGATATAGACGAATACCTGAAGGTTTGGGTTAAAGAACCAACATGGCTAGAAGTTGACAAAGCCATGAATAGCGTCATGAAGATTGATGCTAGAAGCCAAAATCTTGACCTTGATTTGAATGCGATGTATCGCTTCATGGTTGAAAATTTTGTTACCAAGACAGAACCACATCTGTCTACTATTGATATTCTCCGTTTGAGTCCCTTTGTTGGGAATCAACTCAAGGAAGTTCTTCCGAATCCCTTTGAAGCATTTAACGAGGATGCGGAAAAAAACGACGAATGAGGGCGGCTTTGAAGGGCGGGAAAACAGAACCCGCTACAGTCTCCCTCATCATCACATATACTCTCGCAAAGGCTTTAGGGATAAGCCCTCTGCAAGTATATGAGATGCCCGCAAATTTAGTCATAGATATGCTGACAGTTCACAGAATCTTTGAAGAGATGAAAGCAGAAGAGATTGAGAAGGCTACCAAGAACATGAAGAGGTGAAGTATTTGGCCATCAGTTATGCTAACTTGCAACTTTCTGCAATGATTGAGAATCAAGAAAAGATGCTCAAGAATATGCAAAAGATGATGGATGCTAATCTTAAGGTTGCACAGTCAATAAAAAAAGTTGGCGATGAAACAGAAGAGTCTGAAAAAAAGTTGACTAAGTTTGGTAAAGCCGCAGAGTTTCTAGCGGGTGAAAAACTCCTAAAACTGAGAAGATTCCTTTATGGGTTTGGAGCAGAGGGTATTTTTAGAGGACTAAACAAAGTCGTTTCCGGGCTAGAACAAATTGATGGTGCAATAAGAGCAGTTCGGGCAGTGGGCGGCGGGAAGGGGGGTAAGTTCCTTGATTTCCTAAGTCCAAAAATAGATTTCACCAAGTTTGAAAGAATGGGTTCTCAGATTAAAGGGGCGCAAACTGCTCAACAGACTTACTTTGGAAGAAGCGGAAGTGCAAGATTAAGAATGAGAGGTAAGGCGTATGGTATTTCCCCCGACGCCAATGAGAGACAATACTTAGGTAGAGTTAAGGCTGAAAAAACACTTCGTAGTAAAAGAAACAAAGAACTCCTCACAATGATTACTGGGATTAAAAAGCGAGAAGAAGGAATAGGTAGTGGAGTCAAAAAAAGAGCAGAGCAGTTTGTTGATGTTCTCCAAAAAACCGACTTTGGGAAAATATTTGGGCTTATCAAAAAGCATGTGATTAGGGCCGCTATTCTTTTTAGTGCGATAATTTTCAAAGCAGTTGCCTTTATTGTTATCTTCTATCTCCTGTTCAAAGCCTTTGGTCCCCAAATCATGGAGGCGTTCAAGGCTACTTTTGACGCTATCAAAGTTGTAGGAAAGATTGCGCTTGCTGGCCTCATGGTAGTTTGGAGTGGCCTACAGGACATTTGGAGTGCTTTCTTTGGTGATGGTGATTTGACCACGCTTATTGATGGGCTATTGAAAGTCGCTGGGGGCTTGCTTCTGTTTGTTGCTGGGATAGCCATTACTGCCATTACTGCCGGATTGATTTTACTTGGAGGGCTGATAGTAGAGAGTGGGAAGAGAACATTACAGTTTGCTAAAGATTGGAGAGATGGCCTTATTAGCAACGCAACCAAGATTGCTTTAGTTTTGGCGGCTATTGCTGGAACTATCGCTTTCATTGTTTCGGGAGCATGGGCGGCGGTGATAGCGGCGAGTATCGGCTTTTATGTGGCAAAGAAACTCGCTGGCCTGCTTGGTTTCTTTGCTAATGGTGGAACAGTCAATTCCCCTCTACAAGTTGTCGGTGAGCGTGGACCGGAATTAGTTTCTCTTCCAAGAGGCTCTAGAGTTCACAACAATACTCAGTCAAAGCGTATGGCCGCAAGTGGTGGAAACACTTTCAACATCACTATCAATGCTAGAGATACTTCGGATGCCGAACTGAGAAGAATAGCCGATAAGATTGGACAGATGGTTAATGGAAGAATTAACCGAAATACTTCTTCTAGAACATTGGGAGCGTGATTAGATGAGAGAGTTCTATGTGTATTTGAAACTTCAACAGTTCAATAGCGATACTGACCTACAAGTTGACACTATTCCACTTAGGGCAACTTCT
>UEXM01000560.1_pt1 | contig 38315 bp, 33 predicted proteins | sample 1796661 | NCBI WGS metagenome assembly UEXM01 (sample SAMEA4772469, study PRJEB27181) | metagenome
CCATTACTAAGACTGTTGAGCCGCCCACACCCCCGGCGACCCCAAAAGAGGTAGCTCCGGTGATCAATGAGGTGCCAGAATTTAAAACAGAAACAATCAAAGAAGAACCGCCTGTCACCACAACGGCCCCCACCACAAAGGCGACTATAAAGGCAAAACCTGTAACAACAGCACCAAAAAAGACCACCACCAAGAAAAAGGTGACTACCCGCAAAACTAGTCGCAAGACTGTTAAAAAGAAAACCAACGAAGCGAACGCTTAAAATAAACGCCGCAGCACATTGAGTTTTGTGGGTCTCTTTACTATTTAATGTGAGGGCCCATATACATGCCAACTAATCTTAATCCTAAATCACAAACGAGTGCGATCGTGCTCCCCGCCACAGGCACCTACTCCAAAGTAGCCGCCGCCGTACCTTTTGGTATTTACACGGGATCTTCCGATTTCCTAAGCGGCGCCACACTGCAGGTACCCTATATTTATAAGAAATTAGGTGGTGATGTAGTCGACATTGAGCTAACCGCTGAGAATGTTTACGCAGCGTACGAAGAAGCAGTATTAGAGTATTCTTATATTATTAACTTGCATCAAAGCAAGAATTCTCTGTCTACTTTCTTAGGTGAGGCCACCGGTACGTTTGATCACAAAGGTGACATCAAAACCGGCCCCGCATCTCATAACTTAAAATATCCACGGTTTACGATTGGCTACTCTATGCGTGTTGGTGAGGGCGGAGCGGCCGCAGCCGGGTTCGGTGGTACAACACCACAATATTCGGCCTCGTTTAAAACCCACAATAACAAGCAAGATTATGATCTACAAGCCATTATCCAGAGTGCGTCAGCATCAGGTGTGGATGACCGCGGCACAGTAGTCCCGTATGCCAACCAGGTCGATGGAAAAAGAATTACTGTAAGTAAGGTCTACTATATGTCTCCCCGAGCCATGTGGCGTTTCTATGGCTATTATGGCGGAATTGGAGTTGTTGGCAACTATTCGACATATGGTCAGTTTGCTGATGATTCAACATTTGAGATTATTCCGACTTGGCAGAATAAATTGCAAGCGATGATGTACGAAGATTCAATTCAGACCCGTACTTCAAATTATTCTTATGAGATTATAGATAATAAATTGCGTCTGTATCCTACACCTTCTAATTGGGGAGGCGACGAGGAAACACGCATTTGGGTCCGTTTTTATGTCAACAACGAATCGACATGGTCGCCATCAACTTACTCTGGCTCGGTAGATGGGATCAACAACATGAATACGTTGCCCTTCGATAACATACCATACAAAAACATTAATTCAATTGGCAAGCAATGGATTAGAAAATACGCACTAGCCTTGTGCAAGGAGATGCTGGGTCAAATTCGGGGCAAATTCACCACCCTGCCAATCCCAGGCGAGAGTGTAACATTAAACCATTCTGAGCTACTCAGCCAAGCTAAAGAAGAGCAACAAAGCCTGAAAGATAAGCTCAGAGAGATGCTTAAAGAAATGGAATACCCAGCACTGGCGAAATCTGATCAAGAAATTACTGATGCCGCTACTAACGTACTAAAGGTATCCCCTCTTGGGATCTTTGTGGGATAATATAGGGTATGTCGGAACGCTGGAAAAGACCGGATTCACCCCCACCGCCTCTCTTTCTTGGTAAGAAAGAGCGAGACCTTGTCAAGCAGGTTAATGACGAATTAATTGAGAAAGTCATCGGCCAAGAGGTTTTGTACTACCCTATAGATATGGAAAGGACAAATTTTCATCCTTTATATGGAGAAGCAATCCAAAAGACCTATTTGGCACCAATACGCATCTATGCTCTCGTTGAATTCACTGACGAAGCTACGGATTATATGGAAGGTGTGGGTATTGATAAGAATTGGGAGATTTCTGTCCACTTCCATAAGCGCCGCCTCAATCAAGATCAAGATGTCGAGGTCAGAGAGGGTGATTTCCTCTTATATGGAGAGCACTACTATGAAATTGTTAAGTTATCTGAGCCGCGCAAGCTTTTTGGTCAAGTAAAACACACTTTTGAGGTGACAGCCACCTGTAAACGCTCTAGAAAGGGACTATTCGATGCTACCTGATAATTTTGATTTTGCAATGATGCCTACAGGGTCTCATACTTTCAGTTTAAGTGAATTGGGCATGCTCGCTTCTACGATAGAAGATGTTGATTCTTCGTTAGTGTCATGGGTGAAAGATGATCTTGGGATTTTTACACAAACTAACGAGGGTTTCACGGAGGTGCCTGTATTATGGCAAGTTCCAGAGAGAGCATATCAAATTAAGAACGAAGAACACTTGAGAGATCGTGCTGGTGCTATTAAATTGCCGGTGATCAGTGTTGAGCGTACCGGTATTGTAAAAGATCCTCAACGAAAAGGGGGTTTCCAAGCTAATCTATATTCTTACGATAAAAACGGAAGAGTTGGTCGCATGGTTTTAGCCAAACGCATAGTCCCCGATAAGACCCGCAATTTTGCCGTGGCAGCCGGCACCAGAACAATAAACGATTTACCGGATAGTCAGCGTTATTTTCCGAGGGTAAACAAGAAAGTAGTAATTCAAACCTTATCGGTACCAATTCCCATTTATATAAACGCTAACTACAAGATCACACTCAAGAGTGAGTACCAACAACAGATGAATGATATGATGACTCCATTCATCGGCCGAACAGGCCAAATAAACTCATTTGTCATGAGAAAGAACGGCCACCTATATGAAGCGTTCATTGAGCAAGACTTTGTTCACAGCAACAATGTCAACAACTTAGGAGAAGACGTCAGAATGTTTACTTCTGAAATAACTATTCGCGTTTTAGGATATTTGATTGGTGAGGGTATCAACGATGATCGCCCGATAGTGCGCATTGATGAGAACACGGTAGAATACCAATTTCCTCAAGAAACTGTGATGCCTAACGGCAAAATACCTCTCTTCGATGCTGATTGAACAGTTCCTGAACTGAATGGGCACTTTTCTTTACTTCCACGGCGCCTTTTGGAATGGGGAATACTATTTAAAGTATGATTGAGACATCAATTAAACGCATTAAATAAGAGAGGATGGACCCAATATGTCAGTCAAAAGCTTTAAATTTGTATCTCCGGGAGTGTTTATCAACGAGATTGATAATTCTTTTATTCCCAAGAGCGCCGATGCAATCGGCCCAGTAATTATCGGACGCGCAGCGCGCGGCTTAGGTATGCAGCCCGTAAAGGTGGAATCATATTCTGATTTCGTCAATATGTTCGGCGACACAGTTCCCGGAAAGGCCGGCGGTGATGTTTCCCGTTATGGTAACCACCAATCGCCAATGTACGGTACTTACGCAGCCAAAGCTTGGTTGAATGCAAACGTGGGCCCAGTTACTTATATAAGATTATTGGGCGCAGCCAACAGTGCAGCAACTACAGCCGGCGCAGCCGGCTGGCAGACCGACAGTACTCTTGCCTACCCCGGAGATGCTACAACTCCGTCTGACAACACATACTTAAATGGTGGTGCTTACGGCCTCTTCGTATTCCCTTCCTACACTTCAGGAAGTGCCACTATCGGCGCCGGTTATCTTGGCGCTGTAATTTATGCCAATACTTCTGCATCGATTTCTTTGTCTGGTACACTCGGCGCCGCGGCAGCGGCCGCGGTAGATGTAACGAGAGGAGGTTTCCGCGGTACTGGAATAGTAGTCGCGTCTGACGCCAACAACGAGTTCACTATTCGAGTTTCTTCTTCTGGAGCACCCGTCGGCTGGGGAAGCTCTCGCGCGAAAGACATCACATTTGGTTTTGACGATGATAAAGATAGCTTTATTCGCAAGCGCTTGAACACCAATGCACAATTAGTTAGCACTGCTGGAGAACTGTTTAACAGCACAGCATATCAACCTTATTGGCTCGGTGGAACATTCGAGCAGTACCTTCGCGACAATAGTGCAATTGGGGTATCTAGTGCAGCTGTCTTGCTTCCTCTTGGTCTCTCCGGTAGTTCCGCAACCAAGGCACCCAACGTAATGAGGCAAGATACACGTGAAGCCTTCGCAGGTTGGTTTATTGGTCAAGACACAGACAACAATCACACGACCTACGATCCTAAGAAGACACAAAAACTCTTCAAACTCCAAGGCCGCGGCCATGGCGCGTGGATGCAACGCAATCTTAAGGTATCTATTGAAAATCTTAGAGCCACGACTTCTACGGTGAGCGACTACGGAAGCTTTTCGGTTGTGATCCGATCGATTAGTGACACCGACAACGCAGTGCAAGTGGTAGAGCGCTGGGACAATTGTAATCTTGACCCAGCATCTCCTAATTACGTTGCACGTCTTGTAGGAGATCAATACTTCCAATGGGACACCACCAACAAGAGACTTAAGTTATACGGTGAGTACCCCAACCAGTCAAAATTCGTATATGTAGAAATGAATGCTGATGTAGACGATGGTGCCACCGATGCAACATTGCTGCCTGTTGGTTATTTTGGTCCTCCGAAATTTAAGAATGTTGCCAATGGCAGCAACACGACATCACTAGCTAGCACATATGTTGCCTTCAGCCGCGGCGCAGTTGGGGCATATGGCGGCATTAATCCCGTGACGCCTGCTTCCAGTATTGCTGCAGCCCATGGCGCCGAGAATGCATATCTCTCCGGCGCCGGCGGAGCATTCACAGGCTCACTGGGCTTCCCGAAAGCGCGACTTCGCAACAGTGCTTCCGATGGCGGCGTAGCAGCACCCACCAATGCTTACTGGGGGTATCAACCTACTCGCGAAGCAGATAGTACACGATACGATCCTAGCACCGCTGATATGCATCGCTGGTGGTCTGACGCTATCACTACAGATCCCACAAGCGGCAATTCAATTAGCACGACTACTGGTGTCGATTCATGGTGCGATATCTTCTCGCTCCTAAACCTGGTCACCTCGTCGGCGCCTGCTGGACAGTTTTATTATCTGTCAGGTGCATATGAAGGAGCAACACCCAGTTCTTATGTTCGCCCTGCAGCAGGACGAAACCTGGATGACCTGCTTAACTTGGGATATAACAAATTTACAGCACCCTTCTGGGGCGGCTTTGACGGATTTGATATCAAAAAGCCCGATCCGGTATACAACAAGGGTATGGCTGGTGCCACAGTGACAGCAGTTAACAATTACGCTTACAATACAACCAAGCGGGCCATCGACACGGTTGTAGATCCTGAGTTTGTAGACTTTAACCTGCTTGCTGTTCCTGGTCTCACAAACACGAGCCTCACACAGCATATGATTAATGTATGTGAAGAACGCGGCGACGCAATGTCTTTGATTGATTTACCAGACGTATACATTCCTTCTCACGAAGAGTATAAGTCAACAAAATCTGCTCGTATCGGAACTACGCCGACTAACGCAGCCACTGCACTTCGTAACCGCCGAATTGACTCATCGTACGGCGCCACCTTCTATCCTTGGGTTCAAACCCGCGATGAGAATACAGGCCGCCTTGTATGGCTTCCGCCATCCGTTGCTATGATGGGTGTCCTTGGATCATCTCAAGCCAAATCTGATGTTTGGTTCGCGCCAGCCGGATTTAACCGCGGCGGACTTTCCGATGGAGCAGCAGGTATTCCAATCACCGCAGTTAGTGAGCGCTTAGTATCGAAAGATCGTGACACATTGTATGAATCACGAATTAATCCAATCGCCTCGTTCCCATCCAGCGGAATTGTGGTCTTTGGTCAGAAGACACTTCAGGAGCGCAATTCAGCACTTGACAGAATTAATGTCAGAAGACTTGTTATCTTCCTTAAGAAGCAGATTTCAATTCTCTCTACACAAGTTCTCTTTGAGCAGAATGTTCAAGCAACGTGGAACCGTTTCAAGTCTCTCGTTGAGCCATTCTTGGCCAATGTCAGAGTACAGTTCGGTATCACCGACTACAGGTTAATTCTCGATGAATCGACCACTACCCCTGACTTAATCGATCAGAACGTCATGTACGCTAAGATTATGATTAAGCCAGCCCGCGCCATCGAATATATTGCGATTGACTTCGTGGTACTTAACACTGGCGCATCGTTTGATGATTGATAAAAAGCCTAGGCGTAAATCGCCGAAGCACACTATATAAAGTATAAACAGGAGTTACTAAATTATGCCATTCTGGTCAGAAAATTTCGGTCAATCGGCCAACATGAAAGATCCAAAAAGAAACTTTAGGTTCGTCGTAGAGTTTCAAGGAATTAAAGACGCTATTGGGGGCGCCGTTTTATGGTATGCCAAATCAGTAGGCAAGCCTTCATTTACTATAAATGCAGCCGAGCACAAGTATTTAAACCACACTTTTTATTATCCCGGAAACGTGAATTGGAACACTGTTAGTGTAACTCTTGTTGATCCAGCTAATCCAGATATGACCGCTACAATGGCTGATATTATCGAATTATCAGGATATAGTCCTCCGACCGGTCCCGAAGCATTGACTACGGTTTCTAAAGGCAAGTCTGCTGCTGGGCTCGGAACGGTTATTATTCGCCAAATTGATGCAAACGGCAAGGATTTAGAAACTTGGACACTTTGGAACTCGTTTATCACCGATCTCAAATTTGGCGACAACCTGGAATATGGTAACGATGACCTTACTGAAATATCTGTTGAGCTACGTTATGATTGGGCTCGCGTCGAAACCGCTAATAAATCTGCGGCTGGCGGCGGTGGATCGTCATTCTTCGGCGTAAATAGCTAAAATTAACCAAACACATAGACAAATTAACTAAGAAAGAGGTGTATATTGTCACGTAATAAAGATCGCTTGGGGTCATCAACTCCGGAGCCAGATTCGCTCCCCCCTCAAGCACTTCAACAAGAACCGGAATCGGGTGGATTTTCCTTCGTAATTCCAACAGAGTTTGTAGAGCTTCCCTCAGAAGGGGCCTTTTATCCCGAAGGCCACCCTTTACATGGTCAAACGAGCTTAGAAATTAAGCAAATGACAGCAAAAGAAGAAGATATGCTTAGTTCACGCACGCTGCTCAAGAAGGGCGTCGCACTCGATCGAGTAATCGAAAGTGTTATACTGAACAAAGCGATTGATCCCGATCAGATGCTGGTTGGGGATAAAAATGCTGTAATCATCGCTACCCGAGTCTCGGGATATGGGAGCGAATACACAACACAGGTGACATGCCCTGAATGTGGAACGTCGCAATCCTATGCATTCGATTTGAATGAAGCGGTGGTAACAAATGGTGGACAACAAGACACAGCACTGTTTACTAACAACCAGAATGGCACATTTACAACTGTTCTTCCTCGAACTAAGCTAAAAGTCGACTTCCGTCTTATGACCGGTCGAGATGAAAAACAGCTTCTTAATCAAATGGAGAATGCGCGCAAGAAACGCCAACATGAGCAGGCAGTTACTATGCAGTTACGCACAATGGTCGTGGCTGTAGAAGGCAACAATACCCCCGATGCAATTAACTATCTCATCGAAAACATGCCATCTGCCGATTCTAGACACTTAAGAATGGCTTACAAGATAGCTGCCCCTAATGTTGAATTAGATCAGCAATTTGACTGTAATGAATGCGATTATGAGCAAAAAATGGAGGTTCCGTTAACCGCGGACTTTTTTTGGCCTAACCGCTGAGTATATGGAGAATGTATATGAGCAGTTCTTTTTCCTGAAGTATTCAGGAGGCTGGTCGTTTACTGAGGCGTACAATTTGCCAGTTGGTCTTCGTACATGGTTTGTAAAGCGCCTTATACAGCAACTTGAAAAAGAAGCCGAAGCCGTCAAATCATCCTCCAAGGGTGGTGGTCCCCAAAGTCAAACTTTGAGTGCCTACAATCAGCCACCAACTCCATCTAAATATAAATAATACAGTCGGAAGCATGCTTCCGACTTTTTTGTTGGAGAACTAATTAACAATAGCTGTTAATATAATTACGAGGGATACTCTGTGGCCGACATAAATGACATTATTGCCGCGATTAAGCAAGGATTTCAAGATGCAAAAGATGAGTCCGCACAACGCACCACGGGCCCCGTAGATGATAAGAGAGCACAGCAGCTTACAAAAGAAAGCGATCTCATCAAAAAGCAACTAGAGCTTCTCAAGGAAGTTAAGAGTACTCAAGATGCCAGTCAACTACAAACTCAAACTCGCGTTGATTTGCTAAATCAATTAATCAAAAAAGAATCAGAGCTATTAAATGCAAAAGGTGTCAATCGCGACGAGCAGTTAAAGATAATCCGTGATCTCCAGCGCCAATTAGACGCGGAAACAGATCGCTTAAACTTGATGCGAGAAATTAACGATGAGATCTCCACATCTACAGGTCTCTATACAAAAGTTAACAAAGAAACTAAAAAAATAGCCATTGCCCTGGAAGAGGGTAAACTCGGCGCTTTAGGTATGTCGAAAGCAATCAAGGGTATCGATAGCATAGGTCAGAAAGCCATTGGGATGTTGACCAATGCGCTCAAAGAGACGATTACTGCAATTGACGGTACCACAAAGGCCTTTGCAAAGGCGACTCAACTTGGTTCACAATATTCAGATAACATAACCGCGACCTACAAAAGTCTCAACATCTACGGTGTGACCGCGCAAGAAGCGATGGAAGCCCAGATGGCCCTTACGAAGACTGTCACAGATTTTACCTTGGTGTCAGCAGCCCAGCAGCGCCGCACCATGGATGTTGCAGCTACATTAGGCGAGTTGGGCGTCAGCTATGCTGATTTTAGTAGCGGTATACAAGTATCCATGAAAGTTTTTGGACAGAGCATGGACGGCGCTACGATGACTGCACGTGAATTAAATGCTACTGCAAAAGAGCTTGGTGTGGTGCCCGGAGAGCTAGCTGCACAATATGCGCGCGCCGCTCCCCAATTGGCAAAATTTGGAAACGAGGGTATTAAGACCTTTAAGGAACTGGCTCGTATACAGAAGATCACCAGCATGGAAATGGACAAAGTATTGAGACTAACGAACAAGTTTGACACGTTCGAAGGTGCAGCTACCCAAGCCGGCCAACTCAATGCAGCACTGGGAGGAAACTTTGTTAACGCGATGGATTTGATGATGTCAACTGACCCAGTTGAACGTTTTGAGATGCTGCGCGATTCTATTTTAGATGCTGGTCTTACTTTTGACGACATGTCGTATTACCAACGGAAATTCTTTACAGAAGCTGCAGGTTTGGACGACGTTTCCGATTTGGCACTTCTGCTGAGGGGCAATATGGACCAACTTCCGGGTGCTACTAGAGCTAGCGCCGAGGCGATGATAAAACAAAGAGAAGAGGCCCAAAGAAACATGGACATGATGGAAAAACTTAAAAGTGTGTTTTTGGAACTCGGTGAAGCAATCATACCACTAGTTGAGAAGCTAAATTCCCTTCTTGGTTTTTTACAAAAAAGCCCACTCTTGGTAAAAACTCTAATCGCATCTTTTCTTGCATGGAAAGTTTTAACTGCCGGGATAGCAATACATAATGCTATTCTCACAGTATCGTTTGGTAGCTTGGCCGCGGCCCAAGCAGCGTCAGGAAAGAGTGCGGCCAAAGCATCGGCCAAATTTGTAATGCTGACACTTACCTTGGCAGCGCTAGCTACATTTGGCCTCTTGATGCGGTCCCCTTCACTCCTCGTTGCAGCGTTCGTTGGGTTGGCCGTCGGGGTTCAACTAGCCGGCCTTGCATCAGATAAAGCCGTAAACCAATTTAGGCGATTAGCACCAGCACTCGTGGGTGTTGGATTTGGGGTACTTATGATTACAGGTGGAATAGCAGCCATGGCCGCGGCGTTCTCTCTCTTAAACGTGTCTCAAATGATTGGCATGGGCGCGATCTTAATTACTATAGGTGCCGGCGCTTATTTCTTGGCACCAGCCCTTGCGATCCTTTCACCAGCCCTGGTGGGAATCGGCATCGCCGCTATGGGTGCTACTCCGGGCCTCCTTGCGATATCGCTCCCAATAGCTATTCTGGGCGGAACTGTCGCATTAGTGGCCACCGGCATCGGCCGGATGGCTGAAGGGTTCGGCGCTATGTTTGCAGCGATGCCTGCTGACAAAGTATCGGCCCTTAGTAGCCTGGTTGCTGGTATGGCTTTAGGTGCTCCCTTCCTTATGCTAGCTGGTGTCGGACTATCGTCTATGGCAGTCGGCATGGGCCTGTTGGGTTTATCTTTATTAGCCGTATCCACTCGGGATTTAGAAGCAATTGCGCTATTTGCATCATCGTTAGCCTCAATTAAGGTCGAAGAAATAAGGGCAGTCGCTAGCGCCATTGGCGAAGTTGCCGACGCCATGGATGGTATTGATACCAACGGCGCCTTCGTGTTTAGTCACATCATGGATACAGCTTCGGTGACCGCCGCAGCTATTGCAGCAATGTCGGGAACACCAGCACCACCCACCGCTCAGCCGGCTATGCGCACAGCACAGGGAGGCGGCCAAGCAGCAGAAGTTACTGTTAATTTTACTCTCGACAACAGAATTTTAGATAAAAAGATAGTTACGATAGCAAAGAATCAACAAGAAAAATGGGCAGCATCGGTTCGCGACGGCACGGGCACGCCAATAAATGCACCAGTAAGCGGTTAAACAACAGGGGAATTTAAACAATATGAGCGACGACAAAAAAAAGCCAAACTTCTTTAATGTAAACAAGCTGTCGACCCAGTACGCCAAAGATGGCCTCTCTGGTGAGCAACTTCGACAGCAGGCCATTGTCGCACTTCAGAGAGAAGGAGTTCCACTGAAGAGAATACCTCATTCCAATGGGAAATATACTGATGCCACTGAAGCAATTATTGCTTTACGACAACAGCAATTAGGGGACCAATTTGCCTTTAAGACTAATCTTGTTGATGGTTCAGACTCTAAAGGAAATGCCAATTTTACTGTTTCGTTTATGCACGTTCCCAGCGAAACTAAAGTATATTTCAAGGCGTTTCTTACCACTTTTAATGAGACATACAAGCCCGATTGGAATGCAGAAACAGTATATGGTCGCGCCGATCCAATCTTCATGTTTAAAAATACAACTCGGTCGATTACTGTCGGGCTTGTAATACCTGCTGCAACTACAGGGGAAGGTTTCGAAAATTTAGGCAAGCTACAAAAACTTATTCAAATGCAGTACCCCAGTTACCAAGATGTTGGAGACAATGCGCTAAGCATCAGCCAATCACCCCTTATTAGGCTCAAAGTAATGAACCTCGCAACTCAAGCCGGCGTAAAAGGTGCCGCGCCAAACCCAGACGAAATGTCAAGTAAAAACTATACAGATCTTTTTAATACCGGAATGGCCGCAGACGGATTACTGGGCGCCATGCAAAACCTTACTATAAACTATAATGTTGAAAATCCCGAAATGGGTTCGTTTGAGGTCTCCCAAGGCACAATTGTCCCGAAAGCCATGGAGATTAATTTTGATTTTAGCGTGATCCATGAGCATAAGCTTGCATGGGAAGGTCTCGGAGATGCCGCATCGTTTAGTCAGCCAAACTTTCCTTATAACGTTAATTTAGAAGCGGCCGAAGAAACAGCTAAAAAGATGGCCGAGAAATATGCTAAAGCAGAAGCAGTCAAACTAAAAATAGAGGCAGAAGCTGCCGGCAAAAGAATTGAAGACATCGAAAAAGCAGAACAAGAGCGAAAAGATAACTGGAAAGCAAAGATGTGGCAAGGGATAGCAAAAACATTCGCACCAAAGTCTGCCGCGGCTACACAGACTGGCTGGAAACACCAGCAAGCACAAGCTCAGAAGCAGCGGGCCCTTGGAGACGCTACACGCGCCGCAAACCGTATGGGCGCGCTTGAAGATAGCGCCGATAGTCTTGGTTCGACTGCTGAAGTAGATGCAGCTATATCGGATTTCATAGACTAAAAGGACAAAAAAGATGCCTAGATATTTTAACGACAAGATAATCAGTAATGACAGCGATTTTTATCAATTCTTGCGCAAAAAGCGAGGAGTTAAAAACATTGTTCAGTATGAGACGCCCCGCACCCACATTCCTCGTCTAACAGAAAGGGTGACACTATCGACAACTTCTCATTTGTGGTCGTATGGCGATCGCTACTATAATCTGGCACACCAATATTACGGCAATACAGATTATTGGTGGGTTATAGCATGGTATAATGGGCGCCCCACCGAGGCGGATATAAAGCCGGGTGATTTAATTGAAATACCCCTAAAGCTGGATGATGCCTTAAGAATGATTGGTGGCGCCTAATGGTAATGGGTCCCATCAATAGTAGTAACAATAATGCACCCGATGGCGGTGTCCACGGTCCCGCCGATCCTAATAAGTACGAGCGCTGGAAAAAATGCAAGGGAGGTTGTGGCGAAAAGCACCCTGAAGGATATGCCATCGGCTCCGAAGGTGCCATCGTCACAACTCTCAAGGCCGCCACAGATTGGATTAATCCCTTCTCTGCCCGGCCTTCGCCCGAGGATTATGCCGATGCCGTCGCATGGACCGAGTGCGTAAATTCATGCAACGCCGCTCATGGCTTGACAAGTGCAGATAACATGACAGACACCACTGTGGAGCGCATCTTAGAGATTGATTCAGTTGCTGCAGCTGGAATTATCGAATCAACGAAAGCAAAAGATGCAGCTGTCGAACAGCTTATAAATGAAAATGGAACCGGCTGCGCCCAGGAGCTAAAAATGGCACAAGAAGCAATGAAGCTTCAACTTGACCAACTTAGAGAGTCTCTAAAATCCGCTGGTTTGAAACATTTAAATGAATGGTTTACTGTGAGAGCCGCATCGCCTTTGGCTGCAGCCAACAGATACCAACACATTTCTCAGACTAGAGACGATAACACGGGCCAGGTCGTGTCAGCTAATGGTCCCGGGGGAAATTATGTGAGCACGCTATCGCTCAATGCTGGTATTATGTCAGATCTGTCCCCCGAAGCGAGATCACAGCCGGCCCTTGACGCAATTTTTGATGCACTATCGGTTGACTTTTTCAAGTGGGACAACCCAAACACCCAGGCTACTCCTTCTACCGCGGTGTATTACAATATTGAAAACATTCTCCTCTCCCCAACAAACCCTCTAGTGATAAGCCTTGAAGAACAGTTAGCCTCTTGGGACAGCGCCGTGCACTTTGCCAACAAAACCGGCGACCGCCCATCGTATGTCGACAATTGGCCATGGGGCTGGGAAGCTTGGATAGGGGCATATATTCAACAGGTTCAGTATGTGGTTGACAACACGATCCCAGAAGATGCCATTGTTCAGTCCCAACAATATCTTGAAACCGGAGGAAGTGATTCTGCGTGGCAACAATTAAAGGCTGCATCAACGGGTACCGGTGATTCTGATCGCAATTCTGCCAGCGGTGCTCATGCTGGCTCTATTGCTGGTGTTCTCGCCGCCGGCGCCCCTGTATATTGGCCACTAAACAAAAGAAGAACCGGCCAGCACGGTACCGGTGAAAATAGCGAAAGCTCCCTCGTAATCGGGTCTTCTCCTCAAGGTGGCCTCCGAAGTACAGATTATTATGCCTCTGTCGACCAGACTGGCGGCGCCGACAGCGCAATGTTTTCGTTGCAAAATTGGGCCTCAGCCGCACTACAGATGATCACGGCCATGGAAAATAATGTCGACGGACAACTCGCCCCCGGCGCCCCATATATCCTATCGGCACTCAGAAGCTTTATAACCCAAACATCAAATTTGGCAGCAAAAGCTTCTGCAGCTGCAGGCTGCATGCTTGAGGCTTTTAGTGCCGCAGACGGTGCAATTAACTAGGCCTCAGGGGCACTCGATGACTTAGGTCTCACGTTGGGTGACTGGCAACGTAGCGATCAGCACCCGATTGTTAAAGACGCTATTGATGCAGCCAAAGCCCGGGCGCGCCAAGCATATGATCGCGCCGAGGGTATTGAGTTGTTACGTCCTGAGAAGATCTTATTTAAAGAACAGTGTTTTTTGCTGAGCTTTGTTTCGTTGATAGCCGAATATAAGAAAAACTTTTTGGATCACGCCACCCCAAGCAAGGCTCGCTCACCCCGCGGAAATCACAAAAGACTGCCTTACTCGACCGTAAAGAATGCAGCACCGAAAGCAAAGCTAGCACGTGCAACAAACGCCTCTCTGTTGATTGACGGAGATCCTTACGGCTTTCTGAATAAGCTTATTTATTCGCCATTTCAACAGCGCTTATTAGATATTGAAAATTTCGAGTTATCAAGCATTCAGCCTAAGATACGACTTTTTAAAGTTATTTACGACAGTAATGGCGAAGAACGCGAAGTCGAAATAACATTTGACTCGCATTACACCAATGAAGATTTAAATGTCTTTACCAAAAGCAAAGGAAACCGCGGTGTCGGCGCCGGTTTAAAATATTTTAATTTTACATACGATGGCAGCAATCCTTTTTCGGCCAAGAAGAGTATTAAGGCAAAATTAGGAATTTTTGCGAATAACTTTAACGAATTGTTGCGAGACCGGTCCGGACCTATCAATAAATTACTCCCCAAAGACAACAAATTTGTAGTTGTACCAGCGGGTACTCAGAAATATTCTTATGTTGAGTTGGCCCTCAAGACAGCAAAACCACACCGCGTTGGCGACTGCAAGCCTAATCAAGATTATTTAGATATGTTGCAAGAGAATGAGGAATTATCTAAACTTAATTTTCGACTTAAAGCAGTAGTGGGTCTTTCTGCCCCAAATGGTTTAAACGGAATGAAGGCTAGCGACAAGGCTCGTATTCAACAAGCACTACAAGATTCCCACATTACTTTAAATTTAACGCCGACCATTCACGATTTCGCGTTTGATGAGCAAGGCAGAGTTAATTTTACTATCGAGTATCTGGCATATGTCGAAGAGTATTTCGATCAGAAAGGTTTCAACGTGTTTGCTGATCCTACCGGAGAAGTGGGCTTTAGGGCCGTAAAACGACAACTGCAAATGACCACATATCAACGTGATTGTGGTGGGGGCTCTCCGGCGCCGGCGACTCCCCCTAATACTGATTCCGAGGAGGGTGAAGCACCACCGCCAACTGCCGCGGAACATTTGGCCTCTATTAAAGAAAAGTTTGCTCGCGAGATCGAACAAGATCAATTAGCTTCAGTCAGCAAGCTATTAAACACTATGGCGTGTTCCAATTTAATCTATTACGTAAATGTACCCCCCAATGCAGTCAAGAGGTTCATACAGCTTGGACCATTTGCTGATTATGATGAGTACGTTGATAGGTACAAAGGGGGAGATTTTATCTCTGAAGACGCCTCTGCTGCTACGATCATGGCTGACCAGATCGAACAAGCTTTACCGGAAGCAGCCGAAAAAACACAAGAAGACCAAGAGCTGTCTGCTGACGGCGCAGACGCGTCGTTTAATCATGTCGCCTCGGCTATGGTGGGCCTGGATCCAAATGCTAACAATATTGCATTTTTTTACATCAGTGATCTTATCGATACAGTTTTAGCCAACATACAAGCAGAAATAGAAGAATTGCCTCTATTATTAGCCAGCGGCTTCCCAACGAGTGCTAGTCGGACCGGCCGCCAAGCTATGGACAACAGCGTCCCATTATCAGTTGGCTTTGATCCAATTCCGGACACTACCGCCTGCGAGATTAGAGAGAAAATCAGAAAATATAAACAATACAAAACAGATTTTAAACGCATGCGCGTACTGCTTGGTCCTGTGGAAGTGGTATATCAAAAACCCACTGAGGGGCTGATGTCGACATTCGTCAATTTGGGGGACATACCCATATCAGTTAAATATTTTGTCGAATGGCTTACTACCAAAGTTCTACAACGAGAAGAGAATCATTATCCCTTGGCGAAGTTCCTAAACGATCTATTCAATAATTTGGTGCGAGAATTTTTGAACAATGATAGTTGCTTTGTTTACAATATAGCTCAAAAGATCCATGTAAACCAAGCTACTATCACCGGACACACCGGCCTCGATAACCCTCACGAAGATCGTGTCACTAAAGCAATCAAGGGGCTCAAAGGATCCCGCTCCTCGCGCATCAACCTAAAAGACTTTGGTGAGCCCAACTTCTGCAGTCAAACAACTTCGGGAAAAATCGATTATAAAAACCTCCCAATCATATGCATTTCCGGTACACCAGAGGGCGCAGTTACTTATCCCACCATTGAAACCGAGATGAATTATTTTGTGTATTTTGCCGGCCGCACAATGCCAACAGAAAGACAAAACGGCATAAAATGTGAGGATCAAAGTAGAGGCATCCAACACTATCTTTTAGGTCGCGATAAAGGGATGGTTAAAAATATTAAACTTTCTAAAACACAGACGCCCGGGCTCTCAGAGGTGCGCTTTGAGCAAGATGGATATGATGGCTTACGACAATTGAGAAACGTATATGACGTGCAGATTGAATCCTTCGCCTCAGTTCAGACATTTCCAGGCACATACATATATGTACCGCCCGCGGGTTTTGATCCCTCAATAGCTAGTCGCGTAGGTCAAGGTTTCGACTTAACAGACTTGGGTATTGGTGGGTATTGTATGGTGGTTCGCTCTGAGCACGAATTTGGAGAAGGGTATGCGAATAGCACTATTCATGCCAAATGGGTGGCTAGCCTGGAAGATGAGCATGCCGGTAACAACCACAATGGCCGCTCGGACGATGTCAGGGGCGCTACGGGTAAATGTGGAATATACGCCAAGAGACACAGCGCTGCTAAGGGAGGAGCCTGATAGTGTCTAAAATCTATAAAAAGAAAAATAAAGAATCTAGCAAACTTTTGTTTGAAAAAAGACAAATTTATCGTTATGATATGAATGTGCAAAATCAGAAACACATAGTAGACTTCTTTCGCGCCGAAAAAATCCTTTACGGCCGGATTAGTCCAGATTTTCAACCTATTGCAGTTAAGCCGGCCCGATTGGTAACAATGCCGGGCCCTGAACCACGGCAAATTATCATGATGGCCGACTTTGTCGCCGATATGTACAAGCGTTTGTCTGGTGTATTCCAGAAGTCCATAATCTCCGGCCAAATCTCCAAAAATGAACCTTATCTTAGCAACCTAGTGGCGTATAAAGGGTACGAAGATCCTATGCTAAAGTATGAAAATTATCGGCTTATATATTATAAGGCAATTGCTCAAAGGTTCAGACAGCACAATATCAAAGTAAGAGACTTTGACCACTTCATGGAAAATCTCTTCAAGGTCGTAGGGAACGCGTTTTCCGATCAGCCACTAACTTATTGCGGGTTTATAAAGAGCACACAGTGCTCAACTATGATGACGGGTCTAGCTATTGAAATAGCAGATTTGAAATATCAAGATGATAGCACCAAGATTTCTCAATTTGTTCAAAGCAAAAACTGGGATTTCTATGTTAATGCTTGCAATGCGTTTGGTTTTATGGTAGATTTGAATGTACCTTGGAGAATTGTGGCCGATCTACAAAGCACAGCAATGAAAGAAGCCGCTGCCCGTTACGGTAATTCTTATTTTCTGGGGGACGGGTTTAATACGGCTATTGGGCAGTACTTACCTGTTTTCATTAGCGAGATGCATCGCCTTTATCAAGTGGTGAAATTAAATTCGTTCATCGAACACGTTCAGTGTTCAGACGGCACGACTAAGCCCAAAAAAATAATCCCAGAGACATATAGATACGGCGATCTAAAAATTAAATACGGGGGGAGATATTTCCTTAAATATTATTTGCAGATTCGCCTCAAAGAAGAGAGGCCAGATATGCCAACTGAACAAAATAAACAAATGGTAAAAGCATACCTAGACACGACAGTGTCGTCAAGGCCACTAGAGCAGATAGCACGCAGTTTTGAAAGTATTATTAATAAAACATTTGACAAAACCGGCTCAGCGAGTTATCTTATTAAGAGCGAACAAGCACAAAGGGAAAAATCCTTTGACCGCGGCGAAACTAATACCATAGAGGTTACTACAGGTGATTTTTCAAGCTATTGACGATAAGAGCGAATGCATTGGTGTGTATGCCGATGGCCACCTATACTTTGAAAATTTTCCGACCGATCTCACTCGAACGTGGAAATATACAGGCTCGTTATCGGAAAAGAATGTGGAGTACGCTTGGTTAATGGCCAATGGTCGTACTTTGTTGGACTGTTGCCCCGAGGACATGTCAGCTGAATTCACGGCAGTTCAGAAGAAGATGGCCGCATATATGAACTCTTTCAGGATCGCCAAGGTTAACTTAAATGACCACTGTGTATTTGATCTGGTGCCGCATGATTTTCTAACTCAATTTTGCGATCTTAAGAACAAGATCACCGAGCATGTCTTTGAAACTTTCAAACGCCCACCAAACTATCAGCACCTGTCTGAGACACACCAGTTACTTCATCGTATCAAATATCAAAAGCTCAATTTATCTATCGAGCAATGCCGGCACCTGATGCATTCATCGAATACACGTAAAAAGGTGCAAGAGATGATAAAGAACTACCATTATATTGACTACAACCTTTTCGGAACCATCACGGGGCGCCTGACTACGCACCGCAATTCCTTCCCGGTTCTAACAATGCGTAGAGAACTGAGAGAAATCTTGCGACCACATAACGATCTATTCATCAGTCTCGATTATAATGGCGCAGAAATTCGTACCCTATTAGAATTAAGTGAACAGCCGCAACCCCAAGAAGATATCCACGCGTGGAATGCGCGCCACCTCTTTGAACAAGACATCACTCGCGAAGAATGTAAAGTTAGATTCTTTGCATGGCTATACGATCCAGCCTCAGACGACATTAATACAGAACACTATAATAGAGAGAAAATACTTGACAAGTGGTACAGGAACGGGTATATTCATACTCCATACGGCAGAGAAATACATGTCGAAGAAAGGAAAGCGTTGAATTATCTAATCCAAAGTACTACGGCTGATCGCGTGTTATCTAAGGCTGTAATTGTTGATCGACTGTTAAAAGACCGCCCCTCGTTTATATCTCACATCGTGCATGACGAGATAGTCATTGACTATCACGACGAAGATCGAGATTTGATTCCCCACATCCAAGAAGCGTTTGCGGATGGATATTTAGTTAACCTTAAAGGTGGTAAAGATTATTACAATCTTACAGAGTTGGATGTATGATCTCTATTGTTGGTCTGGGCAACGCTGCTAGCGCCGTCGCCCAGAAGTTTAAAGATATTGGGCAATACAATGTCTACGAGATGAATAACAGCGTATCACGTACGTCTAAGTATAAGTTCAAGCTGAAGACTTACGAAACACCAGAAGAGTACGAAAACAATATACCTGATGTGTCAAAGTTTTTTAAAGATAGCGACACCCATATACAATTTTTTGTTACCGGTGGCTCATTTAGTTCCAATTACACGCTCGGGATCCTACAACAGCTACAGGGCAAGAAAGTAGATCTTATCTACATCAAGCCCGACACAGAGTTGCTAACAGGGTATCCTGTTTTAATTGAAAATATGACATTCGGAGTATTACAAGAATATGCACGATCTGGTTTATTAAGCTCTGTTACGCTTATTTCTAATTTAAACATAGAGACGTGCATGGGCGATTTGCCGATTAAGACGTATTATAATTCTCTGAATCAGTTTATTTTTTCCACAATTCATCACGTAAACTATTTTACACACACGGAGCCAGAAATTGGCCAAGTGTCTAAGCCTGCGCAATTAAACAGGATTCGGAGTATCGCGGGCTTAAATGTAAAAAATCTTGAAGAAATGTGGCTTTTTGACCTTGACACACCGAGAGAACTGTGCTATTATTTAGCTATAAACAGTGAGAGATTAGAAACAGAGGGAGGATTACATAAGCGGCTTGTTGATATGTTGAAGGATAAACCCCGAAATGCATTTCGCAAGATATCTTATGCAATCTATGAGACGCCCTATAATGACTTTGGGTTCTGCGTTGCCCACACTAACGTAGTACAAAACAACCAAAAGACTCTTGACAAGCTTGATCAAGAGTGATACAATAGATATCAAGGAACGCTTGATATACTTTAATAACCATTAAAAAGGAGAAAAAAATGGGAATTGATATGGAACTAATGCGACGTAAGCTCGCAACCCTTCGCGGAGAAGGAACTAAAGATTCGACCTCGGTTTGGTTTAAGCCAGATGAGGGAGATACTGACATTCGGATCGTACCGACAAATGACGGTGATCCACTTAAGGAAATGTTCTTCCACTATAATGTGGGTGATCATAAGGGCGGCATTATGTGTCCGAAGCGAAACTTCGGCGATGAATGTCCAATTTGCGAATTCGCTTCCAAGCTATGGCGCGAGGGAGTTGATAACCACGACGAGGAGAGTAAGAAGCTTGCAAAGAGCCTCTTTGTACGCACACGCTACTTCTCGCCAGTTGTGGTTAGAGGTCGAGAAGACGAAGGAGTGAAGGTGTATGGCTACGGCAAGCAAGCCTACGAACTTCTTCTCGGGTACATTCTCGATCCAGAATATGGAGATGTAACTGATTCCATTGAGGGAACGGATATCACCCTAACTTACACTAAGCCGAACAAGCCTGGTGCATACCCACAGACGAGCCTCAAGATGCGTCGAAACACATCCACCTTGCTAGAGGATACGGAAGCCATCCCCGCCCTCCTCGATGGTCTTCCGGATTTTGACGGTCTCTTTGATCGCCTCACTCCACAGCAAGTCGATGCCATCTTGGATGAACAACTTTCTGGCGATAAATCGGCAGAAGGGCGTTCATCTACAACAGCCAAATACGGTCCTGCCAACGGTAAGAGCAGTGTTGACCGAGCATTTGATGAATTGATGTCCGGCTAAAGTAAATAGGCACGTCTGGTACCGATGGCAGAGCGGGACAAAAATACTCTGCCATTTTTTAACATGAAGGAGAAAATGATATGTTAGAATCATTGAAGTCGCTGTGGGCCAAATGGAAGGTTCAAGTAAGTTTTGTTGGAGGTGTCCTTGTGGTCGCTACAGCATACGGAACCTGCTCATATGACCCGCAGATTGTGTCGGAGGCCGAAGTAGCCCCTGTCACTGAGACTACAACTGGTACGACCGTTGAAGTTTCCGCTACTACTACGAGCGGCACTGAAAATGGAACTACGGAAGGTGGCGAAAATGAAACCACCGATAACACTAATAGTGTTGAGACCGAAGAGACCACCACTACAAACGAGTAGTAAAAAAGCCGCTGGCAGACCGGTCTAAAGTCTGCCGCTTTTAAGGAGACAAAGCACAATGAGACTAGTTCTACCAGTCCTTGCTGTGACCCTATTGATGGGTTGCGGGGATAAGGATGAAGACACGGCGGGAGATACCGCTGCCTCTGCTGATACTGCAGTGGAGTAACAAAAAGCCGCTGGCAGACCGGTAAAAAGTCTGCCGCATTTTTTAAAGAAAGTCCTTGACATTTATAGCCAAGGTGATATAATAAGAATATCTCAAGACAAGCTTTTGAGATTTTAACCCCCGCGGGCTTGCCCCGCAACAACCCCGGCAGAACGCCGGAAAGAGAGAAGAAGATGAACAGAATACAATTCATCTTAGAAACAACCAAAGATCCCCTCTGGGAATCTAACAACGTAAGGACCATTTCGGTGGACTTTATCGAAGGTAGCGAGCAATCACTATCGCAAGTGCGACAAGGAGGAATTGACAACTCCCACCTTTCGGAATTGCAAGATAGTATTATCTTGCGAGGCCAAGAAGTCCCAATTACGATTGAGGACACAGGAGAAACTAATGAACTGGGTCAAACAGTTTATAAGTTGATCGATGGAGGCCACCGCTTCTTAGCAATTACAAAATTGCGAAAGAAGAATAAGCACGACTTGCGATGGTCGGTTATCCGAGCGTATGTAACTCAATTTCAAGATGATTTTGAGAGAGTGCAATATCAACACAAGGCCAATGATCACTCATTGCCAGCCAAGAGCAACTCAAATGATGATGCTGTTCTGTGGTTGAGTGACCTTGTACACTCCGGCTTTACAGGAGCACCGCCAAATTTAGTGGCGTTGCTTGATAGCACAGCCCGAAACAAAACAGATCCTGACGCCTATGAGCAGGATCTAAGAGAGGCGTTGTCATTCCAGTTCCCAGATATGGGATCTCGACGACGTAACAACATCGTTCGGGGTTTTATGAAAAAGATCCCGGGCAAGTTTAAAACATGGGACGGTGAGCGTGTAAGAGCGTCATTGCTGCGTCATGTTATGAACACTGAGGGGACGACACTTCCTGAGAAGTATACGTTCGCTCTGGTTCGCGAAGTGAACCACGTGTTTCACAATGCCGCAGGTAACTGCCTGTCGGCTACCTCAAACAACAAGGACAAGGATCGTGACATTGTTGCGATTGTTTGGACTAACAAGACAAGCGGCCGCAAGTCTAGCGATATTGATAACGATCGTGTTGAAACGATTCGTAAAATCAACGAGCTTAATTCGCACAACCGTCTTGGTCGAGGTAAGAAGCTTGTTAATCGAGTGTTTATTGCTCCACAAAAACTGGACGATAACGAAGAGATTGGCTTCTACGAGGTCCCAATGACCGGAAACAACAAGTTCAGCTTGTCTATGTCGACACGTGGTTGGGATACCACGCGCTCTGTAGGCAAACAAGAACTAGCTGCTAAGTAATAACTTTGCATAAGCCGCTGGCAGACCGGTAAAAAGTCTGCCGCATTTTTTAAATTACAAGGAAAAAACAATGCAAGAAGAAGTAAACATGCTTGAGAATATGATCGCTACTCTAATGGAGGCGCGCGCCGACTATAACAAGTTTTATAATGATGATAATAGTGCAGCAGGAACCCGTATTCGCAAGGTTATGCAAGAGGTTAAAACTTCCGCACAAGCTATGCGCCTACACATTCAAGAAACCAAGAACAACAGATAAACAATATCAGAGGGGAGCCCATGGCCAAAAAAGCCACCAAAGCAGGTCGCGTTAATATGCAAGACCTAATGAAATTAGTAAACAAGAAAGCCGGCAGAAATGTAGCCCATGATTTGTCTGGTGATAATCCAACTTCTGTAAAAGAATGGATACCCACAGGCTCTCGCTGGCTCGATTCTATTATCTGCAAAGGGCAAGTTGCCGGGATCCCAGTTGGAAAGGTAACCGAGATTGCAGGCTTGGAATCGACCGGAAAATCTTATATGGCAGCACAGATCGCCGCAAACGCCCAAAAACAGGGAAAGGCTGTGGTGTATTTTGATTCCGAGTCAGCTATCGACCCAAGTTTTTTAGAGAGAACTGGGTGTGATTTGGCGCGCCTTATGTATGTCCAAGCATCCTCTGTCGAGTTTGTTTTGGAGACTATCGAGGAACTCCTTGGTGCGGCTGAGGATCAGTTAGTTTTTATTTGGGATTCATTGGCCTTCACGCCTTCGATTTCTGACGTTGAGGGAGATTTTAATCCTCAATCGTCGATGGCTGTAAAGGCTCGTATTCTAGCGAAAGGTATGTCTAAATTGACTATTCCATTAGCAGATGCTCAAGCAACGCTGATTGTATTAAACCAATTGAAGACCAATATTCCGCAAGGCCCGAATGCGCGGATTGTCGCAATGACGACACCATACACCACTCCTGGCGGCAAAGCTATGCACTATGCGTATTCTTTGCGAGTTTGGCTAACTGGTCGCAAGGCTAAGTCTTCTTTTATCGAAGACGATAAGGGATTCCGGATTGGCTCTGAGGTTAAAGTAAAGCTTGAGAAATCACGCTTTGGAACTCAAGGGAGATCTTGCGCATTCCGAATTTTGTGGGGTACTCAGGAGATTGGTATTCGCGACGAAGAAAGTTGGTTTGATGCTATCAAGAGCGCCGAAAGCCTAACCTCGGCGGGTGCTTGGTACACTCTATCCACATCAGATGGATATACAAAAAAGTTCCAGCCATCAAAGTGGACTGATTTAATCAAGAATGATGAAGAATTTCGCTCTCACGTTATTAAGATTATGGACGAAGAGATTGTACAAAAGTTCGACAAACGTGAAGGTGATGCAAAAGCTTATTATGAAGATCAAGAGGACTTGACCGTCCCAGTAAAGGAATAAGGATTAAAAAATGACATTACTGATGATATTGTTAGCATGTGGTAGCCCAGAACCGCCGGCAGAAACTCCACAACCACAGGCCAAGATCGTAAAGCCGGCCCCACCGGAGCGAACCGCTGGAGAGAAAGCCTATAGGAGAGCCGGCTGCCGAGCTTGTCATTTGAATTCTGCAACCGGCGCCCCCGATTTGAAAAAATGGAAAGAAGACAATAAAATTGCTGGCACTCTCGATATAACACGTGAAAATATGAAGTCATATCTTCTTGCGCCACAAGATTATGTTGCTGGCTCTATTATGCCGCCAACACGTCTCAGGGCAGAAAAGTTAAATGATCTCTTAGACTATCTTTTTGAAGAGCTATAAATGAAGTGGATTAAAAAATTGCTTGGACTGCGTACTCCTATAGAAAAAAAGAAAGCTGAACTGTCAAAGATGAGACAGCAGGCGATGATAGTCCAGAGAAATGGAAATATAAGAGCATACAGTGAGCTGTCTAAAAAGATCGAAGAACTTGAAGACGAAATTGTAAATATGATCGATCTTAATTAAAGAAAGTACTTGACTTTCCCTCTGGGATTGGCTATAATAAGATATAATCAATTAAGGAGGGTTATTCATGCGAAACTACGGCTATGCTTGCATCAACATGGGGTTCTCAAACCGCCCCAAATCGCAACGCATCACAACTAACAGGACTATGATCAAGCGCACGTTCCAAGAGCGTGGTATTGACTATGCTTCAGAGCTTGCGCTCCAAAATCTACGCGACTTGCGTAAGATCCTAGAGTGGAATCTAGAAAACGACATTTACTTCTACCGCTTGTCATCGGACATCGTGCCGTGGGCTAGCGAGTATGACTTGCACGATATGCCCAACTATGGTGCTATCCATGCAGCAGCATTGTCCGCAGGTAACTTTGCTCGCGAGCACGGTATGCGTATTACATCACATCCTGGTCCGTTCAACAAGCTAGCATCTCCCAAGGAGCGTGTGTTCCAGCTTACTAAGACTGACTTGTCGGTCCACGGCGATCTGTTCGACCTTATCGGCCTACCGCAGACACCGTATGCCAAGCTCAATATCCACGTCGGTGCTGCTTACGGTGACAAGCCGTTTGCTCTCGACAACTTCTGTCGCAACTTCGAACGCCTACCTGACAACGTGCGCTCACGCCTTACGGTTGAGAACGATGACAAGGCTTCGCTATACTCCACCAAAGAATTGTATGATGGCGTTTACAAGCGCATCGGCATTCCGATTGTGTTCGACTATCATCACCACATGCTGCACCCCGGCGGCCAGTCTGAACAAGAAGCCCTTGAGCTTGCCTTGTCTACGTGGGGGGATGTCAAGCCAGTTGTGCATTACGCAGAATCGCGCTCTATCGAGCATAATAACCCCAAGATCAAACCTCAAGCACACTCAGATATGATCCGCAATCCATTCAGTGATTACGGCCATGACCTTGACGTTATGATCGAAGCCAAGCACAAAGAGCTTGCATTGTTAGAATATCGTGTTATAATGAATGAACAAAGGATGGCAGTATGAAACGAGTATTAATTGTAGATGCACTGAATGCATATTTGAGAGCATACATTGTAGATCCAAGCTTATCAACCAATGGACAACCAATCGGCGGATTGAAGGGTTTTATCAAAATTCTTCAGAAATTAGTCAGACAAACAAAACCAAACGCGATTGTTATTTGTTGGGACGGCCCAAATGGCTCTAAGAAGCGCAAGACTATGGACAAGAACTATAAAGAAGGCCGCAAACCTATTCGCTTGAACCGTTCTTTTCATAACCTAACGGACGATGAAGAGTTGCAAAACAAGATTTGGCAACAAGGGCGCGTAGTGGAGTACTTTAATAACATGCCCATCATACAAACAATGCTCCCAGAGATCGAGGCAGACGATGTTATATCATATGTATGCAGCATGGGCTTCTTTAAGGGCTGGCAAAAGATTATTGTCTCAAACGACAATGATTTTATGCAAGTTTGTGATGAAGAAACTGTGTTGTGGCGCCCTGTAAAAGACGAGATTCTCAACACCAAGAGGATTGTGGAAAAGACAGGTGTACATCCAACCAATATGGCTCTTGCTCGCGCGATCATCGGGGACACATCAGACAATCTTCCCGGCGTAAAAGGCGCCGGCTTTAAGACCGTAGGCAAGCGTCTGGGCTTTTTGTCAGAACAAAAAACCTACACCATTGACGATGTTATGGAACATTGTTCAGAAAAGAGCAACGACAGCAAACTTAAATTCTATGAGAACGTGATAGAACAGAGAGGTATAATCGAACATAACTATAAAATGATGCAACTGTATGCTCCCCAGATGTCAGTGCAATCAAAAAGTCATGTTAAGGATGCGATCGAAAATTTTCAATGCGAATTCAATAAAACCGAAGTGCTGAGATTGATGCGCGAGGACGGATTTGGTGAGCTAAATTGGGAAGAACTGAAAGCACACCTAAACAAGATTAGTATCGACTGTCTTGACAGCACAACCAAATAAATCTTAATTTTGCCTTGACTTTAAGGCAGAATCAGGTATACTTATAAACACAACACGAGGGTATCAATGGCAGCAGAGAAAGTAAATTTTGGAAGGTACGGGAAAGCCTTTCAAGAGGGACTAGTGCAGCTTATCTTCGAAGACCGCCCATTTGCCGATCAAATAACAGAAGTACTGGATGTAAACTTCATTGAATTGGAATATTTGCGCGCTTTTCTAAGAAAAACTTTACAGTTTCGCAATAAATATGACAGGCACCCATCTGTGGATGCAATGCTCACGATCATAAAGACCGAGCTTGATGAAGAAGACGAAGTTTTGCAGCAACAAGTGCAGGAATACTTTAGTCGCATGCACAATCGAGAAGTAACGGACGTAGGATATATCAAAGAGACATCCATAGATTTCTGCCGGAAACAAAATCTAAAAGAAGCGATGCTGACCTCCGTTGGTCTGTTGCAAAATTGTTCGTTTGATGAAATATCAAGAACGATCAACGACGCACTTAAACTTGGTTCTGAAAATAATTTTGGTTATGATTATATGGCCGATTTTGAGGAGCGCTTCACGCCCAAATTTCGCAATCCTGTAACTACCGGCTGGAAAGATCTAGATGGGATCACCGGCGGAGGATTAGGTAAGAGCGAACTGGGAGTTGTTATTGCGCCCACAGGAGCAGGCAAGTCAATGGTTTTGGTCCATTTGGGATCTGAGGCTTTAAAAGAAGGCAAAACTGTAGTACACTATACATTAGAGTTGCAAGATACAGTCATAGCAACTAGATATGATAGCTGTATAACTGGCTACCCCCTATCAGACATTATTAATTTTAAACAGGAAGTTTATGAAGAAATTAAAGATATTGACGGCTCACTTGTTATCAAAGAGTACCCTACCAAATCTGCTAGTACAAATACAATCCGAGCACATCTTTCTCGGCTTGTTAAGCGTGGTATTACTCCTGGAATGGTTATTGTAGATTATGCCGATCTGCTCAAGCCGGTACAAGCACGGAAAGAAAAGCGTGAAGAACTTGGTTCTATTTATGAAGAGTTGCGCGCTCTATCGACCGAGTTCCAGTGCCCTATTTGGACAGCTTCCCAGACCAATCGTTCTGGTCTAAGTGCGGAAGTGATCACGATGGAACAAATTTCAGAAGCTTTTAATAAGTGTTTTGTCGCAGACTTTATTTTGTCCGTGTCACGCACCATCGAAGACAAGCAAAACAATCAAGGCAAGATTTTTATTGCTAAAAATAGAAATGGCCCAGACGGTATGGTGTACAATATCTTTATGGACACTTCCAACGTCAACATTAAAATATTACCCAAGGTACCTCAACTAGGTAATACTACCCACGGCGCACAACAAGTAGCCACCAACCCCGTCGTGCTGGATTCAAGAGCGCAGCAGGATCTATTGAGAGCAAAATATACTAAACTAAGAAGGAAATAAAGCAAAATGAGAACAATCGACAACATCCGCCGCTTCAGGCTTTCAGACACGTTCATAGAGCCCTATAAGTCTGCTGTTGTACCATGGGGGCCGTTGGGCTATATTACTTATAAGCGTACATACTCGCGACGTCTGAATGAGTTTGATCCCGAAGCGACCGGTACGGAAGAGTGGTGGCAAACATGCCGCCGTGTTGTGGAGGGCATGTTCAATATGCAGAAACAGCACGTGTTCCTGCTCGGTTTGGAATGGAACGATGTTAAAGCACAAACTACAGCTAAGGACGCATTTGATCGTCTGTTTAATTTAAAGTGGACACCACCCGGCCGCGGCTTATGGATGATGGGGACGAAGTTTGTAGAAGAGCGGACCGCTGCTGGATTGTTTAATTGTGCATTTCGCTCCACAAAAGATCTCTCTACTAAAGGGGGTTATCTGTTTGCTTGGATGATGGACGCTCTGATGGTCGGTATTGGAGTTGGGTTTGACACCGAAGGTGCTGGCTCTGTTACGATTGCAGAACCTCAATATACTAATGATACTTTGATCATTGATGACTCGCGTGAAGGGTGGGTGGACTCGGTACATATGCTGTTGGATGGGTTTTTCTTTGGAGCAAAAGTGCCCAAGTTTGATTATTCTGCGATACGTCCCGAAGGCGCCCCTATTCACGGCTTCGGGGGAACGTCATCAGGCCATGGCCCACTTAAGGAACTACATGAGAGTTTAATCGAGCTATATACTCCGAAGAGCGGCGAGGTTATTACTTCGGTAGATATTGTAGACACCGAGAACCTTATTGGTCGATGCGTTGTGGCTGGAAATGTCCGCCGCTCAGCGGCACTGGCCATGGGTAGACATGATGATACGCATTATTTAGAGATGAAGAACGATTCGGAAAAACTACGACACCACCGGTGGGGCTCAAATAACTCATTTAATGCTGTGGTCGGAATGGATTATACATGGCACGCTGAACAAAGCCAGAAGAATGGTGAACCGGGATATATTTGGTTAAATAATGCCAGAACCCGCGGCCGCTTTAAAGATGGTGAACGCTTAGATGATATCAATGTCGCTGGATTTAATCCGTGTGTTGAACAGCAACTAGAGGATGCCGAACTGTGCTGCCTGGTAGAAACCTTTCCAGCCAAACACGATGACTTGGAAGATTATTTAAAAACGCTTAAGCTTGCGTATTTGTATGGCAAAACGATCACTCTGTCCAACACGCACTGGCCAGAGACTAACGCAAAAATGCTCAAAAACCGCCGCATCGGACTGTCACAATCTGGAGTTGTACAGTCTTTTAATAAACATGGTCGCCGAGAGATGTACAACTGGTGTGATAAGGCTTACGAGTATATTCAGAAACTCGATGATCACTACTCTAACTGGCTATGTATTCCAAAATCAATTAGGACAACCTCTATAAAGCCATCGGGTACGGTATCGCTCTTAAACGGTTCAACGCCAGGAATCCATTTCCCAGAAGATGAATATTATATCAGACGCATCAGGTTTTCTAAAGATTCTGCCCTTATCGAGCCACTTCGGGATGCTGGATATAAAATAGAAGAAGATGTTTATTCACCAAACACACTATGTGTTGAATTTCCGGTGCACGAGCCATATTTTATCAAAGGCAAGAGAGATGTTAGCATGTGGGAGCAATTAGAAATCGCATCTCAATATCAGCACTATTGGGCAGATAACTCAGTATCGATTACAGTCACTTTCAAGCCAGCTGAGGCATCGCAGATTAAAGATGCGCTGGAGATGTACGAAAGCCGGCTCAAGGCAGTATCATTCTTGCGGTATGAAGAAACAGGGTACCAGCAAGCGCCGTACGAGCCGATCACCAAACAGCAATATGACAAGCTAGTTAAGAACATAACACCCATAACCAAGATTGAAACTGAATCTCAGGGCGCCGGCACAAAGTTCTGCACTAATGACAGTTGCAGTGTTTAAACAATAAATCTTAAAAAAGGAGAAGAGGGATGTTTAGTCCGCTCAACCGCTACCTCCACATCGAGATAGCACAACCAGAAAAAGAAACCACGACCGGCATTCTATTGCCCGACGATTTCAAACCAACAGAAGAGCGGCATGTGGTAGCAAATGTGCGTGCCTGGGCTGATGATGTTCGGTTTGCCGAGAACCTATCTGTTGGGAGCAACATCTTAATAGATAAATCAATGGTTGAGGAAGTCACAATAAATGGTGCAACTGCGCAGCTGGTGTTGGATAATTATGTCCTGGGACTAATTAGTTAGAACAAAGCGAGGGATATATGCCCATTGACAAAAACTTCTATAACGAATCATCGGCTAAAAATCTTGGATGGGAACCTTCATGGTTCGGTGAAAAGTATTTTGACGATAAATTAGTCCGTGCTATCAAGAAATGGCAAAAGGCCCGCAATATTGCCTCTGATGGCTTGTGTGGGCCCATGACATATCGCCGCTTGTGGACAGAACGACAGGTTGACATCAGTGCCTATCGTCCTGATGACTGTCAATATTCTAATTATATTGTCTACAACGGTGACTTCTATCCTATTAAGTGGGACAAGATGGTTTTGTGGTCTGACCGCGGCGGCCTAAAGGCACGAAAAGGAACTTATTATGACTACACCGGTCGACCCAAGCGATCTGCGCGTTACTTTGTTAACCACTGGGATGTCTGCTTGACCTCTAAATCATGCCACAGTGTATTAGACAAAAGAGGGATATCGGTCCATTTCCTCATTGACAACGATGGTACAATTTACCAGACCCTAGATCTCCAACATGGTGCTTGGCATGCAGGCTCAGAAAGAGCTAACCGCGCCTCCATTGGGGTTGAGTTGAGTAATGCATATTACCCCAAGTATCAAGACTGGTACGAGAACAATGGTTTTGGCGAAAGGCCGTTGATGGAAAACGTTCGAGTTCACGGCGAATTATTAGAGCCATTTATGGGCTTCTACCCCGCACAAATACGTGCGCTCAAGGCGTTATGGAGAGCAATCCATGGATCCATGGGGATACCCTATGAAACGCCCCTCAATCAATTCGACAAGACTTCTAAAAGCTATGAACAAGATGTTAAATACGGCTCCTTCGCTGGGTTCGTTAGTCACTACCATGTTAGTAAGAACAAGATAGATTGCGCAGGTCTGGATCTCAAGCAGCTACTGAAAGAAGCCCAACAAGAAGACGAGGTTGGTTTTGAATCCGCTAGCGCCGCTTGCGAGGATAAATAAAAGGTAAGGATTTGCACCCCAGATACGAAAACGTAGTGATTGGAAGCTCCTTGGCCGCAGTACTGTTTGCGTTTGTGAAAGACTATCCTCTTCTTTACACAAAGCCCGTAGCACCCTTCAGGTTTGATTTTTTAAGGCCTACCGAAAAATTAAGCTTCTTAAAAATACAGCCAGCGGAAGAGAAGCTGCGAACTTTTGAGGAACCCCTCAGCGTTGGTTTGCCTAAACAGATTTTGTGGGAAAGGCTATTATTTCTCATGGGTCTCCGCGGCCATGTTATATTATCTGGCTTGGCGCACACCATCAGGTGTCACGAAGAGAGGATTGTGGCCAGCAATGAGTATTCAAAAATAGCAGAACTAGAATTTGAAGTGTGTCATTATTTTGGGGACAATGGTGCTACTGGTTTTGTTAACAAGAAAAGTGTTGCAGAACCAGTCTACATGTGTTATGATTGGATAGCTTTTCACAGAGGAGGAAAACATGCTATTGACTATTTCAACACCGCAGACGATTTGGTTCACGAAGTTTGGTTTTACTCCTCTGATCGAATCGACGGCGCCACGGCCATCAAAGATGCGTGCGTGGTGTCGAAACTCACCCAAACTCAACTACTGGATTTTGATTATTCAGAAACCATGGCTCGCTTTAAACTCATACATGAGATGGAAAAGAGAGGTATGAAAGGATTATTTAATGGATATGGACCAAACGGAAAACCAAAATATTACAAATTTAGAACTTCTGGCATTGCTCGCACAAAGAGCGAGCTTGCGTGTGCCACCACGCCACAAGCCAGCAATATTAAAATACCACAAAATAGCGAAGAAGACTTGCTTAAAGGTTTGCAACAGGCTTGTTTGGGATACGATAGATTTCTGAGGTGGCTATGAGCCGTACACACCTAGCAGGAATTATACCTATAGCTGGCATAGAAACCGATTATGATATCGACACACCTGAAATTTTAATACCACTAGAGCCAGCCTTTACGGCGATACAAAAATCAGTCTACGAATGTGCACTGGCGGGCTGTAATACTATTTGGATAGTGGCTAACCAAGATTTGGCTCCCATAGTACGCAAAAGGGTGGGCGAGTGGATATATGACCCAGTTTATTATGGGCGATTAAAATATGGCGAGGGTCAAGATCATCGACGAGAGATACCAATTTATTATGTACCAATTCATCCGAAAAATAGAGACCGACGCGATTCCTACGGCTGGTCGATCTTGAGCGGGGTATACTCTGCATGGCGCACCGCCAATCATCTATCTAAGTGGATAGTTCCTGATAAATATTATGTTTCCTTCCCTATGGCTGCACATAATATTCACGCAGTAAGAGGGTGTCGCGAACAAATTTCTGATCCCTCGGTCAATTTCATGATGTCTTATAAAGGACAAACAGTTTTGGACGGAGTTCCACTTTCGTTTACAATGAGGGGACAAGATTATATCCGATGTCGGCAGTCAATAAACAAAAACACTACCAGAGAGTTTTATAATACCGAAGAAGGTGAAAAATACCCCACTCAAAAGCTCCCTTTATCGGAACGCTGGTCCGCTAGGTGGTTTGGGTTGCCAGAGATATTCGAGCCCCTTGCTGATCAGGAGGTTCATCTTTACGAGACACAATGGTTTTTTGACTTGACGACATGGCAGGGCTATAAGGATTTTATCGGCTCAGATAAAATAATAAAAAAACCAGCAAACAACTTGACTCGGCCCAGAGCACATGATATAATACCTTATAAAGCTTAAAAGAGGAGGCACTTTATGGATCGTATTGATTCAAAGATTAAATTTGTGGGACTGCATGCACACAGCGTGGCAGGTTCTATTTTCGATGCAATTGGATACCCCCAGGCGCATATGGATTTTTGTTATGAGAACGGTGGAGACGCGTTGGCGCTAACCGATCATGGTAATATGAACGGCTTAGCTTATCAGGTTCTTCATGCTAAGAAGATGATGGAAGAAGGCAAGGACTTTAAGCCTATTTTTGGATGTGAGGCGTATTTCATTCCGTCTATCGACGAATGGCGAGAGGAATATACGAGGGCGATGGAAGATAAGAAGCGCGCCCGTTCTGCTAAGAAAGATAAGGCCTCTGGTGCTACTGTCGAAGATGAGAACGACAGTAAGAAGACGCAAGACATTTTACGTCGGCGCCGCCATATGGTACTTCTAGTTCAAAACCAGACTGGTTTAAACAATCTATTTAAACTGGTCTCAGAGAGCTACCAGCCGGAGAATTTCTATAGGTATCCTCGTATAGACTATAAACTTTTAAAGAAGTACAACGAGGGTATTATCGCCGCTAGCGCGTGTCTTGGTGGTGTCTATGCGGGAAACTACTGGGAGAACCGAGAAGAGGGTGAAGAAGCTGTGTTGGAAGCAATGAGAGAATCTACTCGGCAAATGGTCGATATCTTTGGAGATCGCTGGTATGCAGAGATTCAGTGGAACAACATTAAAGAGCAGCATGAGCTAAACAAATATGTGATTCAGGTAGCTGAAGAGATGGATGTTGAACTGATCACAACCGCTGATAGTCACTACCCAAACCCTGATGCTTGGAAGGACAGGGAGCTTTACAAGCGCCTTGGGTGGCTTGGCAAGGGCCGGCCTTCATGGGCAGACGAAGAGTCGCAATTGCCTGAAGGCGTTGAGGAAATTGGCTATGAGTTGTATCCCAAGAATGGTGACCAGATGTGGGAGAGTTATAAACAATATTCTAAAGAGCAAGGGTATGAATACGATGATAAGCTGATTATGCGCAGCATTGAACAGACACATAAGATCGCCTTTGAAAGAATTGAATCGTTCTTGCCAGATAATACAGTCCGCCTTCCCGAGTTCGTTGTACCTGCTGGCTTCACCGCAACACAAGCGCTTGTTAATTATGCTCTTGAGGGTCTAAAGGACAAAGGGTTGCATAAAAATAAGGAATACACCGATCGCTTGCGTCACGAACTTAACGTTATTGATGATCGCGGCTTCTCAAAGTACTTCCTTACAATGAAGTCTATCGTCGATGTAGCAACGGGCATGATGCTGACTGGTCCTGGACGTGGTTCTGCGGCAGGATCACTAGTAGCATATGCGTTAAACATTACCCAGGTTGATCCAATCAAGTATGATCTTCTGTTCTCGCGGTTCCTTCGCTCCGATGCCAAGGACTATCCAGATATCGATTACGATGTATCTGACAGCATGGCACTGAAGGAGAAACTGGTCGAGATGTGGGGCGAGGACTGTGTTGCCCCAATCTCTAACTGGAATACACTACAACTTAAGTCTCTGATTAAGGACATCTCTAAGTTATACAACATTCCTTTCACTGAAGTAAACACAGTTACCTCTATCATGATCCGTGAAGCCACACCGGAAGCCAAGCGCAAGCACGGCATCAAGGCCGGTGTATATGCGCCAACTTGGGAAGAAGTAATGGAGTTTTCTCCATCGCTGCAGGCATATCTCAATAGGTATCCGGAAGTTAAAACACATGTTGAGGGTCTTGTCGGCCAAGTCCGCTCTTGCTCTCGGCATGCCGGCGGTGTGGTTATTGCAGAAAACCTAGACCAAAGCATGCCCTTGATTAATTCAGGCGGTGTGCGTCAGGCACCATGGGCAGAGGGCCAGAACGTACGGCACCTTGAGCCGATGGGTTTCATTAAGTTCGATTTGCTTGGACTGTCTACTCTTAAGATGATGGAGGGTTGCATCGAGCATATCCTACGCCGTCATCACGGTGTGGAGAACCCAACCTTTGCACAAGTAAGAGAGTATTATGATACAAAACTCCACCCAGACATCCTCAACATGAATGACGCAGCCATTTATGAGAATATTTTTCACAAAGGAAAGTGGGCTGGCGTATTCCAGTTCACAGAGCACGGAGCCCAACAGTTCTGCGTGAGAGCGAAACCTAACAATATCATTGATGTTTCAGCTATCACTTCTATCTTTCGTCCCGGCCCGCTATCGGCTGGAGTAGATGCAGACTATGTGGAAGCGAAAGGGCACCCACAGCGCATTAGCTATCTATCAGAAGAGGCGCGAGAACTCACCGAGGAGACTTACGGATTCTTGATCTTTCAGGAGCAGATTGCTCTACTGGCTCACAAGCTCGGCGGTCTGACACTGGATGAGGGCAATATGCTTCGCAAGGTGTTGACCAAGAAAGGTACAGGTAAGGGTTCGGTTAAAGGCAAGTTGCATGATAAATTTATTAAAGGCTGCGTAGCAAAGAATATCAACAAAGATGAAGCACAAGCTCTATGGGACAAGTTTGAATATTTCTCTGGGTATGGTTTTAATAAATCGCATGCCGTGAGTTACTCGATTATCTCTTATCAGTGTGCATGGTTGTGGAACTATTACCCAGCAGAATGGATGGCTGCATTCTTGGATAAGGAGCCAGAGACACGTAAGGAAAAAGCGATTAACATTGCTAAGCAGTACGGATTTGATATTGCCCCACTTGATGTCAATAAGTCAGGCACAGTGTGGGAAATCTCACAAGATGCCAAGACACTTATTCAGCCCCTGACCTCCATTAAGGGCTTGGGTATGGCAGCGATTGATCAGATTCTAGCTAATCGACCAATCGACACAGCGGAAGATCTACTGTTCAACGAGAATATCACTTACTCAAAGTTAAACAAAAAGTCTCTTGACGCTTTGTGTCGGGGTGGAGCGCTCGATAATATTGTTGACGACCGATTTAGTGGTCGCAAGCATTTCTGGTCAGCATGTATTGTGGATCGACCCAAGAACCTTAAGAAGTTAGCTGAGAACATGGAGCTTTATCGACCTGAAGGGGACTTTAGTGAAATGGATATTATTCAGTTCAAGTCAGACCTCACGGGAGTGTTCCCAATGAACTTGGTTATCAGCCTAGAAACAATACAAAAGCTACAGGATAAGTTTATTCCGCCAATCTCGGAATTTGATCAGGAACTACAAGTTTGTTGGTTTATCCCGCGCAAGATTGTGCCGAGAAAAACAAAGAAAGGCAAAGATTATTGGATTGTAGAGGTAATTGACTCCAATAACGAACTAACTAGAATTAGGTGCTGGGGCATCAAGCCGGAGAAAGACCGGGTACACCTCAACCGACCTTATATGGCTAGATTGAACTACGATGAAAACTGGGGATTCTCGACATATGCGGTCGGCAAGACATTTAGATTACTAGGATAAACCACAAACAATGCATATACTTAAGACGTTCAGCCCGCTGCTAAAAGAGGCTAAATTGATCGACGACCTGCCAGTCGTCTTGCGAGTTAGAAAATTTGACGAGGCAACCGCCAAGGAATTTTCGTCATATGTATCAAAAGCTCAAAATACCGGACAACCAATATTGCCGGTCATAATCGACAGCTATGGCGGACAAGTCTATAGCCTCATGTCTATGATCTCAGACATTAAAAATAGCCGTATCCCTGTCGCTACCATTGTTCAAGGCAAGGCTATGTCTTGTGGCGCCATCCTGTTTAGTTTTGGCGCAGAAGGGATGCGATATATGGATCCGGATGCAACAGTTATGATCCATGACGTTAGCTCAATGGCTTGGGGTAAAGTGGAAGATATAAAAGTAAGTGCCGAAGAGACTGATCGCCTCAATCAAAAGATCTATACAATGATGGCAGAGAATTGCGGTCACCATAAGGAATATTTTCTTGACATCGTGCATGATAAGGGTCACGCTGATTGGTTTTTGGAAGCTGATGAATGCAAAAAGCACAATCTTGCTAACCATATACGAATACCTGAATTAAAAATAGAAACAAAGGTTAAGTTCGACTTTAAATAAAACTAATTAAAGCATGTCCATAACTCGCAAACTCAAATGGAAGCGCAACGTCGAGCATCTTAAGTTTATGTATTACGAGTTAGAATCATTACGAGAACTCACCAATTCAGCCGCCCCCGAGTTCCAAGAATACTATGAAACCTTCTGTGCCAATAATAATGTTGATCGCCAAGGGTTGAATGAAGAACACCAGGACCGAGTAAGTGAGTTATATGGTACCGGAGAAGAAGACCCACCCAGCACAAACGAGGATGAACCCGACATAGATTGCGCGCACCATGCGCCCATAGTTTTGCATACCAACCCCTCCAAGGTTACAAGCGTTCCAGAAACAGTTGAGGATAGGGAGATGCACGAAGCGTTCTCCAAGCTCTTCAAAAGTATCGCCCTCATTCTCCATCCGGATCGCGTGGATAAAAACTTACCCGACCATATCCAAAAAGATATGATAAGTAGGTTCCAATTGGCCAACAAGGCAATGGATGAGAAAAAGTATTTTATTTTGTTGGATATTTGTTTTGATTATGATATCAAACCACCGCGCAACCAAGCTCAACAATTGAAGTGGATGAAGAGAGAGATGGAAAACATGAAACAGCAAATCAGCAAGATAAAGAGCACTTATAGTTATAAATTTGCAGAGTCGGATACTGACACTGAGCGAGATACACTGATAGAACAGTTTTTATATCAATTATTTCGGTTTAAAATGCCAGAAAAGAGTTGACAGCACGTCCTCAAGATGGTATATTAATAGAGTAATAAAGGAGGCTATAATGGCTACAACAAATGAAGAGCGCAAGCGCTATGTCAAGGAGTATATCCGCTCACTGGCAGCAATCGAAGAGGCAATGGAGCCGTACAAGGATCAAAAGCGAGATCTGCGAACCGAGTTTAAAGAAAACAACTGGCTTAGCACTGATGAAATTAGTGCAGCAGTGAAAGCTTATCGGTTATTTAAAGGAAAAGTAAACATTGATGAAGTGGTAGAAAACTTTAATATGTTTAATGGAGGCGAAAATGATTCTTGAATATGCACTCACACGACCGAATGCCCATGACCCAGAACGCGCAAATCCCTCAGACGCAGGCCTGGATGTATTTTATTCACCAGATGCAGATAATCAATCTATTGCGATTGATCCCGGAGGTAGTAAAGTAATCCCAACTGG
>UEXM01000562.1_pt1 | contig 38170 bp, 40 predicted proteins | sample 1796661 | NCBI WGS metagenome assembly UEXM01 (sample SAMEA4772469, study PRJEB27181) | metagenome
ACACCAACGACGACCACCCCCACCAAGCCCTGCACAACATGGCGCAGATGGGTGAGTTCATCTCCTCTGTGTACTACCGCAACGAGGCCTTCATCGACATCGACGACTACACCATGCACGCTTTCCGAATCCCCAAGAAACTCCAGACCAATGACGAAGAAACAACTGCTTGACCTCATCGCAGAATACCCTGACGACGCAGAGGTTGTAATCGAGGTGCATGACACCACGCTTTACGAAGATTTGTACGACTTCACGTTAGACCCTATCTCGTTGCATTTTACAGACGGCACATCAACGGGACTACAAATGCACGAGCTACGGCTCTGCCCAATCAAGAACAACCAATGACTGATACCGCAACCACGATTGAAATGGCCGCTTGCGGCAATGAGTTCATGCGAATCATGCAGGACTACCAAGAGCGTCAGAACGACGACCAAAACTTTGACCCGCGTACAGAAATCTATGACCTGTACGACAACATGGTACACCTGTACGAATCAAAACTATTCAAACTATTCAACGCATGAAAAAGCACATCTACATCTTCAACTGGAAGCAGGGTGGTTGGAACCACGAGTGGGCCACGAACATCCGATCTGCTCGCAAGCAAGCGAGGGAGCGATGGGCCGAACAAGCAGAACCTGTCCTCACCATCGACAACGAGTCGTTCAAGCGGATAACCTACGGGGAGTTTGAGCGCATCCTTGCAACAGACGGATTTAATTAACACGACATGAATGTAAACCTCGACACCCTCGTTGACCAATATCTCGATGACTTCATGGAGAACATGACTGATGAACTATTGCTTGAGTATGCAAGAGAGCAGTTGCGGGAGAACATCTTCGAGTTCACAGAAGAAGAAATCATTGCATCAATCGACGAATTTTACCACGACATCAAAAGAAAATGAACTCAGTACAAGAAAACAAGAACGAACTCGAAGCCGCTGTGCGGTACTGCGAGTCAGCCATCAGCCGCGCCAACGCCACCATCGAGTCGATGGAGTTCCGTCAGCAGGCGGCAAGCAAGGCATGGCACGAACATACAGGGCGTGAAGCGGCACTCGAACGTGAGGTTGCGGAACTCAAGCTTAAATACGAAGAACTCAAGACCAACATGGCCCTAATGACCGACGAGAACGTCAAGCTCCGCGAGACCTGCAACTTGCAGAAGGACCAAGTCGCCATGTTCCAACGCAAGATGACTCGCCTTAGCGAAGTAAACCGATGACTGACGATTACATGGACGAACAGTGGGCAAAGATTGAAGCCCGCGTGAAGAAATACGAAGAAACAGCCTCACCCCATGACAAGATGATGCTCGACTGCATGATTAGGGACTGGGAATCCAAAATGAAACTTAAAATTCAAACTTATGAGTAAGTTAAACATCACCGTTGACAAGAGTCAACTCACCGCCTCTCTGAACGAGAACACCAAGTTCAACCTTATTAAACTGAACAGGGAGATGACTCGACGTTGCGTCAAAGCAACTCCTTCAACCCAAGGACAGACACCTAAGTACCGAAAGGTCACAGCGCCTGAAATCATTGATTGGACCCGCATGTATCTCAGCGGTGTGACAGTCCCAGAGATTCAGGAAATCACAGGTCGAGACAACACAGTCGTTAACAGGTACTTGATTTTCGTGTTCGGTGCTCGACGAGCAGGGACATGGGTGCGAGAGATGCACGAAGCAAATAGGATTTCAAATCTGATGGACGTAGACCTTGAACCCGTAGAAAACTACATGACGGATGCTGATTGAAGACAACACATACACAACAGAGGATGTATCAGAGGCTGTCCTCCGCCAATTCGTGAGGGAGTACGAATTGTGGGAGAACCGACAAGAGCGACGCAACCTAGGACCACCCGACTACAAAGACCTCGCCTACCGAATGTTCCGATCATATAAAACCGCGAAGTGCTATGGCTTCTAACAAGGAGAAAAAGTTCTACGAGAACTTGGCAAGCACCAAGAACAACCACACTTCCCGTGCCCGCCGCAGAAAGATGGAGCGTGAACTGAATAAACTACACAAACTCGACAAGAAAGATGAGTGATGAAACAACTACGATGTATGGGTACTTCCGCAACGGAGGTATCTACACCACTCCTAACCTGGAGCTTGCATGGAAGCGCCACACACATGACGAACCCTTTATCATCCGAGACAATGACGAATGAAGAAGCCATCAAGTTCATCATCAACGAGTATGACTTTGACGCCAAGTCAGTGGTTCTTGCTCGCATGTTTGCCATGGAAGACATCATTGAGTACGACGTAGAGGAATGGGTCAAAATGCCTGTCAGCGCAGGCTTGGCAGAGTTTGTGGAACACTGCCGCCACGCCAACGAGATGGTAATACCAAAGTACACCAATCGTGTGTCGTACAACTCGATCGAAATGGAAGCATCACTTCAGGATATCACAAGTAAGATGGAAGAGGTTATGCTTGCGATGCAGGTATATGCTGACATCCAAGAAAAAATCAGGGAAAAATTTGCAGAAACCTAAAACACTTCGTAATTTTGCTGAAGCACTACAATCTAATAGACCAGTCCAAGCACGCTGTAGACATGTACTACGAAACGCTCGGACTACCCAACGAACCTGAGAAGCGACACGCCAAGTACCTCCTGCCACGTCAGGCCATGGGTGTTGCGCTATCCAAATACGTCGGCGACTCGATAGCCGCTCACGCATTGGAGAAAGAACGTACAACCATCATCCATTACCGTCGCAAGCATGAAATCAACATGGCTTGGGCAGAAGGGTATGATACGCTCTTCGAAAACGCCACATACATTGTGAATACCTACATGAACGATGCCGCTAAGGTTGACCGCATTAGATATATCGACAATACAATCAAGTTGTTACTTACTGAGAAAGAAAAAATTCAATCCAATATTCATGTCTAATTACAAATTCAAGACCACGAACATCCGTGGCAAGAAGTACGTCGAAGTAAACGAGCGTATCAAGTACCTCCGCCAGGAGGCTGCCCTCAAGAACTACAGCATCATGACTGAGTTCCCTGCCCTTGACAGTGACATGTGTGTATGCAAATGCACCATCGCTACAGAGCAGGGCAAGATTGTAGCCACAGGCCACGCTCACGAGGAGCGCGGGTCATCCAACATCAACAAGACAAGCTATGTCGAAAACTGTGAAACATCAGCCGTCGGACGTGCGTTGGCATTCCTCGGAATCGGAATCGACACGTCTATTGCGTCAGCTAATGAAGTCCAAGAAGCTATTGCAAAGCAAAACTCCCCTGCTTCAACAGAAGCGGATGCCCCTGTGGAGAACATCATGGACAAAGCGGTAACGTACATCAAGTCACAGACAGACAAGCAGAAGGCGTTTGACTCCATCTACAGCAAGTACAAGGATCAACTGACCGAGAAGCAAGTTGCTGGTCTCAAGAAGTTTGTGCGATGAAAAATACACTCCTAATCGCAGCATTCGTCTCAATGACAATGTCTCTGACTCTTTGGTTCACAGGGCAACAACAGGCTGGTCTTTACGTCGGTATCTGGTGCCCAACTATTCTTTCACTTAATGGCTTCTTGCCTAAAAAATCATCTAAATGACATTTTTCTTAGGAGTAATCGTAGGTGCTCTAGGCTCTATCGCCATCTCAAGTATTGTGCTTGAGATGCGTGATAGGCGCCTATCCAGATCGGGTAAGTACAAGTATTCTGAGAGCATCACCAAGGTCCGCAACATGCGGATGACTGGCATGACTGTTCGTGAAATCTCAAAGCAAACGGGCATCCCAAAGTCCACTGTACACAGATACTTGTATGTTGAACATTCCTGAGGCTCTACAAGAGCGATACAACAAACCTCACTTGTCGTACTCATCCCTGAAGGTGGCACTCACCGACATGGCCAAGTTCGACCAGTACATGAAGGGAGAGCTGAAGTTTCAGTCACCTGCACTGACCTTCGGCACCCTTTACGATATGCTTCTGTTTGAACGCGACAAAGCGTTCGAGACCTACTCGGTAGTATCGGATGAAGCTGTGCTTGACAACTGCTCTGAGAAGACCCGTGCCTCCAAGAGGCCTAAGCTTACTAAGGAGTACAAGGAGATGCAGAAGCAACTGATCGACGAGGCTGCAGAGCACGGTAAAACACTATGCTCTCCTGCCGATTGGAAGATGGCCAACCAGATGATTGACCGCCTCGAACGCTGTGGCCTTGTAGACAAGTACCTGTCATCTGGCAAGTATCAAGTCGAGTTCAATGAACAGCTTGGACCAATCAGAGTAAAAGGCTTTCTTGACTGCCTCGGCGATGGGTTCATCGTAGACAGCAAGTCCACCAAAGCTGTAGATAAATTCCGCTACAGCGTTCGTGACTTCAGCTACGACATCCAAGCCTACATCTACTGCAAGGTGTTTGGTGTCAAGAAGTTCTACTGGCTCGTCCAAGAAAAGACTTATCCATATCTGCCTGCAGTGGTAGATTGTTCAGACGAAACCCTGTTCACTGGAGAGATGAAGTTCAACGATGCCATCGAGCGCATCACAGGCTTCCTCGAAGGTGGCAAACAACCTGATCAAGACTATGTTGAGTTCAAAGTTTAACGGGCTTATCAAAGCCGCCATCCCAGGAACAGTGTTGTTCCTTATCTATTGTTTTTCAGTAACCATTTTTTCTTATATCCTAAATTTTATTACATCATGAGCGATCAGAAGTATGATTCCGTTCTCGTTGGCTGGGCCGACGAACCCAAGTTGAATGACAACGGCGAAGTCCAAGCATGGACCCTGCGTCTCAAAGACCACGAGCTCAAAGACATGCTCGACCAGTATGTCACATCTCGTAACGAACAAGGCCATGGCGGCAACGTCTATGTGACTTTGTTCATGTCCAAGAACGGCAAGGCATGTGCTCGCGTCTTCAACCCTAACAGCGAAGCTGCCAAGGAGAAGCGTGCGGCTAAAGCAAGTAGCAGTGCAGAGCAAGAGTCTGCAGACCTGCCCTTCTAAAATAGCGGGGCTGTACGCAGCGATGGAGTGGGGGCTGAGGAACATCACGTTCCTTGGTCCCTATTCTTTCTGCGGAACCAAAGACAATGTAAACCTCACATTTCACTGCAACATGCAAGAATACGACGAAGACTTCAATGTCTACATCCCAGAGTTTACAGAGAAGTACATCATGCTCATCATTCCCAACAAGGAAGGAGACAACAGCGTTCTCTTGACTAAGGACGACTGCGCTGATGTGATGGGGAGCAAGGTGTCTCTCAAGTGGATCTCCAATAAACTCAAAAGAAAATGGGAAATGAAGGTCTCCCGAACATCTACTACATGAGCGCAGAGGTCGCCTATAAAAAGGGTAAGATCATACATAGGCGAACTGTTTGGGTGGTCAGCAGGTACACAACACCTGCTGACATCATGGCTCATGACATAAAGACGATGAGCAGGCTCGATCGAGATCTGTACGGTAAAGCATACAAAGGCAAACGTCAAGTAATTTTGCGCGAGGTGAGCCATGTAAAAGCAGTAGGAAAAGTAAACCGAATAGCAGTATGAAACCATCAGACAGACAAGAGGGCGGAGAGCATTACAACATGCCCATCCAACCCACCGAGTTCATCTTCAAGAACGGCATCCCGTTTATTGAGGGCAACATCATCAAGTACGTTACACGACACCGCGAAAAGAATGGAGCGGAGGATATCCTAAAAGCCATTCACTATCTAGAACTCATCCTTGAATACGACTACAATGAAAGTGACATTCTTCCAAACCGTCTTCGACAAGAACGCACCGCACCATGTCAGCGTGTCGACTGCCCTCGACAGAATCAAGAAGGGCCAATCGAAAACCACGATTGATGCGGTACGGTCTGGAAACAAAGACGCCAAGAAGAAACTTCCTGTCGTATGCTTTAGCGGTGAGTTTGCAACACGTGCAGACGATGCTCTATTCGAGCACAGCAGTCTCCTTGTTCTGGACTTCGATCACATTGACGTTGCTCAGGCCAAAGGCGCGTTGGCTACGGATGATTACGTCTACAGCTGCTGGGTTTCACCGAGCGGTGATGGGCTCAAGGCTCTGGTAAAAGTCACCAACCCTGAGCGACACCGCGATCACTTCCGTGCCCTTCGAACCTACTTCCACAAGCAGTACGACCTGGAGGTTGACGAGTCAGGTGTCAATGAGTCACGGGCTTGCTTTGAATCCTACGACCCAGACCTGATCCTGAACCCCGACTCTAAGAGCTTTGGTGCCTTCGCCTCTGAGAAGAGCGAGAAGCCACAGGAAGCCAAGGTTGGAGAGTTCACGGACTACATGAAGCTAAACCTCGCTTGCCGTATGGTGCGGCAAGCTGAGGAGGGAGAGAAGCACGCTGCCCTGTTGAAAGCGTCTAAGCTGGTTGGTGGTTACATATCTGCAGGCCGTCTCGAAGAAGAGGAGGCTGTCCGCATTCTCTTCCGTGAGATCTGCAAACGTGACATCGACAGCGAGGACGCAGCCATGACTACGATCCGTCAGGCTATTGAGGTGGGCAAGCGACTACCAATCCGTGCGATCATCGACAACGAGCAGGAAGCACAGCGCGAGCTGCTCATCAACGACGGTGACATGTCCTTCATCTCTTCAGATGACGAGGACTTCCGATGGATTGACGACTACGCCAACGGTAAGATCCCTGTGGGATTGGACACTGGCGACGACAAGCTGGACGAATACTTTCGCTACAAGAAAGAGTTCTTGATTATGAACGGCCACTCCAATGTAGGTAAGACTACGTTTGCACTATACATGATGGTGAACTCAGCCGTGCGGCATGGATGGAAGTGGGTTGTGTACTCCTCGGAGAACCGTACCGCATCCCTGAAGATGTCGCTCATGCAGTTCGCTGTCAATCGCAGGATCGCAGACATGAACTACGATCAACGGAAGGCCGCTTACAAGTGGGTCAACGATCACTTTACCGTGATTAGCAACAACCAGGTGTACTCTTACTCTGATATCATTGTCTTCCTTGAGAAGATCGTTCGTCAGCAGGAATGTGACGCTGTGTTTGTGGACCCGTACAACAGCTTAAAGATTGAGCTTACAGGTAATGGGAGTTCTCATGACTACCATTACCAAGCAGCTTCAGAGTTCTTGACGTTCTCTACCACTAACGACATCGCTGTGTGGCTTAACATGCACGCTGTGACGGAAGCGCAGAGACGGAAGGGTGACGATGGTCTGCCTGTAGCACCATTCGCAGAAGACACAGAGGGAGGCGGTAAGTTCGTGAACCGAGCTGACTGCTTTGTTACGGTCCACCGAAAGGTACAAGCACCAGATCACAACATCAAAAAGACAACTGAGTTGCACATTCGTAAGGTCCGTGAAACCGAGACAGGAGGACAGCCTACCTCGTTTGACGACCCAATCACCTTTACAATGAACACAGCGCACACAGCCTTTCGCATCAACACGACAGGCAAGGAGCTGTTTCAAAGCATTGACAAGGAGTTTGATAAGTACGAGAAGTTCAACATGCCCACTAACGAGTTCTTTTTCGGAAAAGAAGCTGTAACTTCACATAGTGAAGCGACAAACGAAGAAATCTTCTCGTAAGGGGAGTTCGAAGAAGAAGGACTTAGGAAAGTACAAGAGTGGCTTAGAGAAGACTTGCGGTAACTTACTCGCTGAATTGGGCCTAGATTTTGCCTATGAGGAACACGAGTACGAGATCATGCCCAAGTTCTGGTACCCACAGACGTATTGGAAGATGACCCCTAAATCAAAGGGGCTCATCGACAAGACAAACAAAGTGGTGCTGCCAATCAAATACACTCCTGACTTCGTAGCCAAAGACGGAAGCTGGATCATCGAAACGAAAGGGTACATCCATTCACATCATGATTTTCCCATGAGGTGGAAGCTGTTCATGGATTACCTGATCAAGAAAGGTGAGCCACTTCCAATGCTCTTCATCTGCCGAAACAAGCGACAGATCGAGCAAGCAATTTACATTATCAAACAAACTAAAAAGGATGAAGAAGCCAATCCCTATCGAAGAGCTAGGCAGGCTGTACGGCGTCGCGCAAGAGAGGATGCAGGAGACCATCACGAATTACTGTGAAGATCTCTACACATCTGAGGGCGCACCACGTACAGACCCAGGTCAAATTTCACGCGCAGTAGACTCGTTGATCTCTAAGCTCCGACATGAGGCCAGCTTGATTAAAGACGCATCCTACGAATACTTCGAATCAAATGCAGACAAAAGCCAGGAGGAGCTATTCTAACTCAACTGGTAGAATGGCAGAGGTGAGGTTCAAGAGAGCCGCTGAGAAGTTAGGATTCAAGGTCATGAAGGCCAACCCAAAGGAGGATATGCACCATCACATCGACTACTGGCTCCTGTATTCAGACAGGAAGCACGCAGTGGATGTGAAAGGGAACAACCTACCAGACGAAATCTGGTGTGAGTTCAAGAACGTTAGGGGAAACCCAGGATGGATGTATGGCAACGCGCACATCATCGCATTCGATATGCCCGAAGAGGGTGGGTTTGTCATTGTCGATAGACAAGAGCTTGCCTTCTGGTGCGAGAAGCACGTGAAGGACGAAGTCGTCACCGATAAACGCGATGCGTACCTCAAAAAGTACACACGCAAAGATCGGCAGGACGTCATCACCAAGCTCAACTTGATGGATCTCAATCTATTAGAATCGTATCGCGTCTGGCCCTACGAAACAGATTATTGAGTATCTTACTCGTCCTTTCACCATTCATTTACAGCAACCCATGACTACCTCAATCTTTGAGAAGAGGCTGAGCTACAAGCCCTTTGACTATTCTGAAATTACTGACCCACTCATCAATGCGATGTGGGCAAGCCACTGGACTCACAACGAATTTAACTTCAAAGCTGATGTCCAAGATTACCACACCTCTCTCTCCGATCAAGAGAGAGCAGTAATCAAGCGAGCCATACTTCTCATTTCCCAAGTTGAAGTGGCAGTAAAATCATACTGGTCAAACATTGGAAAGCATCTGCCTAAGCCAGAGATTGCGGACATGGGGGCTGTATTTGGTGGCGTTGAAGTGATCCACTCCCGCGCTTACTCTGAGATCTTGAGTAAGCTTGGACTGGAAGGAGAGTTCACTACCCTCCTAGAGAATGAGCCTGTACTGAACCGCGTTACTTACCTGAACAAATACGTTGATCGCGTATTTGAAGACGACAAGAAGCAGTTCCTCTACAGTCTCATCCTCTTCACGCTATTCACCGAGAACGTCTCTCTGTTCAGCCAGTTCTACACTGTGCTTGGATTCAACCGCTTCAAGGCTGTGCTAAAGGACACCGCAAACGTGGTGCAGTACACCTCGAAGGAAGAGAACCTGCACGCTGAGGGTGGGATGGCACTGATCAACCAGATCCGTGCTGAGCATCCCGAGCTGTTTGACGCTGAGCTGGAGTCACGCATATGGGAAGAAGCCCAGGTTGCGCTGGACGCAGAGAGCAACTTGATTAAGTGGATCCTGCAAGGATTTGAGAATGAGTTCCTTAGCGAGCCTATCTTAAACAATTACCTCAAGAACAGAGTGAACGAGAGCATGCGCCGCATCGGGTTTGCATTCGAGTTTCCTGTCAACGAGGAGAGGTTGGAAGTCACCGCGTGGATGGACGAGGAGGTATATGCCTCAGCCCTATCTGACTTCTTCCACAAGAAGCCTATCGACTACGCAAAAAGCACAAAGAGTTTCACAGCAGACGATTTATTTTAATGAAAGATTTTTACTGGGTCACAGAAGAGACCCGTCAATTTATGGAAAAGGGCTACCTAGACCCTGGACAAACCGTCGAAGAGAGGGCGCGAGAGATCGCAGACCACGCAGGTATGATCCTCGGGGACAAGCAGTTTGCAGACAAGTTCTACGAGAACCTGGCTCTTGGATGGTACAGCCTGAGCACTCCAGTGTGGGTGAACTTCGGCAAGAACAAAGGCTTACCTATCTCATGCTTCGGAACCACAGTGCAGGACGACACGTTCGACATCCTTCGTGGAGCCGCAGAGGTGGGAGCTATGAGCAAGGTGGGTGGAGGTACGGCCACGTACTTCGGGAACCTGCGTCCTCGTGGCGCCAAGATCAGCAGCGGTGGTGAGACTAACGGGGCCGTCTCTATGATGGAGCTGTACAACACCACAACCAACGTCATCTCGCAGGGAAAGGTGCGACGTGGTAGCTGGGCTGCGTACTTGGACGTCGAGCACCCAGACATCGAGGAGTTCCTCCGAATTCGTAGCGAGGGCCACCCGATCCAGGATGTGTCGTTTGCCGTGTGTATCGGCAACGACTGGATGCAGTCAATGATCGACGGCGACCAGGATAAGCGTGCTATCATGGCCAAGATCCACAAGAAGCGTAGCGAGACAGGCTACCCATACATCTTCTTCACGGACAACGTGAACGATCAGGCGCCTCAGTGGTACAAGGACAAGGGCATGAAGATCAAGCACTCCCAGTTGTGCGCTGAGATCATGGAGTACACCGACGAGGACAAGTCGTTTGTGTGCTGCCTGTCGTCCATGAATGCGTTGCACTACGAGGAGTGGCAGAACACTGATGGCGTTCAGCTTCTGGCTTCGTTCTTGGATGCGGTCTACTCTGAGTTCATCGAGAAGGCCAAGGACATTCCATTCATGGAGAAGGCTGTTCGCTTTGCTCGTGAGCATAGATCCATCGGCGTCGGCGTGCTTGGCTACCACTCATACTTGCAGAGTCAAGGCATCCCATTCGAAAGCATGCAGGCTCGGTTCATGAACAAGGCTATCTTCGGAGAGATCCAGCGGCAGTGTGAGGTGGCGAGCATGTATCTGGCAGGAGAGAAGGGAAGCCCAGCCGTTTTGGAGGGATATAACCGACGATTCAGCACGACCATGGCAGTGGCACCAACCACTTCGTCATCGTTCATCCTGGGGCAGGTGTCGCCGTCTATCGAGCCGTTGCAGTCTAACTACTTCACCAAGGACTTGGCTAAGGGTAAGTTCACCTACAAGAACCCCTACCTCAAGGATCTCTTGGCTGAGAAGGGTAAAGATGACGCAGCCACCTGGAAGGACATTATGATGAAGGGGGGGTCAGTACAGCATCTGGAATTCCTGTCAAAGGAGGAGAGGGATGTGTTCAAGACGTTTGCTGAGATCTCACAGATGGAGGTGATCCAGCAGGCAGCTGACCGTCAGAAGTTTATTGATCAGGGACAGTCGCTGAATGTAATGATCAGCGACGAAGTCCCCTTAAAGGACGTCAACCAGCTTGTCATCAAGGCTTGGGAGTTGGGAATCAAGACGCTGTACTACCAGCGCGGGGTCAACCAAGCACAGGCAGTGGGTAGGGACATCCTGAACTGCGCTGTGTGTGAAGGTTAAAAGTCGCTCATCAAGATCTCGTCGATGGCTTCTTGGACATCGTCCTCGGTAGCCTCAAGAGTCATCATGATATTGGCTTGAAATCTCTTAACCTCTTCACCTTCGTTGAAGACAACGACTGTAGGTACCACAACAATCTTGTGGTCGGACTGCATGGCAGGGTTTGACGCAATGTCAACCCTTGCCGTGTTGCAGTCGCTAAGCTTTTCGATCCAGGGCACACTGTTTCCTGAGTTAAACGAGGCGTTAAACTCAATTACGCAGATACCCGAGTTGCAAACTTCTTCAGATTCCGCAACGCCCACAGAAGTGGCCGCCAACCAGAACGCAGAGAGCGCAAACAGGGTTAGTGTTGCTTTCATTTTTCATTTCAGTTGATCTATTTTTTCTTCGATACGCTTGATGTCTTCTTTTATCTCGGTGATATCTTCTTGTGTGCTCATGATTGTCTGACGGACTAGCTGGTCCTTCATGTCAAACTCCATGCGCGTGATATCTGGCGCTAATGGAGCGGGAAGTTCCTTGGCTTCTGCAATGTCTGCCTGCAAGGCAAACCACATGGCCACGATTGTACCAATCCCCGCTGACGCCATGCCTATTGTCTTTAGGTCTAGCGTGATCTTAGTGTCCTCCCCTATCTGTTGAGCCATATCAAATGATTACATAGTTGATTCCAACAGAGAAGTCGTGCCAAGATCTATCCCAGTACTTGTGAAATTTGCCCTCTGCAAACACACCAAAACTCTTGTTGAATCTTTTTCCAAAGATAAGGCCTCCAGAGTAATCGATCCACTGACCGCTGTTCACGAACCTGTGGTACGAATACTCACCATCTGTGTCTAGGTGATACGGAATTACATTGCCCCAGGTGTGAACCCAGAAGTCTTTTGTGAAGTGATAGTAGTCAAACCCAACTACCAGTGAATGAACCCATTGGTTCGGAAGCTGTCCTCTTTTATCTGCTACATAGTCCTCAAGAAAGTCAGGGACAACGATCTCCTCCCACACCTCGTAACTATTTGCCACGAGCGTACCGTCTGGAGAAAAAAACTCTCCTGTGTTGACGTCGATGTCATACCCCTCCTGGATAGCAAGTGAAGTGAAGTGAAGCTGGTTGTTCTCAAGGAGCCACTCATTAAGAGGATCGTACCCGTATGGCTCTGACAGCCTCTGCATGATTCCAGCGTTAAGCGACAGCTTACCAAGCTTAGCCCTGATTCTTTGGGAAGCCTCAAAGTATCTGACATCTGCAAATCCATCCTGCAAGAACTCAACCTTGGTGATCCATTTGTCAGCCACGTATCTCAGGAAGTAGTCCTGGTCCAGGTAGTTAACGCCCTGCTGCCTTCTGTAGTCCCCCTCGAATAGAAACTCGAAGCCGCTCACCTTTCCGATGGTGGCGGCGTCTCCGTAGGACTTCTCTGTTCCGTTGTAAAACGTATTGGCTCTATTCTCGTACCCAAAGCGAGCGATCTTACGAACCCCTGCAGTAAGGGAATAGTCGAACGGAGTCTCAACAACATCTGTCTCCAGTCCGTTTGAAACAGAGAACACCTCTCGATCCGACAGAGAGTTACCTCCGCTAAATGCTGTGTAGAAGGTTGCGAATTTGAACGCTTTCTTCAGTGCTTGACCTGAGACACTGAAGCTCAGCATCATCAGGATTATGGCTGTAATATATCTCATTGCTTGACGATTCTTTCTACGACAATCCTTCCCTTGTAATTTACGACAACCTCGTAGACGCCTTTAGGGAGCGATCTAAGATCGATCTGCCCCGATGTAGTGCCAGATACTACGATTTGACCAGAGGCGCTATAAACGTCTGCAAATGCTCCGACAGGCGCCTGGAAGTTAATGACATCTCTAGTTGGGTTGGGCCATAACTGAACGCGGATATAACCCATGTCCATCACGTTGGTCACGCCCTGACTACAGTATTCGTACATCTCAATGCACACCGCATCCCACCCCACCTCGCAACAGTAAGGGTCAACCTCGATCACCCATGAGTAACAGTAATCATTGGCCCAGTATGGTTCCCCTGGGCCAGTGATGCAACCAGCATCATAAAGGCACTCTTCGTTAGCGGGAACGTTGGCGTACACGTTGTAATTAGCTGCGTCTAGGTCCATACACCCAGGCATCGGAGAGATGCAGCTACCGTTTTCTGTATTGGCCATCGGGTCGTAGTTGATGGCGGTAGGGATGGTGCAGCCGTACACGAACTCAATGCAGCTGTTGTTCTCTGTATTCGCCTCTTCGTTGTAGTTAAACATGGTTGGGTCGGTGCAGCCGAACACAACCTCTTCGCAATCTGCTTCATCGGTAGCTGCCTCGTTGTAGTTGAAGGCTGTCGGGTCTTGACATCCCGCGACTTCCAGCTCGTCACAAATGCCGTCGCCATCCATGTCGTTGATGCACTCGTTGTCGCACCCATAGTACTCGATCGGGAAGGTGCAGTCACCATCTACGTTTGCCTCTGGGTTGTAGTCACAGGCGAAACTGAGCGTACATCCCACGACACCCTCCACGCAGAAGTCTCCACACACGGGGATACCATCGTATTTGAATGGGAACTTCTTGATGGCGTCGGACCAAGGGTTGGTTCCGCCCTCCATGAACACCCCGCTGGGTCCGTCGAAGTAGAACCCGCACTGAGAGGCTGTGGTCTCTGCGTTGCCCTGCGTAAAGAACATGACCCTGACTGCTTCTCCAGAGTACAGAGGGATCTGAATCTCTTTCTCAAACTCATCGGCAGGATACATGGTAAATGGTCCCCAGATCTCGTCTCCCTGCTGAACCCCAATCCAGCTACCGAACCAGCCATCACCTGCCCCGTCTGTAAGTGTCAGAGTAAAGTCACAGCTGGCCTCTGTCTCTAGCGTGTTGGCATCCTCATTGAAGTTAATTGCCTGAGGATCAGTGCATCCCAGAATCACTTCTGTCTGACAGCTGCCGTCGTCGATAACAGCACCAGGGTCATATTCTGTAAACCATGAGTCGGTGCAGCCCTGAGGGATAGGAGGAAAGCATGGGTCAATCACGATAGTATCACTTGATACTACTTCGTACTGAGTGGTATCACCAACGTAGTACAGTGTCTCTCCACAAAGGCTAGATACAAGCAAGTTGCCGTCAACACCCCCGTAGCAGCTACCACACATACCATCACCGAAGCTGTCGTACACGTCCACCCTAAACTCCGAACCAACAGGTAGGCACACAGCCTCCACAATGGGAGCTCCTACAATAGAATAGCCTGACCCCTCAGCAACCACTTCACCGTCTGGGATTGTGATTAGATCCCAGCTGATCTCAGCTGCATAAGTGTCAGGCGTAACTGTGACAAGGATGTTGTTGTATCCTTCTTCGCATTGCACAGGCGGGAAGTCGCAGGGTGCAGGGGCGTTGGCCCATGGGTGATAGTTGATTGCACCCGCCTGCATACAACCGAAGATTGGTGGCGGACAGGCAAGCACTTCGAAGGGAATGGTTTGCTCTGAGGTATTGAAGTCATACACCGTGGTGTCTAACTCACAGGTGTTGATCGAGAACCACCCCTCACCAAATCCACAGCAGATGCCATCGCCAAAAGAGTCGTAGATGGTAAAGGTGTACTCACCAAGAGGCAGTGGAAGAAACGCCTCGACATACGGGAACTCACCCTGAAGAGGAGCAGACCCCGCAACTATCGCGTTGCTTGAGTCTCGAACTAGCCATGTGGTTTCTTGCCCATAGCCATCTCCTTGGATAGAAATGGAGACCCAGCCTGTCTGCGCTGTTGCAAACAGAGGCAAAAACATAAGCAATAAACCTCTCATTTCTTGGCTTTCTCGATGGTTCTTCCTGCGAAGTATGCACCAAACGCAGTCAACATCAAAATCTGTAACAAATCCACATAAGAGTCCTTTACATTAAAGGCTACATTATCCATGCTGTCTATAAACATAGTCACCATAAACATGCTCATCAGGGCGATAAGAGTGACAGGTCTGATCAGCTTTGCAAGCTTCACATCGCTACCCATATCTGCCTTCCATCTCTCGGTGACGTTGTTTTGAAACTGGATCTCTGCGTCGACGGCAGCCACCCCTTCGTCTGTGTTGACGTCGGGGTCTTTGTCGATAAGATTCTTTACGATTCCAAGTCCACCGCTATCGGGCAACAAGTCCCCAACAACATCAAGCACATTAGGTGCTTTTGACTTGAGCCACTTACCGAGGCCCGTGTCTTTAATCTTCTGATCTTTCATTTTCGTATTGTTCTTGCATGATTTGGAAGAGCATCAGGGTGTGATTGCGGAATCTGTTGCCCTGGTACTCGATTGCTCCGTTGTAGTGATCGTTAACCTTGTTCATAGCCATGACGCGCTCTTCGTCGCCCATCTTGGCGTATTCCTCTGTTGCAATCAAAGCTTCGAGCTCTTGATATCGCTCCTTACCTGAAGCCTCCATGAGCTTGTTGAGCTGCGTGGTGTTCAAGTAGAACGCCTGATCTTGGAACTCTTCGTCCTGCATCCATGGGTAATTGATGCCTGCTTTCTGGAGCTTGCTCCTGTATCTGGAAGTAATGTTTGGTACATTGATCTTTCTCTTTGCGGCATAACCAGGAGTTCCGCAGGCCTTAGTCAAGTCTTCTGTTTGCTCGTAAAGCCTGTAGATCTCGTTAGACACAGCATCCGCCTCACCTTGTCTAGACTTGGTTATGTCGAAGATCTGATACGCAATACCAGTGGTGCCTCTGGGCGTTTGCTTGATAGGATTACCTTTCCAGTCCACACGAACTGGCAGCTCTGACAAACCAAACGTTCTGTCCTTGATGGTGTATGCCATCTGAGTCAGCATTCTTTCTGTCGTAGACATATCTTTGGTGACTCTCGTGTCTGGCAAGAACTCTCTGTTGCCCCTGTACACAGCAGAAAGCGTGTTTGGAAGCACAGTTGCAGACACAGCCTGGAACGTAGTTCTGGTCCACTTCTCAAAGCTCTTCTCCAGGTCTTTCACATCGGCAGATCCCACTACATCCAGGAGGGTAGACATTCCCTGCATGAAGCTTTGATCCATCATATATGTAATTCCTGAGAACGCACCCACACCAAACACATCCTGAAGGGCGTGCAAAGCGAACTCTTCGTCGTCTCTCTGCCTGAGTTCCTCTTTGTTCACAGACTTAGCTGTTGCGCCAATCACAGCTCCCAAGATACCGAGCTTATTGTACCCCACGAACACGTCGTCAGGCTGGTGAGATGAATCTTCACCTCTCACCCAACGCTGAACACCTGTTACGTTGATGCTACTTGGCGGGAACTGGTCGTAAGAAATGTTTCTCTTCTCGTCATCGCTCCAGTCGAGGGCTTCTGAGATCAAGCCCTCTCTGATCAGAGCGACTGCAGTCTGAGAAACCATAGTCCCAACAACGATCTTACCAAAGTCTTGTGATGCTCCACGAGCATCTCCCTCGGATAGTTTCTTTACGATTGATGGTCCAGCTACGTATGGAGACACGTAAGTCAATGTCTCAATAAGCATGTTTGCTGGAGTTCTAACATAAGGCATATTAGACCTAATCACGAACTTAGCAAACGCATTTGAATCAAGACCTGGAACCCAAGACATGCCCTTAGAAATGACTCTTTCGAAGAACTTCACTGAGTCTTCCGCCACATCTGACATGGCTGTTCTCTCTTGGAACGTAAGCTTTCTTCCTTCTCTCTCAGCTGCTTCTCTTGCCTTCTTTGTAGGGTGCTTGATGAAGTTAGTCAAAGCGTCGCCTTCCAATCCCATGTTCTTACCAGCCTGATACAGCTCGATACCCTCAACATATCTTCTGAATGGAGTATCACCCAGGGTCAAGAATCTGAACATGGTTTCAGCTGGGATTCCAAATGTCCCTTGAACAGCGAGCTTGACTCTTTGTCTGTTTGAAACTGCTCCATCTGGCCCGAGTGGCAGGTCTCCCTTACCCATGGCTGACATCAATGATCGGAACGGAGCAAAACCTCTATGCACTCTCCACTCCGTCACGTCAGCCTCTTGACCTGTAGCGATGGTGTCCAATGCCTCGACAAAGCCTTGCCCGAACTTACGCAATCCGTACATGTATGCGTTGATTGCATAGTTTCTCTTCATCGGGGACTCAATCCCAAATGCATTGATCAGTCTCTCCACTGGCAAGGCGACGGCATCTACAGCCACCTTGCCTAGTGCGTTTACCATGTTGGCTCCTACGTTTGTGATCTGAGACATAGGGGTAAGCAAGTTACCCTGGATAAGCATGGTCCCAATCTCACCCCATCCTCTTTCGATCACGCCGTTAGAGAATGTGTCCAGCTCTCTTTCAGCAAGCTTCACTCTTCTAGTGGCTGCTTCGAGCTCAATCTCCACATCCTGACCAGCGATCGCCTGCTTCATGAGCTCTTCGTGCTCAGCTTGTCTTTGGAAAAGATCAGCTGCAATCCTCTCAAGCCTTTGTTTCTGTGCAGGAGAGAGGCTGTTACCTCGCTTTTGTACCGCGCTCTCAATGACACCGACAATGCCAGCTGGTGTACCAGACTTGAGTTCTCTGAGGTGCCTCAATAGGCGACCAGCTGTGGTTCCTGCAGCGGCAGCCTGCTCGACCAAAAACGGAACAGCATCCATGTCTCCTCTACCCACGGCTCTATTGATGAGCTCGGATGTAGCAAGAACTCCGAGATCATCATTCCTGCTCTGTAAATTCCCAAGACCCTGCCCACTCATCATTGCGATGAGGTCAGCGTCACTCTTGTCACTGAGTTCTCCCTTGAGTTCTTTTAGGCTCTGTGGTGTGAAGTAGTTCTTAGGGTTGCTAAGGATCTCGCCTCGCACTCCTGGGTACTTCCGAGCCATTCGGCCAGCAGTCTTACGAGTCTTCAGCAGACTAGACGCCCTGCTCTGCGCTTCCTCCATGTTGGCTGCAACCTCGCTTTCGTTAAGTGCGACCTTGGATTCAACAGGCATGTTGTCGTAAGCCAACTCAACGTCCAATGCGTCTGCAAACTGAACTCCATTTTTCTCGGCCATTGCCTGGAATCTCTTGACTGCCTTAGTGTACTTAGGTCCACGCTTAACTCTCTTTGCTCTTTCAGATGCAGTCTCAGATCTACCTTGCTTCAGGGTAGGATCGTTGAAACCGTAGTATTCAATATCACCTCTCAGGTAAACTGTGTTACCCACGATGGTCGCCTCTTCGGCAGACTTGATGGGTCTGCCTGCAGCGTCCACAAATACGTTGTGCTTGAATGGGTTGAAGAATGCCTTCACCCCGTCGAAGTTCATGAGATCAATGTTGTCGGTCATGAACTCACCATCCACGCTGGCCATAGGGAACTTGTTCTCTTGGAACGTAACGATCTTCTTGCGTGCGTTCTGATTGACATTCAGGTTTGGATTCTTGACCATGACAGCACCAGCGTACTTCAAGGCCTCGCCTGTAGCGGTCTTGTCGTGCATAGTCTGAACTGGGACTCCTGTGTTCTTCATGACGTTGAGGTTGAGTCTAACCCCAACCTTTCTGCCAGACTCCACCTGAACTCCCTTAGCAATAATCCTTCTTGACGTAGCATCTGTATTCAAGGCTTCTTGCACAGCTCTGTTGCTGATCGATTCTCCATTCCTCAGGACGGCAAGAGCCTCCTTTGGACCTCTCGTTCTGTACAGATTAGATTGCGTCGCGTCCTTCTTGCCTGCCTCTGTAGGGAACAGCAGCAGCTGAGATGCTCTTGCATCAGACTTGCTCTTCATTGGAGGCAAGTTCCTAAGAGCCCCAGCGTATGTTTTATAGTCGAGAGATTCTTGGAGATTGCCGTCTGCATCGAATATGGCGTTGTCTTTGTGACCGACGAAGATTTGTCTGTCAGCAAAAACCAACTGTCCAACTGTTGATGGAGTGACTCTTTGGTCTGGGAATGTGTCAGCCAAAACACTAGCCATCTGAGCAACAAACTCCCCCGACTTTCTCTTCTTGGAGTTGCTTTCTGGTAGGCTTGGATTTTCGATTTGCTCCAAGATGCGATTAAGAGCAGAAATATCTGACTCTGACTTGCCCTCTACCTCCAAGAAGTCAATGTGTTGTTTAGCAGCCCTGTAGATGTCTGCCATTATCCCCAACGCTTCGCTTACCTCTCGTCTATTCTTAGCGTCTCTGCCCATAACCCCTCCGAAAAGAGAAGCGCCCTGAGCATTTCCAGATGCCGTTTCCACGCTTTTACCCAACTTATTTAAGGGAAGCGGCTTGCCCTTAGAATCCTTCATTTCGACTCCCATAGACTCAAGCCTCCTTGTGAGCCTTAGCCAGTTTCTAAGAACAACACCTTCTGCCCCTTCATACGTCCCCAGCACAAGCTGCGTTGTGTTGTACACATGAGTGTCTACGGTGACGATGTCTGAGAGCTTGCCTGACTTTTCGTTCGAAAGGTTTGGCATAAGCTCTTGGTTCATATTGAGCAACCAAGCGCCGACCTTGTTACCAAACAAAGCTTGAGACATAGTTCTTTCAATCACATTCGCTCCCGAGTATGGCGACAACAAGAATCCCGTGAGTCTCTTCCAATCAACCTCTCCGTCAGGTCTCACAAAAGGACCGTTATCAGAAATCTCTTTTGCGTAGATCTTCTTAAATGTTGGGCTGATACCCTTGAGATCAAGATCTCCGTTGATGATTGAGTTGAGCTTTCTGATTGCCTTGGCATACGATCTAACACCAATCCCAGATGCTCCTTTGATCTTCTTAGCACCAACCTTCTTAGCGAGGTTCTCTGTAATGCCACTAGCTCCGTCAAACTTGAGCGCCTCTGACTCGACCATGAGTTGCAGAACAGCCTCCATGTTTGGCTTAGACTGGTTCTTTGCTGACACGAGGGCCGCAAAGAAGTTCATCTTAGCCAAGTTGTTGAACCTGCTGCCAGTAAGTGCGCCCTCATCAAGGGCTTGATCCACCTTGGCCTCAGCCTCGGCTTGATAGTTTACAAAGTATTCTAGCGGATTTTCATCGCCAAACTTTGCTGCTCTAAGTTCTGGACTAGCCATGTACTGACCCATAAGCCCCTGGAACACCTCTTGCATTGCTGCTGGGTTATCCTCAAACTTAACCATAAGGAACTGCCTCATGGCATCATAAGCGGCTGCACGTGAGTTTACCGATTTCCCTTTAGGTATTTCAACACCCATGTTACGCAAAGCCTTCTCAAGCATCTTTACGTGTTGAGGGCTAAAGGCATCTCTTTCGAGGTTGATCATGAACTCAAACAGAGAGTCAGAAGCTCTGGTCTCCGAGTCGCCTTTGAAGTTAAACTCCTTACCCTTAGCCTTAGCCTCTCTTTCAATGATTCCCTCTACGTGAGTATACAGACCGTCAAGTCGTTCTTGGAACTGCGGTGCTTTGCCAAACGCTTGTGGGTTTGTCTCGCCCCTGCTTTCGGCCTGACTAATCATTCTCAAGATCGGAGCTGTCTTCCTTCTCACAGCAGCGGCCACGGGCTTGGAAATAAGCCCTTGCGCCTCTGCTGAAGACACCATTCTGTTGAGGTCTTTGCCCTTCTGCTTGATCGGATTTGAATCGAGTCTGTTGCTTTTTCTAGCGCCATACCCTTTGATTCGGTCAACATCAACGACCTTACCCTCAGAGTCAGTAAAGCCAGTAAGCTCTTGCTTCTTGCCCATGTCAGTGGTCTTTTTCCACCAGTTGATGAAGTGCCACTGATCTCTAAACGACTTGGTTTCTTTGACAGACCCAATATCCTTTCTTTCCCCAAACCCGAAGTACTTGTAGATAGGCTTGTTGTAGGTGACGGTCACGGTGCCATCTTCATTCTTAGCAAGTCTCGCAGGTGACACTCTCTCAGAAGCTCTTGTCTCACCTGCAAAAGCCTGAGAGTCAACGGTCAAGTCCGAACCAAACACGATACCCTTCTCTTGAGCCATTGCAAACTTGGCAATGATAGCCCTCATGGAGTCCGAGTTGGTGATAGCCAGATCCTTCCCTGCTGCTCCATGGATTGCAATCATCATTTTGTTGATGGCAATTCTCACTCTCTCGATAATACCAAGATCTACATCCCCAGCGGCCAAGGCTGACAGCAACTCGATTGTAGTTTCTTCGAAGACCTCAGCCTTAGGCTTGCTCCCGTAAGCTCTTTCCTTTTCTTCCATCCTCTCAATGAGGTCTGGATTTCTTCTAGCCACGATGGCGGCAATGTTGTCTCTGAAGCTCTGAGCAACATCAGGATTCTTAGAGTACATATTGTACAGTGTCTTCCCGATCACTGCGTGCATAACCTCCTCCTGCACTGTTTCTGCGAAACTCTTTGTTCTCTTTAAGCCTCCTTCTCCTCGGTCAAACTCAAGTCTTTGGTTTTCTCTAATCTGAGACGGATTGATGTGGATTGCTCCTCCAGAGTACAGCCCACCCCATGTCGTTCCGTGCTCACCCCCGTCCAGGTTGCCAGCTGTTTCGGCGTCTGGATATACCACAAGATCCAGACCTAAGAAATCAGCAAAGGCTTGGAATCTGTTAAGGATCTTAGCTTCTTTTGCTGTGAGACCACCCATGCCCTCAAGCCAAGTCCCTTTACCGTTTTTTCTGTTTGCTTGAACAGATCTGTCTGGGTATTTCGACTTAGGCGCAGCCTCTGATTCCTTTGACTCAGATCTTGTCTCCTCTACCAGCTGATCAATCTCACTTAGGTCGTCAGTGGCTGAAGTTTCTTTCTCTTCAGCCTTAGACTCTGTCAGTGCTCTAATATCTGCTACTCTGTCGATCTCTGGCTTCAGCCCCTCTACAACCTTCCCGTCGCCGCCAGTGGCAATCTCCTCCATTGTATCAAGAGCAAATACAGAAACCTGGTTGTATTGCTCGCCGAGTGAGACTGCTGCCTTCTTATCGACCACGGCTGACACGTCGATGAATGTCTGATCTGACTGGGCATCGTAGTACGTTCCGATTGATAGGACGTCTTCGTTGCCTTCAAAAATATCTTTGTTGGCTTCTTTGAACTCGTTAAGAATCTGAACCATCTCTTGCTGGCTCATCTTGCCTTTCACGATCTTGCTTCTTTCATTGAAGATGCTTACCGAAGCCTTCGGTTGGCCCACTTGGTTTTGACCATCAAGCGTGTATGTGCTGCCCAGTACGCCTCCAGTAGCCTCATCTGCGAAGTGGTTCTCCGATTGAGATTCAGCACTCCACGATGTTGCTGGCTCTTCAAGTACAGCAGCTTCTGACTCTATGCCGAGCACAGAGGACAAACCGTTTGCAGCCTCCAAGACACCAGCCTCTGATTGGTCTGACGGCGTTGAGTCGTACTCAGATCTAGCGCCGTTGTAATTAGACAGAGCCTCCACAAGGGACTGACTCTCCTGCTCAACAGCCTGGATCTCTGATTCAATGTCAGCTACGTCGCTCTCACTTCTAGTGCCTTCAGCGACCTCCTCTATAGCGGTTTGAAGTCTCTCATTGAGTGACAATCTTTCTTGCTCAAGAGAAGCTATCTGATCCTGAACCTGCTCTTTGACTTCCGTGGTGGCCTCTACATTATTCAAAGACACCTCGTTAGGGTTGAAGCTGTCCTCTAGGGTCTTTCTCTGGGTGGCCTTTCTTTCTAGCTCTGCCTCAAGCTCTGCCCTTGACTCTGATGTCAGGTTTTTGCTCTTGAGTTCAAGCTGGATGTTGTGGATGTCTGTGTCGATTGACTGCAAGGCACGGGCCTTTCTGGGCTCAGCTTGCGCCATCTTCTTGTATCTGTCCAAAAGACTGCTTCTTCTAGACTTAGCCTCTTTCTCTTGGCTTTCTGCAAGAGATGCGAGTCTAGATCTCTCTGCTCTGCCGACAGTGCTCTTTGCTTTCTTTCTGTTTGACGCAGCCTTTGACTCCAAGTCTGATGCAACCTTGCCTTCGGCGGAGTTGTTTGACTTAGTCAAAACTTTTGCGGCAGAAGAGGTGCTTTGTGCGTCAAGGTCAATCTGAGATACTCCCTTAGGCTGCATCTTTGTAGCGTGAGCAATACCCTTTCTAGCAATCTCAGCAGCAAGCTCGGTGTCTCCGTTCGCCAGAGCTCTCTGTGTATTTGCAAGAGAGTAGTCTGTTGCTGAGCTTAGAGCAGCCTCATCTAGATCTACACCAGCCTTCTGAGCTTCTTCCTTGATTACCTCTTTTGTCTCGTTGATGGTTCTTTTCTGACCTTTTCTAACGCCAGAAACTCTGGAGCTCATCTCATCATCGTTCTTGATGTCGAGTCTAGACACATCATTACCCCCTTCAATAAACTGTTGAGCCTCAATAGCCGTTACAGACTGACCGTCAATTTTGTAGCTAGGTGTGAACACGAGGTTCGATCCTACAGTGAGACCAGACATAGGTACTTCAGCAATACCCTCTAAAACAGCTTCAAAGGCATCAATCTCTCCAACAGAGGCCAACTGAGCAGCAGCTTCACCCACCATAGCCATAGGTGTTTCTACAGCCATACCAACAGCGCTCTTGCCTGCTGTCGACGTCAGAGCTTTTGTACCGCTTTTAGCGGCAAGACCCATGGCCTTCCCAGAGCCCACAGCAGCGAGAGAATCAAAAACAGCAATAGTTACGCCTCGGGCAATAGCCTGAGAGCGCATGTGACTTACAATCTTTTCGTCGTTAAAGACCTTCTCCAGGTTTTGGCCAGTGATGTCCATTCCCTTGGTTTGAAGCTCTTCTTTGAGAATCTCCATGATTGTGGCGTGGGCATCAACCATGCCTGACACGCCACCCATAAATCCCTTCACAAAGCCACCTGCGCCTCCAACAAGACCACCAGCCGCAGTTCCAGCTCCAGGAACAACACTTCCCGCACCAGCACCAACAGCAGCGTATGCACCAGCAGTGACACCTCCCATTCCTACACCTCCAGCAACCCCGCTAAGCTCAGTTCCAGAACCAAGCATACGGCCAAATGAGTTGGCCAAAACCTCAGACCCACCCTCGATGTTGTCTGCAAAGACTCCAACCTTATCCCAAAACCCTAGGTCTGGAGCCTGCATGGCCTGGTTAAAGTTAGCAGCAGCTTCTGACTGACCAACGCTATCAATGTTTCTCATGGCCTGGGCAAGCGCCTCAAAGTCGGCGTCGCCATCCATGGCCCCGATAAGCTCGTCACCCAAACCCCCCTCAAGTCTACCCTGCTTGAAAACTCTAGCCTGATTAACGAGGTAATCCGTCATGCCTTCAGCCCAAGTGTCATTTGTGGCGCTGTCTAGCCAATCCCAGGTCTGTGCAATCGCTGATTCAAAAAGATTGTCATCCTCTGCCTCCAACACTGGCGCATCATCAGTGTCTGCAGGATTTGTAAGCGTATTCAAAGACTGAGACACGTCAGTCTCATTCTTCTTCAGTGTTTGAGCAACAAGGCTTACTGCTTCGTCCTTCTTCAGACGAATGTTAGGGGTGTAGATGAGTTGTTTAAGGATAAAGTCATCTGTTTTCCCCTCTTCAGAAAGGGCAAGAATTAGTTCTACGGCCTTATCGTTCATATCTGCAGCTGTTTACTGCAAATATACTCATTATGGGGCTACGCCCTCATAGATGTCGTCGAACGCCCCCTGCCCAAGCTGTGCATCCATCTGCTCTTCAAAGGCATCGAGGTCTTCAATAGGCACTGCTCCGTTCTCTGTGATCAGTTGAGGGCCGACCGCAGGAATCCAAACAATACTCGTTGGGGCGAAGACGCCGTCTCCAAAGTCAAAGTTCAATGCGGATGGGAATAAGTACTGCTTGCCGTCTGATCCTGTAGGCTGTACGTCGTCAATGTTGAAGGTAAACTCTTGCGGCTCTTGCTCTTCGTCATCACTTGACTTTTCTTGCCACTTATTGGATGCCTCCTCTGCGTACTTGCGTACAGCGATACGACGCTCTTCTTCGTCCATCTGGTCTACAGTCGTCTCAAGCCCCTGGCTTTCAATCCACCATCGATGAGCATTTGCAGCTTCTGTTGGATCCTTAATGATCCTACCCTCAATATTATCTGCAGCCTGCTCTTTATTATCCATGCCAGCCACAGAGTGTCCAGCCCACCAAGAATCAGGATTGCGGACATCAGTGTTCTGGAGATCAGGCATGAAGTTATGCTCATCAAAAACCTTGAAAGCGTCACCGCCGTCGATAACATACATCCCATTCTCATCTGTAGAAACTTGGAAGAGGTCTCTCCCGTTCATCCGAGCAAACTCATACTGATAGTCGTCTACAGTCTTGCCGTCTTTTACGCCTCTAGACTCATACTCCTGAGGGTTAGATCCAGCAGCAATCTCTGAGTTTTTCTGAAACTGCGCGTACTCTGATGTGAAATATCCTTTCGACTTCTCCGCAAACTCATTTGCCTGCTTGAGCTTTGTCTCCCACTTGGCAATATCTGCATCGCTTGACAAGGCGCTTGGAAGAGAGTCCCTAAGGTCTTGAGCCATAGTCTGATACGCAGAGTAGTGAGAGTCAAACATCTCATCTACATCAGGCTCTGCAAGCGTGCTTGCTTTCTCCCTAATGCCTGCTCCCTTTTCCTTGACCTCAGACAGCTTCTCATCAAACTTGGCAAAGTAATTCTTACCTGCACCTGTATTGAGATCAAGACTCCCTACTGAACCAAATACGCTCATGATCTAGCACGCTTTTCAAACTTCTTAAACAGTTGTCGCGCAAACTTACTTTCTTTTGAAATCTTTCTGGCCTGTTCTGGGCTAACAATGTACTCATCTCCAGTGGCCTCCCCAACCTTTTCGCCAGACTGCATCAAGTCGATCGGGTTTGTCTCATGGCTAAACTCACCAGGCAGCTTCATGCCTTTCTCAGCCTTAAATATTCCGCCCAAGAAGTTTTCATTCTCGTCATTCAAAGTAGTTAGACCGTCAAACAAAGAGCTAGTCAGTCCTTGTCTAAACGCCTGCTGAGATTGCATATCCATGAGCTCAGCCTGGCGCTCACCAAGAGTGGCGTCACCATACTGAGTTCTAGCCAACCCCAAGTCCCCTCTAGCGTCTCTAAGCATCTCTCTGATACGCATGTTCTCTTGCTGCTGCTCAATGCCTCCAAACGTCTTGAGAGCCCCCAGCTTTCTGCTTTGCTCCCCAGCTGCAATCTTCTCCATCTGATTGGCTGTGCGTGCTTGCGTGGCCCCAAGACCACCAAGCAAAGCGCGTGCCCCTCCAGATCTAAGGGCACCCAGGCTCTCTGCCTGGTTCCTCATGGCTTCCTTTCTTTGGAAGTCAGACATCGGATCCTGCATAGCCATGTCCAAGTACTTCTTGTACGTGTCCCCTACGCCGATATCCTTCTTGGCAGCCTCTCTTGAGGCCATGGATTGGTCCATTTGGGCACGTGCATCGGTTCTTAGCCCACCGTAGAAATCTTCTACATTTTCAGCAAGCTTCCTGTCACCCACACGCTGCTGAACAGCGTTGATGATAGAAGGTCCAAATTGTAAAGCGAGAGCACCTAATACTGACATGATTGCAAATATAGTTATTATTGGTCTTACCCGTGATTATGCTTAGATTCGCTGACTTTAGCGTTGATCGCGTAAAGCTCAGACAGAGAAGTATTCGTTGGGGTCTTTACGCATTTGATCTTGCAGTAGTGACCCCTGATTTGATCACCATTAACGGCATTGCTACCAGCGACATACAGTACGTCAGCATTGCCCAAGCCATGGCCAGACCCGCTTGCCGTGATTGTCTTTGCTGACCTGTTTACAGCTGAGACCGTAACCCCTGTTGTAGCTGGCACAGCACCTGGCGACGCCTTGAAGATAGTATATCCGCTAGGAATGTGTACACCTCGAAGGCTGTTCTGCATTGTGATAGTGCCACCGTCTGTTGACGCTACTTTACCCACGGGTATGAAGTGCCTGAAGCTGTTCGCGCTGGTATCTCCAGTTACGTTGGCGTAGTGAGTCCCCTCTTTCTTTGAGAATACGAGGTTGCCTGTTGTCTGCCCAAGGCTAGACTCAAGCGTTGTTGTCCACTCGTCCTGACCCTCGATGGAGATGGCCTCGTAAGCCTTCACTTTGGATGGATTTGAGTTCGAGATCACCGTGACCTTTGAGGTAGCTGGAGACGCAGACGTATAGAACAGGTTTGATGACGTGTTGGTGCCGTGTAAATGGATGAACTTTCTTGTACCCGACAAGCTGACATAGTCCAGCAACATCATCTTGTTCTTCAATGTCCCGTAGTGCTCAGGTACAAAGGTGTATTCTCCCTGCCACCCCTTGATCCTCGTGTTGTAAGCGAGTGTGCGACCGTTAGGCAAGTGGGTATCTACTGGATGGAAGGTGATGTAGTAAATGTCGTCTACTGGATCGTATCCAGACACAACCTTTGGGTTTGTTCCTTTGAGGAAGCTCTCTGATGTGGCTTCAAAAGAACTCTTAATGCCGATGTCTGAGATTGCTTGTATAGCCCCTGGATTAAACTGGACAGCCTTGTACCTAATCTTGTCGAAGAAGTACCCAACACCGTCGTAAATCAATACGGACTCAGGGTTTGACGTACCCAAAGTTTCGTCAAACCTGTTAAGTAGGTTGAGCACATTTGTGTTCAATCCAACAAACCCACCACCCTCTGCGCTAGAGAGGATTGACTTATTCACAGAGAGTCTGCTGACTTTGTTCTCTTGAATAGCCATCAGCATGTCAGACATGTTGCACAGGTAGCTGCACTTCCCGTCCTCAGAAGGGAGGTCGAGGAAGTTTGCAAGAGACGGAGTGAACTGAGAAAAAGTAAGCCTTGCACTATCTTCTGCATAGGCGTCGCTGTACGTAATGCTGTTCAGTCTCCGCACAGTGGCTGCATCTTCAAACACCGTGTGTGCTCTACCCTGGTCCCACGATGTGGATTCGTATAGATCCGTTATAGCTGGATCTTCTAAAAAGACAGTTCTGTAAATCCACGTTGCTGGGTTGATGTCTGCAGCAAATACCCAAGCATTGTTGATTTCTGTTGGCATCTTGGTCGAAACTGGCCTAAACCTAACATCTCCAGAGCTTACAGTAAATGCTGGGCCGTGAGACCCAATAGCAGCATCAAGCCTTCCACTAACAAGCAAAGGCTTTCTCTCTCCGATTTCATAGTAAACCTTCTCTGCGGTTGGAACTTTAGGTGTAAAAATCTCTACAATTACGCCCTGACCCCAACGGTTATCTATGGCGCCAGGCGAAACAGATCCATTGTAATCAGTTCCAGTAATATGATACCAATCAAATCCATCATAGATATTGATATCACTCTCGCTTGTATTTGCTGCTGTGCCCTCAACGGCTGGTGCCGTCAAGACTAAGAACTTGCCCTTGAATGGGTTGTTGTCATCCTCTGCGATGGTAGCCGTCTTAATCTTAATTGGAGTTTCGTCGAGTGTTTCATAACCCACGACATCAAACTCCATTAACTTGCTTTGACTAGATTTTGGATAAGCGTACCCATCGTCATTAGTATCTCTTTTTGAAATGATTCTAAGTTTATCACCCTTTGTAAAAGAGTAATCCCTAAGAGACTTCTTGTCTCTCTGGTATTGACTAAGAGTTTCTAGCGAAACATAGATGTTGTGAACGCTTGTGTCTACATCAAAAGTATCTACACCATTTACAACAGAAGATGTCTTGAGTCTCCTCGCAAAGCCTCCTCCAACAGCGTATTGGAATGAATCGGCAATAGAAGACCCTCCGTACACGATCTGATAGCCCGTAGCCCATGATGGCGCGTTTACATTTGTGCTAGACAGGTTGAATTGGATAGCGGCATTGCCTCTCTCATTATTCCCTCTTTCTGGCAGAGCCTTTACATAGATGCTGCCCAGCTCATTGACATTGCCAGTCCTCCCGTACTTGTCGTGGTACACAATCCCGAACTCGTGATTCGCCCCAGACTTGAATGTAGGTGTAGACCCGACGCTCTCAATGAATAAGAACTCATTAGATGAGGGGTCTGTAATGCTGGTGTAGTTGATCTCTGATTGAGAAGCACCTGTTTGAGCAAAGATGCTATCCGTATATTGAGGGAAAATCTCCACTGATCCGTAAGCAGCCCAGACAACATCTACAAACTTTAAGTTTGTAATCCTAGGCTTAAATCGAATAATGTGGTCTCCCCCAGTCGTGGCCGTTGAAGCTACAGTCTCTTCACCAAATGTGAAAAACACATCTAGCTTAGCAGCAGATATTGCGGCTGGAATACCCCCACCTACTCTTGGTATGCTAAGTCCATTGACAATAAATGTAGCCTTAAACTCCCCAAGATTCTCGATTTTAGATTGAACAAAATCCGCTAATTCGTTAGTGTTCATATCAGTTGGCAGCAGAAGAGAAATTTCTACTGTCGGGGAAGAGATCGCAGTGCCAGTCAAATCTAGAGACGACGCGGCGAAAGAAGCGGGAACTGGAACATCTCCTCCATAAGACACTCCGTCAAATGCAATTATATTGCCGCTTGCAGCTGCTGCGCTAAACTTGGGTGTGTAAGTGAAAGACGCACGGAACTGCGTTCCTGCATCAAACGTCGTTGAATTACTGATCAAAGAGCCATCTTCCAGGTCTAGATCAATATTCATGTTAGCGTTTGTGTTGCCACCTACAGACTCAAAGATTGCGGCTATGTCACCAGATGCTAGATGTTGCGTGCTGCCTCCTGGAGTGTTGCCATACACCACGGACATGGTGGCATCAGTGTGGATGCTATGATTAGGATACCCTTCTTCATAGTCTCCATACATCAACCTACTCGCGGTAATAGACTGAGCACCTGCCTTCTGAGGCACGTTGTCGTACAGCTTCTGGGACTCAGAGTCAGGAACCAGTCTACCCACACCGTCGTTAAAGAATTTGTACTCTCTGGTGCTGGCGCTGTACACCAAGGTATTTGAAGCATTGATATTTCTTCTCAGATCAACCTTAGGATCAAACTCATCGACCACAAAGAAAGAACCAGTGTTGCCGCTTCTGGCCAAGATCCTGACCTTCTCCATATCTGGGAAGTCATTGTCGATCTGGTGATTGATGAGGCAAACGTTCTGCGTGCTTCTAGCGACTCCAAAGTTGGCGTCCTCGATGCCTCCATACACAGCGGCTTGAGAGATAGCAAGCTTTGAGTACGGGGAGAGTGTTGAGACCTCCCCGTCCTTATAGACAACTTGAGTGGCAAACTGCATGGCATTTTGCTCGAAATTGTTGTCTGTTGTATTCGTGTCTGTATCAAACGCAAAGGTGGGTGGCTTCACAGAGGCGCACCTCATAGCGCCCAAAGCTGTGTCGAAGTCGTCAGCAGTAAACAGATTGTTGTCGTATTCACCGCTAAGGGCTCTGTCTACGTTGATTTTTCTAGGCGGGTTGATGTTGTCCGTGAAGTACAGAACAGTCTGAATGTTGCCGTCTCTCTGAAACGATTTGTTCAACACATCTGCCTTGACAAAAGACACAGACCCGCTTCTGAAGTTGAACCTAGAGGTCTTCAACACCTCTTTGTAGGTTGTGTCCGACTCGTTGTACTGGTAGATGGCGTCTAAGTTAGAGTCCGATGTCCCCTTAACAAATACATACAAGAAACCTCTCTGGTCATCAGCCACCTGGCCAATAACTTCTACAGACCCCTGGATGCCATCAGCTGTAGTCTTTGGAGTGGCTGACGTGTTGCCAGCCATGGTTTTGATCACAAAGTCACTGCCCTCACCCCGCTCGACAATCGTGACGTTCTGCGCCTCGACCATCTCGCCAGGCTTGATGAGCCTCTCGTCTTTGTCAGTAACGAATGTTTTGGGTAGAATTTTATCAATCATCCCTTAGGCGCTTGCTTGTAATTCTTTCTGATTGTCTTCAGAGCTTCCTCCTTGGTGAAGGACTTCATACGAGCATTGGCCTTTCTTCTTTCGTTGTAGTACTCAGCTCTAGCTCTCTGCTTCTCTCCTGCTGGTACAGAGGCCTTTCTCTCGATCAGCTTGTAATACATGTAGGCAATCAAAGCCTCTTCAGCGTACACATGAACCTGAGGGTTAGAAGAGCGAGCCTCATCAGCCACATACTCCACCACGACCTGAGAGACGTCAGAGTTTGACTTGAGCTCCAGTCTGTTTTGATCCAGGTTTACTCTGAACTCGCCTTGGTACCTGCCTCCACCGTGGCCGTAAAGCTGTCCATGGTTGTTACCGTACACGTAGTTGCGGAAGATGTAGCTTCCAAAGCCATCTCCGCTTGAGCTAGACACAGCGCCAGTGGTGCCACTCTTGTCGTCCTCTCTATCTAGCAGTCCGTCGCCGTCAGCGTCGTATGTTGTATTGGAAGAGGTAGAGTACTTCTGAGAGTAGTTGATGTTCTTATTCTCACCAAGCACATAAACCAACCCATCACCTCCAACCACGCCGACTTTGCTCCAATCCACGTAATCGTCTGGCAGGGTGACTGTATTGTTGCTAGACACGGACAGCTTCAAAGATCTAATGACCTTGAGCATGTCGAACCCAAGCTCTCTCAGCCCGCGCAGGGCAAAGTTTCTGATGGCAGCATCGCTTGCATGAGACGCATAATCAGCCCCATCGAGGCTGATCATGAAGTCATTGACAATTTGCTTTAGTGGTACGTAATTCCTAGCCATTAGAAGGAGTGTTCAGATTGTCTTTCTGCTTGCTCCGTAGCAGCAAAGGATGTTACTTGCTGATCCCTGAGGTTCACGCCAATCAAGCTGGCGATCTCAGCAACAAGCTCCATGGTGTAGTGTTCTGGCAACTCAAAGTCTCTGCTGGTAGACGAGTTGTATGTGTCTACGACTCCCGAAGCCACACCAAACGTAGGTGGATCATCAGATCGAGTGGTGCCGTTTGTCTGCACACTCTGTGGGATCTTGTAGTACCTGAGCTTGATCTTCTTGATCGTCTCTGGGAACACTTCAATATCCTGAGTTACCAAGGCTACAGGAAACGATTCTGTCGGCGCATTGAGAGTGCTCGACAGAATGCGTTCAATCTTCTCTTCATCGTAGCAGATCTCAGCCACCGTGCGGGTGGTCTGCCCAAACAGCAGACTACCAGCAGTAGAGATGCTAATAAACCTAGCAAAGTCATCTGGCCTGAGGAATACCCCCTCTGCAGTTTGATCTCTGTCTAGCGACTTAGCGAACACAGCGAGATCCTCATGGATCTGCTTGAACTTAGACTTGTCTCTGCCTTGCCCGAAGCCTGCTCTATCAAGACGGCTCCCATGCTTCAGACTATCAAAGAGCCTGTTGAAGATCCTCAGTTGAGCTACTTGAGCAAAGCGGTTAAATTCGTCCACAGTGACGAAGCCCTGCTGGTCCTTGTTTACCAAGTCCTTTAGGGTGTTGTAGACTACGTTTACACTTGCTGGCATACCGCAAATATACAAAAAGAAAAAGCCCCCTTAAATGGAGGCTTTCTCAGTGTATAGTGTACGTCTATTAGAGCTGACGTTTGATTTCGTTAAGAACGACTGAACCAGTTTCTGTCATGCACCAGCGGCCAAAGACCTCCATTGGGTCTTGCCCCACAGGAATGGCCAAGATGTGGCCTTTGTTGTCCACCCACTTCATGTGACCTTTATCGTGCATAATGACACCTGATGACATAGCCTTCTTAACAATCGCTTTTGTCTCAATGACTGGGTTGTCAAACGCCTCAATAAACCCTCCAGGGCTTTGCTTGGCATATTGGATCAAGTCGTGCTTGATTTCGTCTACTGGTCGATCTGTATCGATTGCATAGGCTGTAGCTACGGTCAAGATTTCTGTCAAAGGCTTTTGGCGAATCAAAGCCAAAGCGTCGATCACCTGATACTCTTTCTTCAAATCCACAGCAGCATCTCTCGACAAGTCTACTTTTCTAAAGATCTGACCTCCATTTGCCTGATTCAAAGGGTGCATATCCATGAACCTCTTCAAGTTAGGTTGATTACGACGAACCCACAAACGACCATTCTCAAAGATGATGGGTTGTTTCATGGGTTTGGAGGTTTGCTCCTCCACGTAGATGCTGTCTTCTTTTGGGATGTATCGAATTGCACGAATAGAGTCTGTCTCTTCGTCGTACACTGAGACTGGTCCCGCCTTCATGAGGAAGAACATGCCATTATTGCTGGTCAACTCGTACTCGTGGTGAGTTGGGCCTGATGGCTGGTATTCCTTAAAGATCTCTTTCTTCTGCTGCTTTGGTGCAGCGGGTGCTGCTTGTACGGGCGCAGCTGCCTCTACGGTTTTTTTGGCGGGCCGTCCGCGCTTTGCTGTAGTAGCCATTAAAGTAAAATTAGAATTGAAACAAAAGTAGTAAAAGAGAGGGGAGGTCATTCTCCCCCCTCAGTTACCGATACAGATTATGCAGTAGTCAGTGTAGCTCCGTCAAAAGACAAAACTACCCAGCCATCTGGGGTCCACATCAGCTCCACTCTTTCAGCAGCAGCGTCCAACAGAATTGTGTTGAACTCCCCAGCCCTTGGAGTAGTGATGGTGATTGTGCTTTTGTTTGAACCACTACCAGCAACCATGTAAAGCTTCATGATTTGACCAGGGATTGTGCCATCCGCCAACGTTGGAGTAACGGCGCCGCCACTACCCTGGTTAAAGTTGTTAATGCTTGTGGTAATGTCGATGTTGGATGCGTCAGCGTTAGATCTTGTAACAGCAGCCTTATCGAGAAAAACAGGGAATACTCTTTCTTGTGCCATAATTAAAAAGATTATGAAGTTTAGGAGGGAGCACCGAAGCACCCCCTCCGTCTCTTCAGGTTAATTAGGCAGTCAAGTTGTTACCCTTCAACACAACGTGCTGGTTTGCAGCACGCACGCAGAGGTTGCACTCTGAACGGTAGTGGAACTTAGCCAAGTCCTCACCGTTGGTAGCGTATCCGAGGACACCACCGCCTTCAACCCAGTGCTCCATCTCTCTGCTGTAGTTGCCTGCAGCCTTGTAGTTCATCTCCAATGATGGGTTAGAACCGCCAGACTTAGGATCAACCACAGATCCGAGAGGAATCAAAGCACCCTGGTAGCTAGTGTGACCAGCAGCGTAGTCAGAGTTCAACAGCTTCCAGTCGTGCTTGTGGAAGGTGTAACCACCACGAGTGAATGACTTAAAGCCGAGGTTAACAGCCATGTCAGAGTCGTTGTTGAATGCACCGAACTGACCTGGCAAACCAGCAGTCACCTGAGTGGCGATACCAGAAGCGAGCAAGTCGTCCACAGCCAAAGAAGTACCTCTGTCAGTGTACATAGCGTACTCTGCAGGAGCTCCCTCCTTATCCAACAAGATCAAGATGCTGTCGAGGTCATCCATGGTGTCGAAGTTCTGGTCAGCTGGAGTGGTAGAGACGATGCCTCTGTTCTCCACAGCCTGGAAGTAACCTTCGGAACCAGTGACTGATCCTCCTGTGCCAGTGTTGATGGCAGTAGCGCCAGCCTCAGGGGCACCAGAAGCAGACTTGATCTGACCGAACACGAGCATGGCCTCACGAGAGTTCATGAACTTTCTACGAGCGTCCATCTCACCCTTGAGGTACCACATGTTTTGACCGTTCACGTTCAACCAACCGATGTTGGTGGCCTGTGATCCGTTCACATGGAAGGTTTCCTTGCTGATGATATATGGGTTCTTGCGAAGCACCAAGTCCATCTCGAACGGCTTGGCTGGCTGACCAGTTCCCTGACCATAAGCGTTACCGATTACGACAACATCAACACCAGATTCGGCCACAACAGCGACTTGATCCATTCTAGTAGTTGTGAACGTATCAGTGTCGCCAGCACCGACAGAAGAAGACACGATCAATCGCTGGTTTCCAGGAGTCAAGATGACGTCATTCAACTGAACGACATCCTCAGCGGCAGTTCCAGTAACACTGACGTCGAGTCCGTGACCGTCAATGATGGTGACAACACCAGTATCAGCAATGTTGCAAGTGAACTTTCTGTTCATGCGACCTTCTTCGTACCAGTGGATTTCGTCTGCTTGACCCGCAGACTTCTTCGCGCCAGTCACGTCGAGGAGACCAGTGATACCCTGGTCGCCGAAAGTTTGGATGTACAAGTCGCGTACATCAGGTTTTGTTGGGTCAATCAATGTACCCAACGAAGTGTAGTTGCTTGGAGTCGCATCGAATCTTTTTGGTCCGATGTTGGTTGCTCCAGCATTTGGTTTGCTAAAAGCCATAATAGTTTCTTTTTAAGAGTTATTTGTTAAGAAGTTGAACCAAACCCTCTGTTGAGGCCCAGGGCGTTCCTGAGCTGATCAGCAAGAGGACTTGCTTCGGCTTGTCCAGATCCTTGATTCGGGCTACTGGCATTTACGTTAGCCGCCTGATTCACAATGCCTCTTTGACCGTCAGCCATGCCCTGCTTATATACAGATTGCACGATGCTTTCCATGTTGTCAATGACAGCTCTGTGAGTATTTAGCTTATCGTAGTCCCAGTTCCCATCCTCCTGAACGTAAGGATCGAAGAACTCGTCAAGGCGAGAGTTCTTCTCCACCAACTCTCCGCGATACCTGTCATTCAATCCGAAAGTGAATGAACGCCCGTTTCCAAGGTCAAATTCGACCCCGTCGAGGTTCTCAGTTTCTGACTGCATGGCACTGTACCACTGATCGTCAAATGGAGACTCAATCTCTTCGCTCTGCTGCACTTCTGGAGCCTGATACTTCTGACGAAGCTCGTTGATTCCATTACGCGCCTGCGTAGCGTCCATCTTGAGTTGCAACTGCGAGAGTTTCACCTCATCCTCTGTGTGCAGATTCGGGTCGAGCTTGTACTTGCTGCCAAGCAGCATTTGGATCTCCTCTACATTCAGGTCTGGGTAATCACGAGCCATTTGAAATTTGATGGCTGTAGTGTCATCCATGTTTTCTGGATTCAACTGCTGATACACAAACCAGTCTTGAGGAGATCGTCCTGTCTCTTCGACAAACTCAGCAATCACTGAAAGTCGTTCGTCAAGCTCTCTCTCTTGTTGCTCCTGCGGAGTAAGCGCGTCGAAAGAAGTAAGCTCTCTACCCAGCCTATCACTTAGGTAATTTAGTACTTCTGCCTCCAGCTCGTCCGTAGGATTATCTTGTAAGTCTACTCTGTAGTTTTCTTCGTAACCTGACGTTTCAGGCTCGGTTTGTTCTTGAGGCTGTTCTGTAGTGGGTTGCTCAATAGTTTGCGGTTCAGGTGTTTGTTCCTGAACCTGCTCTTGTTGCGCTTGCTCTACAGTAGCGTCGTCGATAAAAGAAATTCCAGAGGTCTCTTCTACTTGAGCCTCTGGAGTCATTGGTTCTTGATTCTCCATAAATTAAATTTTGATTTCTATTCTTAGACTCCCACGTAAGCGATCACTGAGCCGCTTGTCAGGCTGAGTGATGTCCACTTACCGTAGATGGTGACTCCACGTGGAAAGACCTGAGCGTTTCCGAGCGTCTCACCATTGGTGCCAGCTCCTCCAGCAACCGTGTTGAAAGATTGAGCTGAGTCCTTCGCAACCAATGCGGTGAACTGAGTCTCTTCCAGCATGGTGATTGCCGTGATGAGCTTGTTTGTTGGCGGCGTGATGGTGGTCGCGGCAGTCTTGAGGTAGATAGACCCAAACTGGCCGAACGTCATCGCGTCGATTGATCCTGGATATGGCATTACTTTGTTTTTTGCAAATATAGAACTTATTTACTTCCTGTACTTTGCGACCTTTTTCTTCTTTCGGTACCTAGATACACGCCCTTTCTCTTTCTTTTCCTTCCTGGCTCTAGCTTTCTCCGAAGCAGTAAGCTCTGAGGCTGTTACTGGAGTCTTGCTTGAGATTCTCTTTGTAGGACGAAATGTTCTATCACCTTTGGAGTAGTCCTTGTCTCCTGACAAAGTGCGCCAGTCCTCTTTGAACCAGCGCTTCAGGTTTAGACCCGCTTGTGTCTTCCTGACCTTAGGCATTACTTCTTGCTTTTATTGCCCCAGTTCTTCGCACCCACCTTGCGGCACTTGGCCAGCGCTCCAGAAGCGTAGGCGGAAGGCCAGACACTGTACCTGCTTTTTACTTTAGAGTAACAAGCATCCTTTACAGCACCTCCTTTCTTATACTTTTTTACCGCTTTCATCTTAGCCATGCTTAGCGAGTTTGAATGAGGCCTTCGCTACGGCACCAGGATGTGGTTTGTAGTCTCCTTCCATGAGGTAGTAACGACCAGACTCTTCCATCCAGTGGTAGCCCTTGGGAGGGGCTACCCCTACACTTTTCTTTGATACTGTGAGCTTACCGCCCTTCTTGTATTTGATAGGCTTCATTAGCAGTTCCACTTTCTCAGGGCAAGGGCCTTACGTGTAGGCTTGCCGTTTGGTTTCTTCATTGGGCCTTTTACGCCTTTCATTCTGGCGCAGAAGGACTTACGTCGCTTAGCGGCCTTGCTACCAGATTTGAGCTTAGATGGCGGAGTGGTGACTGCGGTCTTGAGCTTACTGCCTGGGTTGGCTGCTCTGTACCTTTTCACACCCTTCTCGGTAAGACCTCCAGATGCAGACTTATCCCCGCTCTTGACGGAGAACTTCTTGGGCATCTTTTGAGATCTTTTCTTGGCCTTCATAATGCAAATATATCAAATATTAGAAGAGTGCTCCATGAGGTTTCCGTAGCGCAGATCGTCAAGCTTGTCTTCGTCTGAAATGGAGGCGTCTCTATAGAAAGAAACTGGAGGCATGTTACCAGCTTTGGCCCACGTCAATGCACCCGATTCGGTTTCAAAGTATTCTTCAAAACCAA
>UEXM01000564.1_pt1 | contig 38084 bp, 37 predicted proteins | sample 1796661 | NCBI WGS metagenome assembly UEXM01 (sample SAMEA4772469, study PRJEB27181) | metagenome
TCCTGGATCCCTCTCAGAAGCTCTAGAAAAGGAATTTGGGTTCAAGAATGTTGAGTAGAGTCTTAGTATTAGTAGTAATTTTTAGTTTATTTCCAGCACCTTTGTTCGCACAAGAGACAGAAGAAGAGCCGCAGTTCACTCAACTAGAAGAAGGCGAGTCAGCACCATTTGCTGGCACCCTATTTAACCCAACTGCAACTGCTCAGCTTATCGCAGATCGCGAGTTTCGGCTCACCGACTGTGACTTGCGTGTAAACTATGAGATTAATCTCTTAACGGCACGCCGTGATTTGGAGTATAATCTCCTACAAGTGCGCTATGATTCGCTTGAAGAGCGCAGCACCGCGCTATCTAATCTGAGGGACCAAGAAATTGCCGACCTTCAGGAGATGGTTCGCAAGCATCCAAATCGCAACAGCCATTGGTTTTTTGCGGGAGGCTTTATAGCTGGCGCTGTTACTTCAATCGCAATCTTTTTTGCAGCTAGAGAGATAGCACAGGGGTCACAGTGAGTAAGAAAAATTGGGACAAGTTGGCAACTTTCGAAAGAGCCATAAGTAAGAAATACGGCAAAGAGGCAGTTCAAAACCCAAAGGGAAATTGGGATGATGATAAAGAGCAAGAATACCTTGAGCAAATTAAACGATTAACCGAAAAGGAAACCGAACTGCAGCACAAGGATGAGAAAGTAGAAGTTAATGGCATTTTAGTGGCTAGGAAACTACTTAATAAGGAGTCTAATCGAACTTGTCCGGTGTGTGATACGTATTCTTTTAGTGTCAAAGACGACGTTTATATGAGTAAATACGATTGCTGCTGGAAATGCTACATACAATGGGTAGAGGACCGAGAAGAAAGATGGCTATCTGGATGGAGACCAAATAATGGCAACGACACTTGAAATTATCCAAGGAATTTCACAAGCAGCTGCAAACGCTTATGACGGAGCACATGACGAAAATATGTCCGCTGATGGAGAGGCGCGCAAAGTGGGGCTAAAGAGGGAAGAAGGGCACTTGATTAACGATAGTCGTGTTATCGACGGATTCGGTGTCAGGTTCGCGGGAAACTCTTTAATACTTTCATACCAGGGCGAGGTCCAATTGAAGGAAGTATATGACAATGGATTTGAGGACGAGATCGAGCAAAGAATGGCAGACATTGCAAGCTTCTTAAAAAAAGAATATAAAGCCATTACTGGCAATGCTTTATCTTTAACAAAACAGGGCGAGTCTGATATCCTTGTACAGAACAGGTCGCGAGTTTGGACCTGGGTCCAAGCCCAGTGTATGTTTAAGATTGGTGGTCTCAACGAAGTCGTAGCGATGGAGGACGAAGAAGATGGTCTCAGGGACCGATTCAAGGAGTTCCTTAGCCTGGGAAGCAACGACTAAAAATGACGAATGGGTTACCAACTTACCAAGAAAGAAATTTATAAAGAAGTTATAAAGTGCGGTAAGGACCCAGTTTACTTCGTAAACAATTACGCTCGCATCTCCCACCCCCAGCGTGGACTGATCCCCTTCAAGACATACGATTTTCAAGCAGAACTCTTAAACGACTTCAACAATTATCGCTTCAATATCATTCTAAAAGCCAGGCAGCTAGGTATCTCCACCATTTCAGCGGGATACATTGTCTGGCTTATGCTTTTTCATCGCGACAAGAACGTGCTTGTCATCGCCACTAAGTTCGGCACCGCATCCAATCTCGTTAAAAAAGTAAAGCATATCCTTAAGAACGTCCCCGACTTCTTACAGATTACAGACATCACTATTGACAACCGCTCGTCGTTTGAATTGTCCAATGGATCTCAAATTAAAGCCTCTTCAACTTCCGGTGATGCTGGTCGTTCAGAGGCTTTGTCACTTCTGGTAATCGATGAGGCTGCTCACGTTGAGGGTCTTGGCGAACTGTGGACAGGTCTATACCCTACCCTATCAACTGGTGGTCGCTGTATCGCCCTGTCCACCCCCAACGGTGTTGGTAATTGGTTCCACAAAACCTACACAGAGTCCGAGCAGGGTGTTAACGACTTCAACCCCACTCAGCTAATGTGGGATGTTCACCCTGATCGTGATCGTGAATGGTTTGAGAAAGAGACAAGAAACATGTCTCGTCGCCAGATTGCACAGGAATTAGAATGCAATTTTAACACATCTGGTGAAACTGTAATACATCCGGACGATATAAAGAGAATTTTTCAAAATGTTAGAGAACCGAGACACCGCGCCGGTTTCGATAGAAACTATTGGATTTGGGAAGAGTATAATTCCGACTACACTTATATGCTCGTGGCAGACGTCGCCCGAGGCGATGGAAAAGATTTCTCTGTATTCCATATTATCAAATTAGAGACTATGGAGGTAATAGCAGAATATCAAGGCAAGCCAGCCCCAGACGTATATGGGAACATGTTGTTTTCAGCAGGAAAAGAATATGGCAACTGTCTACTGGTGGTAGAAAACAACTCAGTAGGGTTTGCAGTTCTAGATAAACTGAAAGACCTGGAATATCCAAATTTATATTATTCTATAAAGTCTACTCACGAATATGTAAATCAATTAGAGGCAGAAGTTATGACAAATTCTGTGGCGGGTTTCACCACCTCTCAAAAGACCCGACCACTAATCGTAGCAAAATTAGAAGAATTCATTAGAAATAAACTAATTACCATATATTCTTCACGGACATCTAATGAGTTTAAGACATTTGTTTGGAATAATGGACGTCCACAAGCTATGAGGAGTTACAACGACGATTTGACGATGGCTTTGGCGATTGGATGTTGGGTCCGCGATACAGCGCTAGAGACTAACCAAAGAGACATAGAGTATCAAAAGGCATTTCTGGATTCAATGATAGTATCAAATACAAAGATGAGTACAGCCATCCCAGGGATGCAGGGTTACAGTAAAAGATTTGATGTTGAGTCAGATTTTAAAAATAAAGATAACGTACAACAAATAACTGACGAGCTTGTCTGGTTATTTAAAGGATAGGTAAGAATGGCAGATCGAAAAAACAATCCCCGTAATCAACAGAATCGATTATTTAAACAGTTAACTAAGATTTTTTCTGGACCAATTGTTAGGTATAGATCACAAACGGGTCGCCGCATACGTCGTCGTGATATGGACAAGTATTCCACGAGGTTTCAATCGGCTAGTGGTCAGCAGTTTAAAAGATCTGACTACCATGCATACGATAAAATGCAATCTAATGCTTTTGTCAACCAGAACCGTAGTGAAAGATACACCGATTTTGATCAAATGGAATACATGCCAGAGATAGCATCAGCTTTGGACATTTATGCAGATGAGATGACTACCTCCTCTGACCTCACCCCCCTATTGACGATTAAATGCCATAATGACGAGATTAAGGCTGTATTAGAGACATTATATCATAATGTCCTAAACGTTCAGTTTAATCTGTTTGGGTGGTGTCGCTCAATGTGCAAATTTGGTGACTATTTCCTCTACTTAGACATTGATGAGGACCAAGGTATTCGCTCGGCTATCGGGCTCCCTGCTGAGGAGGTAGAGAGGCTTGAGGGCGAAGACAAGACAAACCCTAATTATATCCAATATCAGTGGAACTCAGCTGGGATGACATTTGAAAATTGGCAGGTCGGTCACTTTAGAATATTGGGGAATGATAAATACGCCCCATATGGTACATCTGTCTTAGAGCCCGCACGCCGTATTTGGCGCCAGCTAACACTCCTAGAAGATGCCATGATGGCTTATAGAATTGTTCGGTCACCGGAGCGTCGTGTTTTTTACATTGATGTCGGAAATATTAATGCCACTGACGTTGAACAATATATGCAAAAGGTTATGACCCAAATGAAGCGCAATCAGTTGGTTGATCCTGATAGTGGGCGTGTAGACTTGCGTTATAACCCAATGTCAGTTGAGGAGGATTATTTTATTCCTGTTCGCGGCGGAACCTCATCGCGAATTGAGAACCTCCCAGGCGGAACGTTTACCGGGGATATAGACGATGTTAAGTATCTCCGCGATAAGCTATTCTCAGCTTTGAAGATTCCACAATCCTATCTCACCCAAGGCGATGCCGGGACCGAAGACAAAACAACACTCGCGCAAAAGGACATACGTTTTGCGAGAACGGTGCAGAGGCTGCAACGCTCAGTGGTTTCAGAATTAGAAAAAATTGGTATTATCCACCTTTATACGCTTGGGTTCCGCGGGGACGATATTATATCTTTTGATCTTTCTCTTAATAACCCCTCGAAGATCGCCGAGCTGCAGGAGCTAGAACATTGGAAGACAAAATTTGATGTCGCTGGCTCTGCCACTGAAGGCTACTTCAGTCGTCGTTGGATCGCCGAACACTTATTCCACCTTTCCGAGGATGAATTCCTCAGAAATAGCAGGGAGTTAATTTATGATAAAAAATATGACGCAGTTCTTCAGGCGCAATTTGAGGCTGCCACTAGTAATGCTCTTGGCGGTGGTGGTGATCTTGGCGGGGGTCTTGGTGGTGATCTGGGCGATGACCTTGGGGGAGACCTTGGCGCTGAACCGCTTGGAGCAGAAGCTGAAGCAGAACCGGCAGCTGATGCGGCAGCCGACGCGGCTGCAGGAGCAGATGATTCAGTCTTACTCTCAACCCCTGATACTCCCCCCGGAAAGCGAGACTCCGGAGCTAAACCACAGGTATACACCAGTGCCGATGGGAAGACCACTACAAGGCGATCCCATGGGTGGTACGAACCTAAAAAAGTAGACCGTAGAGATGCTGGCGCTCGTAAGCGCTCTTATCTGTCACAAGCCACGCCCGAGATGTTTAGGAACACCGACAGGACCCGCGTCGGGGGCAAACAAGACTTGGATAGGCTGGCAAATGGTATTTATGAGAATGTAGAATCTACTTATGATATGGAAGAGAGAAAACTTATTGAATCTCACATTGAAATAAGAAGATTGGTAGAAAACTTGGAGCGAAATGAAGATGCTAACAAAGACAAGACACAATAAGAAGCGTAACACTGCTTTCCTATACGAAGCTCTCATTAGAGAGCTGACAAAATGTGTAGTTGCTAAAGACAAGCAGCGCAAGGGAATAATTATTTCTTTGGTTAAGGAACATTTTGCTTTGGGCACGACACTGCGTAAAGAACTTGATTTATATAAAGCACTCTACGAAACAGAAAGTCTTGACAGACAGACTGGAGAAAAACTAATTTATGAAGTAAAGCGCTCCCATGACTTTTTAAATAAAGAAGATATCTTCAATGAGCAGACTGCTTTGATTAATAAAATTAACAAGATGCTTTCAAAAAATGTTTTTGCTAACTTTGTTCCAAACTATAAGGATCTTGCTACAATTTCACAAATTCTTAATCCCGATGTCTCAGTGAAGCATCGGGTTTTGCTTGAGAGCACTCTAGCAGAGGCACTTTGTGGCTCAACTGTTGCCACCGGCGCAGAGATGGCGCCTATCGATAATCTTGTTTATAAAACTTTTGTTAAAAAATTCAATGACCAATATAACGGAAAACTACTTGAAGCACAAGAACGCCTATTGAGCAAGTATATCGCTTCTTTTCACGATGATGGGATTGAGTTAAAAATATACCTGAATGAAGAGCTACATCGCTTGCGGTCCATATTGGACTCCTCTCTACAGGAAGGGGTTATTAACAAGAACCAAATTCTGCGAGAAAACGCAACCAGAGTGATCGGTGTCATTGACGGATATCGCAAGGTTGAAATTGATGACAAGATGATCCAGCAAATATTAAAGATTCAAGGTCTTGTAGAAGAATTGGCTGACTAATGACAATCAACGTAAAAATTGGAGCAGCCTCAGACGATGGTATCACGGATGCGCAACTCGCATCAAAACCGGGAATCAAAGTTCGCTTGGATGTGCGCAAAACCTTAGATGGCAACATAATAATTTCTGACCATCCAGATATAGACATTATAGTCATGCCAAAGAGCAGTAAAGTGATGGTAATACCAAAAAAGCTAAATAGTGGCGTAGTTTATGGCGCTCAGGATCGTTTATTTAATTATCTTAAAGATAGGGGCGTAATAGATCCATCCTCAATCCAGGGGGGAAACGTATACGCTTCTCTGGAGGGCGAAATACCGTCCGCTCCGGAGCTGCCAACAATTAAGATTACAGTTTTAAATGTTGCCAAGTGGCTTGATTCGGAAAAGCCATCGATTGACTTTGTCGATGATTATGAGGATGAGGTGACGGCAGATTATACCGATCCTGATAGGGAACACTCTACTGAGCTGGGCGAAGTCCCCCAAGCAGCCGAGAAGGGGTCCATTCGCCCCGCTCTTGTTCGCGGACCTTATGGGCTTTCTCTATACAATTCCTACGGCTACTAGGGGTTAGTGTGGAGCTTCTATATTTTATTTTATGTTCTTTTGGGTTGACTAATATTTTAGTTTATGGATCGGTCTTCAACAAGATTAGACCCAAACATCACTTCTTCCACTGCCCTATGTGTGTGGGCTTTTGGGTTGGTGTCTTTTTGTTGGTGACTAACCATTTCACAGAACTATTTACATTCGAGCAAAGTTTATACAATGCTGTTGCCTTGGGCTGTCTTAGTTCAGGCACATCTTATATTTTAGCCATGTTATTTGGCGATAAAGGAGTTAGATATGAGATTCACGGATCGTAAGTGGGGACTGCAACCAGTTCGTCGCTGTTGTAAGGGATCCAGGCTCATGCGGGTGGCGCCCGCATCTAGGTAAATATTATGGCTAAGAAACTACTAAGAGAATTTTTCGCATTATGCGAAGGCGGCATCTGCCAAGACCTTCTAACCGAAGCTGAGAAGAGGTTCGTGGCAGAAGGCGGTATGATCTTGTCTGGCATATGCCAACGTGCCGAAAAGCTGAACCATAATGGTAGACGATACAGCAAACAAATTTTAGAACGGGAAGTAAGAAACTATCAGAGTCTTATTGATGAAAACCGTGCCACAGGGGAATTAGATCATCCTGACAGTTCTGTAGTGTCTCTTGAGAAAGTCTCTCATATAGTCACTGCTCTCTGGATGGACGGCGATGATGTCTACGGAAAGATAAAGGTTCTGAGCACTCCTGCTGGTCTAACCTTGAGAGCGCTAATAGACGGAGGTGTGCAAGTCGGCATATCTTCTCGTGGGCTTGGGTCAGTTCATCAACGAAATGGTGAAACAATTGTGGATGATGACTTTCAACTAATCTGTTTCGACATGGTATCCGAACCATCCACTCCAGGTGCGTTTATGATGCGAGAGCATAACGAAAATGTATTTGAAAACAAAGATAATAAGATTGACCGCCTACTTGGCGAAATTTTAGGTGATTAATGAAAAAAACAGAATTAAAAAAGTTGCTAAAGCCAATGATTAAGGAATGTATCAAGGAGGTCATCTTCGAAGAGGGCATTCTTTCTGGTATTGTATCCGAAGTCGCGCAAGGCTTGGGGCGCCCAACATTAGTTGAATCCTCAGTGGCAAGCAAGCCTTCTTTTGAAGATAATATTGACAGAGAAGCTATCGCAGAAGATAGAAAAAAAGCAGTGCAACAGCGAAGAGAGAAGCTTCTGTCGGCAATCAATTCCGACGCTTATGGCGGTGTTGACTTGTTTGAGGGCACAGAGCCATTATCTTCAGCTGGGCAAGCCTCTGGTCAAACACAAGGACCTTTATCCAACATTGACCCCAGTGACCCCGGAGTAGATATCTCTGGAATCTTGGGAATCGCAGGCGGCAAATGGGCTGCACACATGAAATAATGGAAGAATAATGACAATTAACGTAAAGATTACACCAAAAAACAAGCATGAAAGTTCAGATCGAATGATCCGAAGGTTCATCAAGAGGACAAAAAAAATTAAGTTAATGGATGAACTTCGTGACAGGCGCTATTTTGTAAAGCCCTCGGAGATCAAGAGAAACATTAAGAGAAGACAAATCGCAGAAAATAAGAAACGAGTTCGTCAAGAAAAGGCTATTTTGCTTGAAGAACCTAATTATAGTAGAAAAAAGAAAACCAGGAGATAAAAAATGGCAACCCGAAATATTATCCAAGTACCCAATTCAAGTTCCCCGGCTTCAGAGAGCATGCAAGTGTTTCAATACTCATCTGGTGGGAGAACCAGGGGTGTTGTTAATATTGCCAACCCCGGCACCACCGGAACTAAGGCATACACTGTTGCCGGCAATGTCTCAGCGCCTACAGCCGCCACTGATGGTTTCGCAAATTTTCGCCAACAAAAGAACCTTCACTGGACCATTGACACTGGCGGTACCAACGACAACGGCAGCGATGCTGCAAAACTTAAGTTGTGGGTATACAATTCTTTCTCTGGCGTCTGGAGCAAACTTCAGACAGTCACCAATACAGACGCTGATACTGTTACCTTTAGTGAATATGAGGTAGTCATCGGCAATGGAACAGTCAATTCGCAGACAATCATTGTTCCAATCGAGGGGGCTGAGAGGATTGCTGTTGAAGTAACAAACTACGCCACCGGCGGCACCGCCCTTTCAATTGACATATACCTTGGTGTCAACACCTTTTAATTTTAGGAGTATCTAATGCCAGATTACGGATGGGCATATATAAATCTGGATGTGCTCAAGGACATTCATGGACCAACTGGCTCCATATTAATGAAGTCCAGCAGTACAGAGTTATCTGGCTCTAAATTTTTAGCATATGCCACTGCGTCAAATAAGGTAGGCATTGGTCTAAATTTCCCGACAGTTCTGCCTTCCTATCAGCTAGACGTATCCGCTAGCTCTGGGCAGCTAATTGCCGCACGATATACTGGCGATGTGGTAATATCAGGCTCTGCGCTCATAACCGGTAGCCTAACAGTTGCTACCCTGCATGCAGATACAGTCATATCCTCTAGTAACTTAATCGTGAGAGATGAGGTTATTGGCTTAGGTTTTGGTAGCGGCAGTGGTCAAACAGGCTCTGTTGGCGACCGTGGCTTTGTCTTTGGTCTTGATGGTGACCTAAACCAAGCATTTCTTTGGGACCAGACATCAGGCAGCTTTATCTTGGGCAAGATTGGTGCAGCCGGTCCAGAAGGCACGACATTCGATATTCCAGAAGCAAACCTAAGCAAGTTAAAGGTTGGCGAAGTAACAGGGTCTAAGGGTAGATTTGATTTTACAAACGGCAATGTTGTAATTACTGGATCTTATTATGGCGATGGTTCAAATCTGCAAAACCTGCCAGCACCCACATCCCTTTCTGGCACCACCGCTCAGTTAACAACAGGCGTTGAAACGTCTGGGTATCTTAGAGTTAGTGGTTCTTCAACGCTAAACGCCGTAACTGCAACTACAATTTCCGGCTCTAGCACACTGCAGGCGGTTGGACCAACAATACTTGGAAACAACCTGTCAGTATCAGGCTCCAGTACACTAAAGGAATTATTTAGCACTGAAATTTCTGCCTCCGGTGGGATGCAGATTGTGAATGAAACAATTCTAGGTGGCAACTTAACCGTGAGCGGCACCGTATCTGTTGATAATAACATATCTGGCTCGGGTACCTTCCAAGCGGTTGGGTCAACAATCCTGGGTAATTCCCTAACAGTTTCCGGTTCATCAGTCTTCGACGGCACTATTAAAGCAAACAACCTAGGTGCCGATACAGACAACACTGTTGTTATTGTCAATAGTTCAGGACTTCTTAAGACCGACGAGGTTGATAGTCGAATATTCGGCTCAACCCTAGTGGACGGAAGCGGCGCGTCCGGACAAATAACACTCTGGAATGATACCGACACCGTTCAAGGCTCTTCAGCGTTGACATATAATGGTAGTGCGCTTCTGATCGACGACGCTATTTCTGGATCCGGCACACTTCAAGCTGTAGGAGATACAGTCCTCGGCGGAAAACTAAATGTTTCAAGCTCTGCTGAGTTCGCAAATACTGTCTCAGGCTCCAGCACATTACAGATGGTGGGTGATTCGGTCTTCGGCGGCAAACTAAATGTCTCCAGTTCTGCAACATTTGGCAGCTCTATTTCTGGTTCTAGCACGCTCCAAGCAGTCGGTGATTCTGTCCTTGGCGGAAAACTAAACGTGTCTAGTTCCGCAACATTCGGAAGCTCCATTTCAGGTTCTAGCACGCTTCAAGCAGTGGGCAACACGGTTATCGGTGGCAACCTTTCAGTGTCTGGGACAATCAACTTTAGTGGCGGTACTATTGACAACACCACAATTGGTTCAAATACTCCTGCCCCCGTAAATCAAACAGCCGGTAGTGTTAAGTACCGTTCAAAGGATAACGGTGACAGCCCCTATACTATTGTTACAAGCGACTACATCATCGGAGTTGATACCAGCGGCGGCGCCGTTCAGATTAACCTACAGGCTGCATCAGCTGCCGGAACCGGCAGGATGTTAGTAATTAAGGACATCAAGGGGACCGCCGGCACTAACAACATCACAATAGAGCCAAACGGTTCGGAACTAATTGATAGGCAGGCAAACATGATTATTGCTGCCAATTCGGGCTCTGTTATATTATTTTGTGATGGAACTGAGTATTTTATTGCAGGAACAAGATAATGGCTATCCTGACTGGCTCCCTGACTACAACGTCATTCAGCGGAAGCTCTGTTCTTCAGAGAAAAGATACAGGCGCCGAAGTTCTTCTAGACATGGACTTTACACAGCTGGCAAATCAAGACCTCACCAGCGGACAGTTTAACAGTATCGGCGGAATTAGCGTTGACGTCCTGACAAATGGAAGTCCATTTTTTAAAGTGGTGAACGGCGAGGGCATTTCTTACAGTGATGATGGCACTGGGTATGCATACCTTTACTACAATTATTATACAACCTTTACTGGCTCAACTGTAGATATAACAGATAGAATTAGAGTGGTAGCGGAGTTTAGTGGAACAAGATGTGACGCAGCAACTAGCACTAACCCGGATTATTTTGCACTTGGCGCCAATGCAGTAACTAACACATGTGTCCTTACTTGCGCTGGACCCAACAGTAGTTATGCTAATAAATTTATTCACTACAACCAATTTACTATGGATGGTTATGCTTCAAACACCACTGCGATCACACAGGCTGGCTCCACAACCTCTGTAACGGGAGCAATACGTTTGGAGCTAGATGGGCAGCAGGGTAACTTTTACACTGCTGCTGATCGTACATCTAGTCCAGGCGGCTTAACTCACTTTCCCGCCCCTGGCGACATAACCCCTCAAGGTCGTATACGAATGGTTACGAATACAGGACAGCCAAGATTAATAAATGATTATGTGGCTCCCTTCACTTCAAGCACTGCGACATCAATCTTCGTGGGCTTTGATGCAAATCAAGCTGGAATATTCTCAGGCTCTTTACAGAGGTTAACTATATTTAGGTATGGGGCAGACTAATGCAGGTTCATGAGGTAAGGATACAACATGTCGGAACTGGAACATCTAGTTCAACAGTAGTCACCGCGCTATTTCAGATTCTAATTTCATTACAAGACTTTGATAATATTAATACTGATAGCGCACGTATAACTTTGATCGATCAAATCATTGCCGCTGTAAACGAGGCGGAGGAATAATATGAGTATATCAATTTCAGGTAGTAGTGTTATTCTTGGTGAGGACAGCGGTGCTTCTGAGATAGTTTTTGATTTAAACTTTAGAGATATGGCGAATCAAGATCTTTCCGCCGGGGTCAATGAACTCAGCGACGGAACAAACTTGTGGGTAACTTTGGTTGATAGTCCACCATTTCATAAAGTTGTTAACGGGGAGGGCTTGTCCGCGAGATGCGTAACCGATGACCAAGTTATAGTAAGCATCGACTTAACCGGAGCAATAAATGCTGGCAAGCCCGCCTCTTCCCCTGGTCTCTATAATCCTCGCGATAGATTGAGATTAATCGCTGAGGTAAGCGGGACAACAATATCCGGCGCCGGCGTAAACGGTGATGGGTTTTATTTGACAATTGGGAATGGCTTGACGGTAGAAACCGGCACAGGCGTGTTCGGGGGAACCCCGATATCTTCCGAGGGTGCCTTCACGGCACTCCACATTGACTCTAACAATGGTAACAAGCTTACGCCAAGAACTTGGGCGAGAGTAGAGGGAACATATTCAGAGAAAGATTATACTGGTCAATCAGAGAGAGCAGTAACCGCCGAGCATACCTTCTTTATAGCTGAGGTTGATGTCAGGCAGGGTTCTTGCTGGACTAGGTACAGTAGTGGCAGTAGTCCCATGGCTGCCTATAGTAATGGAATCCCAACACCCGGCGACTTGACAACTTATGGTAGAGTGCGCTTGGATGCTGCTGGGGCATTGGCGATAGGGTCTGATAATAGCCCGTTCACCGGATCAGTTATAGGGAACATTACCTTCTGGGCTCCAGTAACTGAGGTATCAGCTTCATTGCAGAGGCTAATTCTCTTGCGATACGGAGATATAAAATAGTGGACATTAAAACTACAGATATAATAAATTTACGTGAAAGTATGAGCGCTACGCCCATTGAGACCGCCCAACAAGAGATTCAAATTTCTCTTGAAGAGTTGGGCAATATTACTACTGATGAACAGAAGCTTGTCATTTGGCAGCAAATTTCTGATGCAATTACTGCTGCACGCAATAGTTAATTATATGAGCAGAAGATATGCAGCGTTTAGACCGCCCAATCCACCGCCCGAATATATTGATCCGGCAAATGATCAAATGTTTGATTTTGTTGAATTTGATAAATTATATTTAGCGCCCCCTACTGCTGCAGGGGATATTGCGGTGGACAAGGCTTCGAAGCAGATTACATACTCGACTGATATCCTTTTGACGCCAGAGGATCACTTTGTAGGAGTTGATACCAGCGCTGAGTCTATAACAATTACTCTCCCTTTGTCGACCGCTGTTGATAGTGGTAAACAATTGGTTATAAAAGACGAAGGCAACAACGCATCAGTTTATCCTATAATAATAACAACAGCCGCCGCAGACGCCGCTACAATTGATGGGCATACAACAGTTCAGATAATGTCAAACTGCGGCGCACTAAGTTTATATTTTAATGGTTCTGGCTGGCATATCTATTAACACAAATTTAACAGAGCAAATCTCTTCTTTTTAATCGCCCGCCTTCTATATAGGAGTGCCAGGTCCGGGTTCTGCTCGGACCATCTATAAGTCCGGAACATTTATTCCGGGCTTTTACCTTTAGGAGGGTTTACACAAATGGCTTATAAAACAATTATCGGTACGATGAAGACTGCCGGTACACTTGATATCTCCTCTGGTGATATTGATCTAGCCGCTGGTTCTGTTGATAACGCAGACCTCGCAGGCTCTATTGCTAACTCTAAGTTGGCAAACGACTCCGTTACGGTTAGCGCTGGTAACGGTCTTTCAGGTGGTGGCGAGGTTGACCTCGGTGCCTCTGTCGCTCTCGCCCTAGATCTTAACGAGCTAACCGCCGTTCAGATCGCTTCCGGCGACTTTCTCCCCTTGGTTGACGCTTCCGACAACAGCACCAAGAAGGAAAGCATTGATGACATTGCTACCCTTTTTGCTGGTGACGGACTAGCCGCTTCCAGTGCGGTTCTCGCTGTTCAAGTTTCTGGTGCTGTGCAGGTTGCTTCCGACAAGGTCGGTATCGCTGCCGCCTTCGCTGGTAACGGTCTCGCTGCCTCTGGTAGTTCCACTCACATCGCTGCTTTGTCACTAGATCTTAACGAACTAAGTGCCGCCGCAGTCGACGTGGCTAACGATAGTTTCGCTATGCTTGATGCCACCGACAACAGTTCCAAGAAGGAAAGCATCGCTGACCTCATGACTGCCGTTGCTGGTAACGGACTTAAGGCTGCTTCTGGTGTTCTCGCCATGGACCTTAACGAACTAACCGAGGCTACGATCGATCGTGCAAACGACTACGTCATCTTCATCGATGCTGACGATAGCAACTCCACCAAGAAGGAGAGTTTCGCTGACCTAGCCGCCAAACTCGCTGATGGTGACGGTATTGAGGCTTCCTCTGGTAAACTCAGTGTCAAGGTTGACGACAGCACAGTAGAGATTGACACTGATACAGTTCGCGTCAAGGCTGCTGGTGTTAACGTGTCTCACCTCAACTCCGCAGTTGCCGGTAACGGTCTACAAGGTGGTGCGGGCTCTGCCCTCGCTCTTGACCTTAACGAACTAACTGCAGTTCAAATCGCCTCTGGCGACTTCCTCCCCTTGGTGGATGCTTCTGATAACAGCACCAAGAAGGAAAGCATTGACGATATCGCCACTCTCTTCGCTGGTGATGGACTTGGCGCTTCTAGCGCTGTCCTCAGCGTTCAAGTAAGTGGTGCAATGAGCGTCAGCAGCGACAAGGTCGGTCTAAAAGCCTCTATCGCTGGTGCCGGTCTTGCTGCTTCTGGTAGCTCCAACCACATGGAAGTTCTTTCACTAGATCTTTCTGAGTATAGCCGCGTCGACATCGCCGCCGGCGACCACTTCCTCGTTCTTGATTCTGACGGTGCTACCGAGCAACTTGAGCGTGTTGACAAGTTCTCCGACTTCCTCGCTGGTGATGGTCTAGAGGCTTCCTCTGGCGTCATGGCTGTCAAGGTTGACGATAGTTCTATCGAGATCAACTCTGATACCGTCCGCGTTAAGGCTTCTGGTGTCACCAACGCAATGCTTGCGAACAGCGCTATCAGCGTTGCTGGTCAAAGCATCTCACTTGGTGGTTCTGCCACTGCTCTAACCGGTCTAACCGACCTTGACGTTGGTTCTGCTGGTAACTTCACATTCTTCGACACCGTTGGCGCCAACACGCTAACCCTCGGTGCCGCCACGTCAACCGTTAAGGTTGCTGGTGACCTCGAAGTCGGTGGTACTCTAAACACTGTTAGCACCACTGAACTACTCGTCGAAGACAAGACCATTCAAGTTGCGAGAGGCGCTGCCGATTCTTCTGCCGCCGATGGTGCCGGTCTAAAGATCGACGGTTCTGACAAGTCAATTACTTGGAGCCACTCCGATCAAGCGTTCAAGGTTGATGCTGATCTCTATGCGGCTGCCGGTCTCTCCGGACGTCTACACGCTATCACCGCTGATACTACCCTATCCCAAGGACACTTCTTGGTCAAGGTCTCCACCTCTGGTGGTGCCGTCACCGTGACCCTACCCAGCAGCATGCCTACTGGTAAGGTCTTCGTGATCAAGGACGCTGGCGCTGCTAGCAGCAACGCCATCACGATTGCTACCGCTGGTTCAGAGACCATCGATGGTGCCGCGAGCATCCAGATCATCTCTAACTACGGTGCTGCGAACCTTATGTTCGATGGCAGCAACTACCTAGTCTGGTAATTAAAGCTATCACTTAGCTTGGAGGGGCGTCCATTTGGGCGCCCTTCTTTTTTTGGATGTTTGTCAACTAGAATACTATTTATCTTTGACGTAAAAAGTCTTTTGTCGATATTATTAGGAGAATTGTAAATGTCATCTATGCTAGAGCAGGCAATTGTGGATGCGGCTAAATTAAGGGAGGCTGCCCTTAAGAATGCTGAGGCGTCTATCATTGAAAAATACGCACCAGAAATCAAGTCGGCAGTGGAAAGCCTACTAGAACAGGAAGTAGGTGACGAAATGATGCCTCCTGCGCCAGAGGAGGACATTGATGTCCCACCTGCGTATGTTGAGGATGAGCAGGCATGTCCCTGTCCCGAGGACGGTGAGAAGGTAGAAGTTCAACTTTCTTTTAGTCTTGAAGACTTGGAAGATATGGCAAGAGGTCTTGCTCCAGCCGGTGAGCCCGAAGACCATATGGATGTTGCCGACGAGGTCGTCCCCGATGAACTTGAAATTCCCGAGGACATGCTCGAAGAGGCTCATTGTGGTCAACGCGACGACGACGCCTTAGAAGAGGACGTTCCAGAATACGATGAGAGGGAGCACGGAGAAATTGAAGTAAAGGACGGACCCGGACCCTTCAGTATAACAAAGGACGGCGAAATGGTACAAACTGAATCTAACGACGACATTGTTCTTGATGAAGATATCTTGACAGCACTTGCTGAAGAACTAAACGTCGACATTGTTCCAGAGATGAGCGGCTGGGCAGGACGCCCCCAACGCGAAATGGAACACATGGCTGAATTAGAATTAGCCCGCCTCGCTGGCACCGAAGCCAGAGAGAAGCAAGAAGCACTCGAAAAGGCAGTAAAGAGCCTTGAAGAGTCTAACACGAATCTTAAGAAGTCTAATAAGACTCTAAAAGAAACTGTTTTGAAGATGAAGAGCGCATTTGACGATATGAGCACTTCAAACGCAAAACTATTATATACGAATCGTATTTTGAGTAGCCCCTCCTTGAATGAGCGACAAAAAGAAAATATTGTTGAAGCTATTTCTAAAGCCGGTTCGGTTGATGAAGCGAAGGTTATCTATGATACACTTCAGAGCACTGGGGGCGCGTCTTCCAAGAAGGCAGTGCCGCAATCCCTAAGCGAAGCAATCAAGAGATCTTCAACTACAGTTCTGCCCAGACGTCAGTCTGTGCGAACAACCGATACTGCTATTGACAGACTGCAAATTCTTGCAGGTATTAAACATAACAAATAATTTAAAGGAGGTGATACTTTTATGTCTGTATTAAGTAAATTAACTGAAGGTATCGTTAACCGTGACATGAAAAAGGAAGGACAGGCTCTTCTCGCTAAGTGGGAAAAGACTGGTCTTCTCGAAGGTCTAGATAACGAAACAAAAAAGAATGGTATGGCTCGTCTATTAGAGAACCAAGCCAAAGAACTACTCCGTGAAGCCAGCTCGATGGCTGGTGGTGACGTCGAGGGCTTCTCAGCCGTCGCGTTCCCCATCGTCCGTCGTGTATTCGGTGGACTCATTGCTAACGACCTCGTGTCTGTTCAGCCTATGAGCCTACCCTCTGGTCTAATCTTCTTCATGGATTTCACCTATGGATCCGGCGACAAGCTAGATAATATAAATGGAACTTCCCTATATGGTGGTGGAGTCGTGGGCAGTGAGATCACTGGTGGTGTGAACCTTTCAAGTGGTTCTGCTACTACCATGAACGCCAATGGCGAGCGTGGTCCCTATGGTCTCAACAACGGCTTTTCACTACCGACTGGAAGTTCAGCCGCGACAATGTTGGCTGACTCCGAGATGCTTGGTACTGGTTCCAAGCCTGGTGGCACCGTCATCGGTGGCACACAGGACCAGCTCGATCGTCTTCTACGTTACGATCCTGATCTTTCAGGGTCTATCGTGGCTGCTGCCTCAATCGTTGGTAACACAACGGGCGACTTCGACCAGCTTGATGTTGCTAACTTGGTATCCATTGCAACCACCGCTTCTTTGTCACACGGTCGACTCGTTCGTCGTTTGACTCAGTTCGATTCTGGTTCGCTGCAAAACACCGACCCGAGCAAGGTGAGCTTCAAGCTACGCCTAGTCTTCGAGTCACTGAGCAAGACCTCAGAAGGTGTCGCGGCATTCGCTGCCGAGGTCGTGAACCTACAGTCTGACTGTGGTCTCGCTCTGCCCCTCGCTGATAATTTCAACGCTGCCGATGCTACTGGCGGAGTCGTTGGTGCTGCCAAGTGGGCACTAGAAAACGTTACCGCTATCCCCGAGATTGATATCAAGGTGGACAGCGTTGCCGTTACTGCGCAAACCAGAAAGCTCAAGGCTAAGTGGACACCGGAGTTGGGTCAAGACCTTAACGCCTACCACAACCTTGATGCCGAGGTTGAGCTTACCAGCATCCTCTCTGAGCAAATTGCTCTAGAGATCGATCGCGAGATCCTTGGTGACCTCGTGAACCTATCGACCGCTGGCACGCTTTACTGGTCCCGCTCACCGGGTCTATTTGTCAACCGTGAGACTGGTGCTGAGATCGGTGCTGCTTCTGCTGCTCCCGACTTCACCGGCACTGTCTCCGAGTGGTATGAGACCCTCATCGAGACCATTAACGACGTTTCTGCTCGTATCCACCGCAAGACTCTACGTGGTGGCGCTAACTTCGTGGTTTGTAGCCCCGAGGTCGCCAACATTCTTGAGTTCACCGCTGGCTTCCGTGGCAATGTCACAGTTGATGGTGATCGTGGTGAGATCGGCGCAGTCCGCGTTGGTCAACTTTCTAAGAAGATGGACGTCTACGTTGACCCCTACTTCCCCCGTTCAGTGATCCTCGTCGGTCGCCGTGGTGGAAGCTTCCTAGAGAGCGGCTACGTGTATGCTCCTTATGTCCCGCTCCAAGTCACTCCCACCATCTTCGGTGTCGAGGACTTCGTGCCGCGTAAGGGTGTCATGACCCGCTACGCCAAGAAGATGGTCCGTCCTGATATGTACGGTCTCGTCATCTGTCGTGGACTCATCGGTGAGGCTGGCAAGACTGCCTAATCACTGATTAGTTAAAAAATAGTCAAACCCTCGGTTCTTTTCGGAGAGCCGAGGGTTTTGTCTTTCTGAGGTCTATTTATGAATACCTAGTTATTGGGTGGGCTCTGACCCGCCCCCGCCTCACAAAAGTGGGGTGTGGACATGATTACAAAAGGAGGGTTTTTAACTATGGGAAGCAAAAGAGTAGGCTTGGCAAGGACCCAAGCATTATTAGAGAATTTGAAGAGAGAGTTGTCATTGAACAACTCCACACTTAAGGGCATTCAGCGAGGACTTGCGAATAGTGCAACCGCCATCACCGCTGACACTGATCTGTCACAGACTGATACGGGGAACTTGGTTCTAATCGACGCCTCCGCCTCGGGAAACTTTACAATTACACTTCCAGGCGCCGTGGCTGGAATGACGTTTGAGTTTGTTACCATTAACGATCACCATGCCGCTGCTGAGGTCTTGGTTGACTCCGGGTCAGGCGTTAAGATTCAGGGAATGACCATGAAGGTCGCAACTGATATGGAAGATGGTGCGATTGCTCACCACGATAACCAAAAGCTTGGTTTCGGTGACGCCACCAAGAGAGGAGGAAGATTTAAGATTACCTGTTACTCCTCCACTCGCTGGATCATCCAACAGGCAGAGTCCACCACAACTTGGATCACTGCTTTTAGCTAGGATTAGTTTCTTTGGCTTTAAAAACCCCCTCCATAGAGGGGGTTTTTTCTTTTGTAAACAACTATTTATTATATTACGGAGGACCCTATGGGCAAAAAAAGAAGATATAGAAAGTTTCCACAGAAATTTGGCAGAAAGTACGCCCTAAAGTATGGCATAACAATCAATGCACCAGAGAATGAGGAAATCAAGATTGTAGAAGCAGTGACTCCCTCAACACTTGTCGTTGCTACTACACCAACGCCTGAGAAATCTGCCACACCCACAGTTCAAGAAGTAAAGCTAGAGTCTGTCGAAACGCCAGTCGAAGTAGTGAAGCCGAAAGTTTCTGCCAAAAAGAAGCCAACAGCTGAGAAAAAGACCCCCACAACTACTCGTAAGACAACGAGAAAAAGAACCACCAAGGCAAAAACAACAACCTAGTCGTGCTTTCCAATTCTCTTAACTAATTATCTAGAGGAGAAAACTAAGTATGGCTGTACCCACTTTGTCACCCGTAAGTCAGACCAGCGCAATCAGGTTGCCAGCTACAGGCTCCGCCGCTGACGTTGCTGCTGTCTTGCCTTTTGGAATGTATACGGGATCTGTTGACTTCCTGTCCGGAGCTGCATCACAAGTTGCATATACATATAAAAAGCTAGGTGGAGATATCTTAGATATTGAGCTAAGCTCCTCAAATGTGTATGCAAATTATGAAGAGGCAGTATTAGAATATTCTTATATTGTTAACACTCACCAAGCAAAGAACATCCTTTCTAGTATTCTAGGCAACACAACTGGGACCTTCAACCATATGGGTGAACTCAAGCCCGGGGATCTTTCCTCCAGTTTAGGGGGCAAGGGTGTTGAGCTTAAGTATCCTGAAATGCGTTTCGACTATGCAAGGCGTTTTGGGAATGCCATGTCCTTGGACGCCGGGATGGGAGGAACCGTTCCAGAATATTCAGCGTCCTTTGATATTGTGCAACAACAGCAAGACTATGATCTTCAAGCAGTTGTATCATCTTCGCTAGCCTCTAGTTCCAGTTACTACGCAGGACTTGTTGGTAAAGAGACCAGCAGAATAATTGTAAACCGAGTATTCTACAAGACGCCCCGTTCCATGTGGAGGTTCTATGGTTATTACGGGGGACTTAATGTGGTTGGCAATCTAGCAACATATGGTCAATACGCCGATGATTCTACGTTCGAGGTTATTCCAGTATGGCAGAACAAGCTCCAAGCAATGAACTTTGAAGATATGCTATACACAAGAACATCTCACTTCTCATATGAGCTGCGAGACAACAAGTTACGTATATTCCCTTCGCCGGTCACACACGAGATAACAAAAATGTGGTTTACATTTCAAGTTTTGGGTGATGCATGGGATGTCGACGAGACCAAGAAGGATGGTATTGATGGTATTAACAACCTAAACACCATACCTTTTTCAAATATTTCATATAAGAATATTAACTCTGTGGGCAAGCAGTGGATACGCCGTTTTGCACTAGCTCTGTCGAAGGAGACGTTAGGTCAAGTACGAGGAAAGTTCGGAACAATCCCAATTCCTGGTAACGATCTAACATTAAACGCTTCAGACCTGCTGTCTCAAGCGAAGGATGAACAAAACGCTCTTAGAGACGAACTTAAAAAACTCTTTGATGAGATGGCTTACTCTGCCTTGGCTGAAAAAGACGCCAGTATTGCCGGTAGTATTACTACGCTTAAGCAGGGCGCACCGTTGGCTATTTTCCAGGGATAGGGGGTAAGAGATGGGTGATAATCGCTGGAAGCAACCTGACCAACCGCCACCGCCGTTATTTATCGGCGAAAAGGAGCGTGACCTCATTAAGCAGGTCAACGATGAGTTAATTGAAAGGGTTGTTGGTCAACAAATCGGCTATTACGCAATCGATGAGAAGACAACCGACTTTCACCCACTTTACGGCGAGGCGATAGAAAAGACATTTCTTCCTCCAATACGAGTTTATGCTTTGGTTGAATGGAATGAATATTCAACAGATTTCTTGCCCAATGCGGCGGTAGACCAAAAATATGCAATCACGGTTCACTTTCATCATCGTCGTCTAACGGAAGATCAAGACATCTATGTTCGTGTTGGTGACTTTGTGCTTTACGGTGGAATTTATTATGAAATAGTAAATTGGGAAGAACCACGAAAGATATTTGGTCAAGTCGACCATAGTATAGAGATTTCAGCAAAATGCGTAAGAGCGCGCCCGGGAGTATTCGATGGCAGATAGAGAATATGAGATCATGCCCTCAACTTTGGAAACAATCGACCAAGCATTTTACCAATGGCTGGACGAAACATTGGATGTGTTTGCAACCTCTAATACAGGTTGGAAGAAAGTCCCATTAATCTGGATCTCGGCAGAAAGATCTTTTCAGGTTAAACACGATCAAGATCTAAGAGACTCTTATGGAGTTCTTAAGCTTCCCATTATAAGCGTGGAACGGACCGAGATAGTGAAGGACCCCACACGCAAGGGCATCTATCAGGCACACATACCACCTCAGAAAGATGCTAAAGGTGGTGCTATTGTAGTGTCTAGAAGAATTAATCAAAGCAAGACAGGCGATTTTGCTAATGCTGATGCTTATAAAACAAGTCCCAGCTTTGGAGGGCAAGGACCCTTGGCAGGACAGATCAACTTTCCTTACAAAAATAAGAAAGTGGTCTATGAGACGCTAACCATGCCAGTGCCAACTTACGTCAACATTACATACTCTGTAACTCTAAAGGGAGAATACTTTCAACAAATAAACGAAATGTTAACTCCGTTTATCACAAAGACAGGGCAAATAAGTAACTTCTTTATAAATGCTGACGGACACAAGTTTGAGGGTTTCCTACCACAGAATTTTGCACAGAACAATAATGTTGCTAATCTGGGAGAAGACGAGCGCCTTTTCGAAACTAAGGTTGACGTTAGGGTGTTGGGTTATCTAATTGGTGGTGCTAAGAATGAGGACCGTCCTAAGATGACTGTGAGAGAGAATTTTGTAGATGTAAAGATACCAAGAGAGCGTGTAATATTCGGAGATATTCCAACAACAATATCAGGCGCCTTTTATCGCGAGTAAATTTGGACTTTGCGACGTCGAGTTACTATTTACTACGAGAAGTCCCAAGTAATAATTACTGTGGTAAGAAAAAAAGAGCAAGGAGAAGTTAAATAATGGCAAGCGGAGCGAACAAGTTCAAATTCATTTCCCCTGGCGTATTCGTTAACGAAATCGATCGGTCACAAATCCCAGTCCAACCCGAGGCAATCGGTCCAGTCATCGTTGGTCGTATGGCACAGGGTCCTGGTCTACGTCCAGTTAAGGTATCCTCTTTCGAGGAGTTCGTGAGAGTCTTCGGTCGTCCCGACCCAGGCGCTGGCGGTGGCGATAACTGGCGCACAGGGCGCTTTGATGGACCTACCTATGGTGCATATGCTGCCCAAGCATGGTTAGCCTCTGCTCAGGCTCCTGCGACGGTGGTTCGCCTTGTAGGCGCACAGCACAGAGACAAAGAGTCTGGTGGCGATGCCGGCTGGACTTCTTTTGGAAATCCTGCAGTAACCAATGATCCGGCAACTAACGGTAGTGCATACGGTCTATTCTTGATTAACTCATCCAGCACAAACCAGACTGGCACTGGCTCTCTAGCCGCTGTGTGGTATCTATCAACTGGTGCCTCTATCACAATTAGTGGAACAGTTGCTACAACTGTTGGCTCCACGGTCGATGGCGGTGTTCACGGCTCGTTGACTGCGCAGTCAGTAACGGGCTCAACCGCAGCATTGATTCAGAACCGAGGCGGAAGCAAGGAATTCATCGCTGAAATTTTCCAAAATGAGACCTCATATGAGAGAGTTTGCTTCAACTTTGATCCAGATAGTGAGAAGTACATCAGAAAGGTGTTCAACACGAACCCCTCACAAACTAACACAAACTTGGTCGAAAGCACATCAAAAGCTTACTATCCGTATTGGCTTGGAGAAACATACGACCAGTTCTTGACTACTCAGGTAACAAATAACGATGCCGGTACAGTCCGAGGTATAATCTTCGGTCTCGCCAGCGCCAGCGTTGGAGAGTTCGACGATCAAAGAAGAAGCTACCAGAACGCTGAAACTCCCTTCTTCCGTTCACAAGACTTGGGTGAGAGTGGTAGCTTCTATCTAGATGACAAGCAAAAGCTGTTCAAGATGGTTGCTTTGGACCAAGGCGAGTGGGCAAATAGGAACATCAAGGTTTCTATTGAAAGCATTCGTGCAGCCGACTATCCCACAATTGATCCATATGGAACATTCTCGGTTACACTCCGCCATGTAAGAGACCTGGACAACCGTCCAGAGTTTTTAGAACGATTTGATAATCTAAATCTTAACCCCAACTCTGAGAATTATATCGCTCGCCGCATCGGCAATACGTTTACGCAGTGGTCTGACAGCGAAAGAAGACTGCGCCACTACGGCGACTATGCAAACCAGTCTGCTTACGTTCGTGTCGAAATGGATACAGACGTTGCCAATGGCGCCGTCGACTCAGCGGCACTTCCATTCGGATACTTTGGTCCTGAAAGATTTAGGGGCTTCTCCTTCGGCTCTGCGTCGAATGTTCCACACCCAATCGGGACACAGACTACTACCGGCAGTACCCTCGTAGCGGGTGCCTCCAACATAGCATTTAATGCCAACATAAGAAGTTCCGTCGCCGGACTCTTTGCCTACACCACATCCGAAGAGAGTACAAACGCAGAATTCTCAGGTAGTTTCTTGTTCCCAGCGATCAGAACACGCCTCAGCGCTAGTGAGGGCAACCTAACAGACCCCACTGACGCATACTTCGGCATTCAGACAACAAAGACTCGCGACAGCCTAGTATACGATGCGAGTTATGCTGATCTTACGAGACCCTTGAGTGTTGATTTCAGCACCTTCGCTAGCAACACCCAGACGGAACCCTCCTTTGACTTCTCGATGGACAACGTTGTTTCAGGTTCTTCGGGATACTTCTACCGCTCTGGCTCTAGAGCTGACGGAACTTCCTACACTGCAACCGGAACTAACACTTATAGAGATCTACTAAGTGCTGGATTCGACCGCTTCACAGCGCCTATGCACGGTGGCTTCGATGGTCTAAACATCACCGAGAAAGAGCCGTTCAGAAACACCCTTCTAAGTGACAAGACCGAGCTTAACAACTACGCCTTTAACACTGTTAAGAGAGCAGTTGATTCAGTCAAGGACCCCGAGGTTGTTGAGGCTAACTTGATGACTATCCCCGGTATCACAAACACTGTTTTGACTGAGCACCTCATCACAGCATGCGAAGAGCGCGGTGATGCCCTAGCAGTTATTGACATTCCCAATTCTTATACACCAAGAGAAGAGGGAACATCATATCTTACCGAGACATCACGCGCCCCGAACATCACAACTGCCATTAGTGGGCTAAGGACGAGAAGCATCAACTCCAGTTATGGCTGTTGCTTCTTCCCCTTCGTCCAGATTAGAGACACAGGCACGGGTCGCTTGATTGATGCCCCGCCCTCTATCGCTGCTTTGGGAACATTTGGTACCTCACAAGCAAGAACCGAGCTTTGGTTTGCCCCTGCCGGCTTCGTCCGTGGTGGACTCTCCAACGGCGCAGCTGGAATTCCGGTAACGGGAGTTAAGATGAGACTCACCTCGAAGAATCGAGATGATCTCTACGCTGCGAACATTAACCCGATTGCTACCTTCCCCAACGAAGGAATTGTAATCTTCGGTCAAAAGACACTACAAGTTACACCATCTGCGTTGGACAGAATTAATGTTCGTCGCTTGATGATCTTTGTTAAGAAAGAGATTTCAAGAATTGCAAATAGCGTCCTGTTTGATCCCAATGTTCAAACAACTTGGGACCGCTTTACTGCAGCAGCGAACCCATTCTTGGCAGACGTGAAGGCACGCTTTGGTTTGACGGACTTCAGAGTTATCTTGGATAACACCACGACAACAGACGATCTAATTGATAGGAATATCCTATACGCCAAGATCTTCTTGAAGCCCGCTCGCGCCATTGAGTTTATCGCACTAGACTTCATTATCACAAGAACTGGCGCCTCGTTTGACGACTAGGGAAAAAAGATAGTAAAGACTAATTAAATATGAGGAGAATATAGTAAGATGCCATTCTGGAGTTCCGGACAAGTTGAGCCTAAAAGACAATTTAGGTTCCTAGTAACAATCTCGGGTATGGAGCAGGGAGCCACCTGGTATGCGCGCAGCGTAACCAAGCCTGGTTTCACTGTAACCCAATCACCGCACAAGTTCTTGAATCACACCTTTTACTACCCAGGAAAGGTTGAGTGGGACGAGGTAACCGTATCCATGGTTGACCCGGTCAACCCCGATGCAACCGGAGCTTTGCTTTCGATTCTTCGCAGAAGTGGCTATAGCGTGCCTGCTAATCTAAATGATGTAGACGCCACAACCACGATTGGCAAGGGAAACGCCACCGCTGAGTTAGGTAACGTGATCATTCGCGCTATTGACGAGGACGGCGACATTCTTGAGCAATGGACACTAAATAACCCCTTCATCACCAACGTATCTTTCAACGAGTATAGCTACGATGGTGAAGACTTGGCAACAGTTGACCTAAGACTTCGCTACGACTGGGCTTCTTATGAGATTCCCGCCACCGCAGGTCGCGACCCCGGTGAATTAGTTGAGCGTCGTCTCTTTACCTCTTAAGTTTAAGAAGACATTATAGTATAATATTCTTAAATCAAGAGGTGTAAATTGGCAAGAAATAATCAAAAGCGCGTAAAGAAAGCGCCGGCGCAAGAAGAGCAGCAGGAAACAGTCACTCCTGCTGTGTCTCCCCTATCATTCGTGACCCCAACTGAATTTGTCGATCTTCCTAGTCAGGGTCGCCTCTATGGACCCTCTCATCCTTTGCATGGCAAGGATACCCTTGAGATTAGGTTTATGACAGCTCGCGATGAGGACATCCTAACATCTCAGACACTCTTGAAGAAGGGTGTTGCTATTGAGAAGTTTCTGAGCAACATCATTGTTGACAAGACCGTCCAGCCGAACCGACTATTGGTTGGCGACAGGAATGCTATTCTTGTTGCTGCCCGTATCACTGGGTATGGTGAGACATATGAGACAAACATTACTTGTCCCGCTTGCAACACTAAGGCTACCTTTCCCTTCAACCTCAAGGCTACCAAGATGTATCATGGGGATGATCATGAGGATTATGATATTACAGATATGGACGACGGCACCTTCTTGGTTGACCTTCCCCTAACTAAGGTCCAGGCACAAGTTAGAGTTCTTAACGGTGCCGATGAGGCAGAGATCACTCAAATTGTTGATCGCAACCGAAGAAAGACCTCAATTGAAGGCAACCTGACAGCCCAATTTAGTAAGTCTATTATCTCCCTTAATGGAGACACAGATAAGAACACCATCCAACAATTCATTGAGATGATGCCAGCATATGATTCTAGATACCTACGTGGCGCCTATCGCTGCATTACTCCGAACATTGATCTAACTCAAGACTTCAATTGTTCAAACTGCGGTCACCAGCAGGAAATGGGGGTGCCGTTTACGGCTGACTTTTTTTGGCCTAACCGATGAGTACATTGAGGCAATTTACGAACAATTCTTTGCCTTAATGTATTACGGACACTGGGATTTTCAACAGGCATATAGTCTCCCAGTTGGTCTCCGAACTTGGTTTGTGAAAAGGCTCGTCAAAGAAAAGGAAGCCGAGCGAGAGGCAACTGAAAATGCCTCTTCAAGGGGCGGAAGAACACACCACTCAATACCATCAAATTTGCCTAACTAGTAAAGCCGGAAGTGTTTCCGGCTTTATTTGTATTTAAAACTAATTATTATGACTTATTATATCCGGGGAGGTTCACCATGTCTGAAGAGTTAAGAGAAGATAAATTAACTGAAATTGTTATCGATTTCAATGAGATCCGCGGACAAGAGATTAACGAGAGTTGGCTTCACATGTTTGGGTCTTGGACCAAGAGCATCCTTAAGTCAATGTTCGGTGACCTTTCGCTCCCCGTTAGAGTTGTCGGCAACAGATCTGAAGTTGAATCATTCGCCCGCGCACTCGGAAGAGAAAAGAATTATATCACAGCTCTCTCTCAGCATGGCTTGAACGATCGCCGCACATATCAGAGCAAGGCGAAGCTTGACTCCGCTATCAAGGGTTTCGAAGGCACAACTGGCATTAAATGGCCATTTAAGTAGGATTTATAAATGGCTGAAAATGATAATTTAACACCGGAGCAGCTGACCAGGCTCGAACGAAAATTAGAGTTAACTCGCGATTCGGTCAGATTAAATAAAGAAAATCTTGATACTCTCTCGGAGGGGCTTGAGAAAGAGCAACTAAAATTAGAAATTGCCCGTGAGAGCCTCAAGGTCGAGGAGATAAAAAACGACCTAGGGGTAAACAATCTTGAGAATATCAAGAAAGCCACGACCGCTCTTAGGGAACAAGAAGAAGCAATTAAAAAAACCGCTGCTGCCTCCGAGCAGGCTCGTGGGTTCATTATTGATATCGGCAACAAACTTGGTATTGCCACAAAAGAGGGCAGTGGTCTTCTTGGTTCCCTTCTTAAAATACGTCGTGAAGGCGGTAATGTCGGCACCGTCTTTCAAGAGATGGGTAAACAGTTAAAGGTAACTTTCGGGTTCGCAAATATTCTTCGCGCATCGATGGCAAAGGTCGCCGAGTCGACAATAGCATTTGCAGGAGCGATCGACCAATCTCGCGCATCATTTACAGCCCAAACTGGTATTGTCGGACAACTAAGAACACAATACGTTGGGTTAACACAAGATAATCTAGCACTAGGCTTTACACTAGAGAGAGCCTCCGATGCTCAAATGGCTTTGACCGAGGGCTTTGCAGGCTTTATAACTCTCGGACCTGATGCGCAGAACGCACTAACCTCACAGTCTGTGCTTATGGGACGCTTAGGTGTCGACGCCGCTACGACCGCTGAGACGATAAATCAACTAACAATGTCCTTTGGCATGAGCACGCAAGAAGCAATGACAACGCAGCGAGAGATTGTTGGTCTCGGTACGGCATTGGGAATGTCTGCACAGACAATCAGTAGAGAGTTCACAGCCGCGTTGCCAAGACTTGCCCTATACGGAGACAGGGCAACAGAGGTCTTTGAGGGTATGGTCATAGCAGCCAGAGAGACTGGTGTTAGTGTAGGGGAACTTAATCAAATCTTTGGCTCTGCGATGGACACATTCGAGGGCACTTCAAGAATTGCCGGTAGATTAAATCAGGTCTTGGGAACAGATCTTGTTAGTGGGACAGAATTACTAATGGCTTCTGAAGAGGAGCGCGTTAACATTCTTCGTGAGCGACTACAATTATCAGGTATGGACTTCGACAACATGGGCAGGTTCCAGCGCATCGCCGTAGCCAACGCCGCTGGCATAACAGATATGACTGTGGCTGCCCGCCTCTTTGGTTCAGCACAGAACGATATTGCAATGCAGCTGGGCGACGTTGGTCTAACGTCAACAGAGCTAGAAGAGCGCGTTGGTAAGGCAATGGGTGTTGCGGAGAAGTTTCAACAAATAATCGTCTCTATTGCAATCGCTGCTGAGCCACTTGCTGACCTACTGGCTAGAATTGTTGACTCAGTTTTGGATATGACTCAGACATTCCCCGGCGGCGGCGCTGGAATGCTTGCACTCGCGACCGCTGTTGGCGGTATAGGCGTTGCCGGATTGACCGCATTGGCTGCCCCATTGTTGGCAGCCGCAATTCCTGCCGCAGCTGCTGCCGGCGCTGCGGGGCTTACTGCTGCCGGTGGTGCTGCAGCCGGCGGATTGAGTGGCGGCGCCGCCCTGGCTCTTGGCGCTGGCGCCCTCGGTGCGGGCGCCCTGGGAGCCTCCGCGATGGGCGGAGGTGGGGGCACAAGACAGCCTATAATTGTAAAGGTTATGTTGAATGAGCGTGAAATGGGCGAGGCTGTAGCGGAAATCGTCGACGGCAGAGTGCTTGATAGCTCACCGCGCTCGTAAAACTTTAAGTTAGGGATAGTTATAGTCATGACCACAACACCACTTTTAGTAACAAATCCTGTATTTCAATCAACAGAACTCCGAGCTGGAGGTCCTTCCGGCGACGGCTCTGATAATTATGCTAATAAGAAGAAGCTATTCTTAAGCTTCTATCACCTTGCTAGCGACAAAGAGGTAAAATTCAAAGCATTTATCGATAGCTACAATGAGAGCTTCTCTACCGCTTGGAACTATGAGGAGGTCTTCGGACGCCCTGACCCCATAGCAACGTTTAAACAGACGACAAGAAATATTAGTGTGTCTTGGTCCATACCAGCATCCACCATGGAAGAGGCTCGCGCAAATTTGCAAAGGTGTAACCTATTGGCACAGTTTATGTATCCAGGGTATAGCAGCGCCACAAGCGCGAACACTTTGTCAAAGCCGCCACTAATGAAGGTGAGGTTCGCAAATCTAATCAGAAATACCGCTGGTGGCGATACATCTGATGCAAAGCTTGGCGGTCTTCTTGCTGCAGTTAACAGTTTGAATATCTCTCCGGTCTTTGATGATAGTTCTGGATTCTTTGACCCTGGTACAGCTACGCTCTATCCAAAAACAATAACTGTTAGCTGTGATTTTGTAGCCCTTCACCAGCATGAGCTGGGCTGGTCACCCGAAGGTCGCTTTAACAGCGATGAATTGTCAGACTTCCCATATGGCAGGACTGAAGCTCCTGCCCCCAGCCAATCTCCCGAATCAAGAGCAAACCAGGGAGACATAGATATCAATGATCTCCCAGAGGATGCGGACGGTGCTGAGGTCGAAGCTGAAGTTGACGCTGCAGTGCAAGAAAATCAATTGGGGGGCTTTAGTTTGCCAGGTCAAACTTTTGCATAGGATAGGTAATATATAATGTCTAGATATAGCGATAGAAAACCTTTTGTCAATAATGATGAATTTTATGATGAGTTCTTTCAGGAGCGCGATGTAAACTTCATAAGACAGTTTAGAACAGGCAGGCTCTCACATCCCACAGTTGCGCAGCGAGCAACCCTAGAGAGAGTTCGCCACATCTGGAAAGTGGGCGACAGACTATACAAGCTTGCCAACAAGCACTATGGCAGTCCAAAATATTGGTGGGTCATCGCCTGGTATAACCTTAAGCCCACGGAGGCTCACTTTAAACAGGGGGACGTTATTCGCATCCCGCTACCGCTTGATCGCGTGATAGCGATGCTGAGGGTGAGATAAGATGAGTGATGATGACGGCGGAGCGGACGTATACTACAGATATGCCAGTGAATTATTTGAAGACAGAATAGCCAGAGAGTATGGAGAGCAGTATACACAGGTAAAAATAGATGAAGATATAGAGACTCTAGAGGCTCGACTAGCCAATGATCGTGTAGCAAGTTTTGACCAAGCTGCGAGCACTTTGGGGTCGGGTCGCTATGTATCTTTTAATGCAGCAGATCCCGAGAGAAATCGTTACCCCTCGATTATAGTAGGCGGGAATACTACTCTTGGGAGGGGAGAATTTTATCGTTCACTCAATCAAAGCAAGGCGGATGCGTTTAGAAACGCCGCGATCAGTGCTACCGTATTTTTTAATCTGAATAGCGAAACCCAACTTCAAGTGCTCAGTAGCCGTCTTGCTCCGCCGTCCGCTCGCCCACCATTACCACCGCAGAGTCAAGGTTTTTTCCAACCACTGTATCAATCCGCCACCGCGCAGGTGCCCAGAATAGGGGCAGTGAGAAGCGAAGTGGAAAGAAAGCTAACGCCTTTATTGGCTAGTTTGGGCGCTACTGCGGAAACTGATATTGAGCGACCTGGAAACATAACAATAAATCTTTCCGGACTGATTAGTAGTGATACCACCTTTCAGACTGCGGATCAAGAGGAATTAAGAATACTAAGCTTAGCTAACACGAATTTCGTGTGGTATACTTATCTCTGGTATACACAGCAGCTGCGCCCCGAGAGTGAGCAGATACCATATGATGAGATAGCAACTAGGTGCTCTTTGCAGGCGATCGCCGAGCTTTTTGTTCGGGTAAGAGTTCGCAAATATATACTTGAAGCCATGAAGTCCGTGGCTCTAGAGCAAGGTATAGACGAAAATAGGTTAGAAGGTATCGATGTGCCATACCTTGATACACTTCGGGGAAATGAAGCTCAAAGAATTCACGACGCCCTGGAAGCAACTAGGGCACAACGTGAGTCTGAGCTTAGAGGGGCAATCAGAAATCAGCCTGGTTCAGACCCTGAGCCTGACCAGCCGGAACAAGCTCGCTTGAGAAGGTTTGCAGAGCAGTGCTTCTTGCTGGATTATTTGAGAGATTATGCGCTCATCAATCAGGCGAGAAATCCAACGTATGTGCATGAGCAGACAGGCGATCCGGATTTTCACATGCTACACGGTAGAACTGAGACTATCATCAATAAATTGGTCTATAACGCCCAGCTTGAGGCTTTTAATCAAATAAGACCCTCAGAGTTTTCCGGTCTAGTGCCGCAGATTAGACTATACAAAGTGTTTAGCGAGGTCAACGCCGATGGCTCTCGCGGAACCACCTACGAACAAGAGATTCCGTTTAGCGGGGCGATATCCCCTGGTGAAGTTGCCTCAATGATCAATTCTAATTTTGATCGTGGTCAGGGTGTGGGTTTGAAGAGTTTCGATTGGCGCCTTGAAGGCACAAACCCGTTCACAGCAAGAAGAGATATCTATGGAGAACTTAAGATATTCTTTCAAAGCCTTGACGAATTGGTGAAAGAACGAAGGGCTCCAGCCGTATTCGCCGAGGGGTCAGACACAAGAAGCAAACCATTCCGTTATATTGATTTGGTAAATATTGGGTTAACTCCACAGGCTAGCGATTCTCAGTTGGGATTTGTTTGGAACCCAGATTACTATCAGATAAAGGTCGATGTCGGCTGGGCGTCCCCTGACGATGCCGCAAACGTTTTCCAAACACCACAAATGGCTCAAGCGATTGAGCAGTCTAGGATGACGCTATTCTTAAGCGCTGTTGATCACGAGATAGATATCAATGATCAAGGAAATGTAAGCTTGTCAATTGATTATATTGCATACCAAGAAGCTTCATACCAAGATTCGGAATCTGATATATTATCTGATCGCACAACAAGAGAGCGAAGGCTGCGTAACCTAAAGACAATTCAAGAGGCTCGTGCCTCTGGTTGTAGCGCTGATCAACTAGCAACCCTGAGACAAGAATACACTGAAGACGTGAGGACTGAGAATTATAGAAATTATAATAGAATTATCAAATCTCTTTTTGACAAGGAGCGAATATTTTATACTAATGTTCGAACCGATATTTTGGATAACTACATCAATGACGGTCGAACTCAATTCTCCCAACCTCTAATAGATACAATTTTTGGTTCCGGAGATGAAGATTTTGCTGTGCGTGCTAATACATCTGTGGACGAGCCTGTGGGCTCAGACCGCGCCCCGGACACGATAGGCGGCAATGAGGCGCCTGAGAATGAAGATCAACTAAAGGCACGCTTACAAAATTTGACCTATGATGTGAATTCGGATATCCATGCTTTACAGTTTTTCTATTTTGGCGACTTGCTCCAGATAGTTTTGGAAGAGATAAATAATAGTACCTCTGCTACCGAGGATCAGTTATCATCTGAATCCAAGGTGCAAAAAGATTTGCAAATATTACTAGGACCGATAAACTACTTGGAGACTGTTGGCAGGGGCGACAACGCACGAAGTATTTTATTATATGATATTAACCTTGCTGACATTCCAATTTCTGTTAACTACTACATTGACTGGTTCCTCGGAGCGGTAATCGCGCAAGAACGGACAATTTACCCTCTTCTTAATTTTATCCGTGACATCGCGAATAACCTCCTCAGCAATATGATGAGAACACAATGCCACGGACTAAACAATGTAGAACGGGAAAACTTACAATTAAGAACAAACTTCTTTAATGCCGCAGGTAACGACCCCCTTGGTCAAGCAAAGAATGCATTTCCAGAGGGCGACCCCTATAATCTGGTCAACGTTACCGTTAATGGGATGACAACTGATGCTTTGATACAAGCCCCCTTGGATGGATCGGAAACACGAATAGACGTTGACGAGTTGTTTGGAGACCCGAATAGTCCACTTCCTCTTGCACCGTCAGCCCCAGGACGCCGAGCCACTAAATATATGTTGCTATATGCCATGGCACCAGGCACAACTGAGAATTTAACTGGTGATCCAGAAAACGACAGGTTGCGTGGGATTTATCATCTTGGCATCGGTAAGGACCGTGGTATTCTTAATAGCATAAAATTTAATAAAACAGATATCGGCGGATTGCGAGAGGCACGTTTTGAAAATAGCTTTATCAACCAGCTAACAGGTTTGGCTATATTGTCTAATGTGTATGATGTAGAGATCAAGTGTGCAGGCAATACAATGTTCTATCCTGGGATGAAGATATATGTTGATCCACGAGGGTTATCTCCCGAAATGGGCAATCCAGCCAGAGATGGTAGTATATCCAACATCTTAGGTATTGGCGGCTATCACACTATACACAAAGTTCGCTCCTATGTTGAGTCAGGAAAGTTTGAAACAACTGTTAACGCGGTGTTTGAATCGGCTGCTCGAAGTCTCTTCCCCGGAGTGCCCGCCACTTCAAGGGATGAGGAAGAGGCGCAATCTGCTTGTGACGAATCAATCGGCGAATCAGTCAGAGAGGGGTAGAGTAAATGAGTAGTTTTAAGGGTAAAAACAGCCAAGGCACGAAAGAGTTATTCTATAATCGACTAAGTTATTCCGTAGATGCCTTTCCACCACAAGCGGAGCCGCAACCGACAAAGGATTTCCACTTTTCAGAAAAGATGATGTATGGTAGAATAGACAAGAGACATCAGCCGATAATTCTAAACAACTTTTTCCTAAAGCCTGTGAAGTCTCAAAGCGGCAACACCTCTGGTCCTCTTCGTGCTGTAAACTTTGTGGTTGACGCTTTTGAGGCATTTGTGTTAGAATTTAAGAAAGCCGCCTTTGCTGGCAAACTTGACGACGAGGATGCTAATCTATATAATATCACTGCCAAGAGGGCTTTCCTAGACCCCAATACAAGATATAAACAATACACAGAAAGTTTACGTGATATCTTTCTGAACAAATTTTTGAATCAACATAGGAAATTGCAGATAAACAGCTTTAATGCCTTTATGCCCCTGTTCCTTGAGTTTATAAATACGATGTCCGAGGTTGATTGTGTTACAAAATCCGCTTTTATACCCAGTAGCTATTGCAACCCATTGGTATCGGGGCTAACAATTTATATAGCCAACTTAGATGCGTCTGATGATTCTGCAAAGGGCGCTTTTATAGGCAGTAGAAATTTTGAGTTTTATAAAATAGCTGCAGCAAAGCACGGCTTTTCAATTGATACAAATGCTCCTTGGAAATTAATAGCAGATATTGCCGGCGAGGGCATGTTGACGTATGCTAGGAGATATGGACTCAATAATGAGAACGACATATTAAGTAATTATTATCAGCGTGCATACAATAGGGACATAGAGGACATTCAGTTAATGGCTTTAAACTTTTATAACGCATTTGTTGCCAGAAACCCTCGTACTAGGTCCGTAAACTCTTCTGGTGACGTGGCGGTTACTTGCCGAGTGTCAATTACACCGGAAGAGGTGAGTAATCAATATGATAACCAATATTGGCTTGACAAATATATAGACATCAAGTATAATGAACTTAGAACGCCCGGAAGCGAAGGAAAATTGGTCAATCTTAAAAAAGATGCTAATGCATTGTTGCGCATCGGAGGTATTGGTGATTCCTTGAATGTAGTCAACAATACCCTAAGAGGGCTCGACAACTACAATGGGTCCTTCGCTAAACAGAAGGCAAGAGTAACATATAGAGACACTGGTGTCCTCACAAAACCGACATATTAATGCTATTTCAAACACTTGACGACAAACAAGAATGCGTCGGTGTCTATTGCAACAATGAGTTGCATTTTGACGTTATACCCGATGACCTAACTCGCACTTGGAACTACTCTTCGTTTCTCCAAGACAAGGAGAATGTGGAGTATGCATTTCTATATGCCCAGAAGGCTCTAGGAGACGCCTGTCCGGTCCACCTCTCCGAAGAGTGGGAAACTACCAATGAAAGATTGAAGGCGTTCCTACGTGCCTTTACGACGGCTAAAATAGATCTTACTGAAAACTGCTTTTTTGACCTTGTAAACGAGCGTTTCTTGCGAGAATATTGCGAGATGAGAAACAAAATTACAGAGCACGTCTTGAAAACCCACGAGAAGCCCGAAAATTATGACTTTTTGGTGGATTTGACGAAAGTTTTGCACGATATAAGGCACCGTAAGGTTCAGATTGACCCTTGGGCACTCCGAGATGTTATGCACGAGAAGCGAGCACGTAACTTTACACAAAAACTAAGCCAGATTTCACTTTCGTGTGATTATAACATCTTTGGCACCAAGACCGGACGCCTGACAACCAAGAAAAACAGTTTTCCAATTCTTACGATGGACAAGAAGTTCCGAAAAGTGGTCACATCGACCAACGATTGGCTCGTATCGCTTGATTTTAACGGTGCTGAGCTGCGCACCTTTTTGGCTTTGTCCGACATGGAGCAGCCGGAACATGACGTCCACGAGTGGAACCTCCAAAACGTTTATCGTGGTATCGGCACCAGAGAAGAGGTTAAGGAAAGATTCTTTGCTTGGCTTTACAACCCTAAATCACAAGATCGTTTGCCAGAGGGCATCTATGATAAAGATGCCGTAATGGAGAAATATTGGTATGATGGTGCCGTCAGTAACCCATTTGACAGAACTATCCCGGCAGACGAACATCATGCCATGAGTTACTTGATTCAGAGCACCTGTTCAGACGTAGTGCTGCGCCAAATGATCAAGCTTGACAAATATCTTCGAGATAAAGAGTCGTTTGTTGCATTCTGCGTGCATGACGAGGTTGTATTAGACGTAACAAACGTTGAAATGCCATCCATGATCAATTCTCTAATTGAACATTTCTCAAATACTGCTTTAGGAAAGTTCGGAGTTAATGTAAAATATGGCAAGAACTACGGGGATATGAGATCATGGAAACAATAATTGGACTTGGGCAGGCAGGCTGCGCCATCGCCGATCGGTTCGCCCAATATCCTCAATATGAGGTTTACAAGATGGATGTGGGACTCAAGAGGACCCCACGAACTTATGGGCTGAAGCGCACCACAACTCCCGAAGAGCAAGAAGAATCCTTGGGCAATTTAAAGCGATTTTTTAAAGGCGTTGAGGGTGACGTTCTCTTTATTGTAGCGGGATCTGGAATGGTCTCCGGAGCTTCTTTAAAGATCTTGGAACAAATCAAGAAATGCAAACTGCACATACTTTACATTTATGCTGACCCTGAGCTGCTCGGCGAAACGGCTCAAATGCAACAGCGCGTAACGTTTAATGTTTTTCAAGAATACTCACGTTCCGGACTTTTTGAAAATATTATTTTGATAGACAATAGCAGACTAGAGGAGATGCTGGGGGACGTTCCAATTATTGGCTTTTATGACAAGCTGAATGAATTAATGGTTCCTACTATGCATATGGTCAATGTATTGCGCCACAGCGATAGCATTATGGATAATATTTCCCCCTCTCATAGTATTAGTCGGATCGTTTCTTACGGTCTGGTAAATTTTGACACCGGTGAAGAAAATTTATTTTTTAATCTTGACAATGTGCGAGAAAAGGTGTATTATTATGCTATCAATGAAGAAAAGCTAAGAGAGCAAGGGGATCTCCATAAGAGGGTCATAGCACAAATTAAACAAAACGCCGAAAATACAAAAACTACGTATGGGATATATCCCACTCAGTATGATCAAGATTATGTTTATTGTGTAGCCTACAGCTCAATCATTCAAGAAAAATAGTTCTTGACATTTTCCTCTCAATTTGATATAATCAATGGCAGAAGTCGGGAAGATTTGCCCGATTTACTATAACCAATAAAGGAAAAAAATAATATGGGAATCAATCTAGACAAGATGCGAGCAAAGCTCGCCGCAGTGCAGAACAATGGAGATACCTCTAGGAGTGCTTTTTGGCGTCCAAACGACGGCAACCAAACTATTCGTGTGGTGCCTACCGCAGACGGCGACCCCTTCAAGGAGGTCTATTTTCACTACAATGTAAGTAAGGGTGGCATTCTGTGCCCCAAGCGTAACTTTGGTGACGCTTGCCCCATCTGTGACTTCGCTTCCAATCTATGGCGCGAAGGAGCAGACAAGAATGATGAGTCCTCCAAGAAGATGGCAAAGAGCCTCTTCGTGCGACAGCGTTTCTTCAGCCCGGTCCTTGTCCGTGGCGAGGAGACTGACGGTGTTCGCTGGTGGGGCTATGGTAAGACTGCTTACGAGAGTCTGCTGAATCTAGTGCTAAACCCAGATTACGGTGATATCACCGATACTGATGAGGGAACTGATCTCGTGCTAAACTACGGGAAGCCGCCAGGCGCTCAGTTCCCACAGACGAAGCTCCAGCCGCGTCGTCGCCCGTCTCCCCTCTCTGAGGATGCGGATACGACCACGATGTATCTGAATTCTATTCAAGACATCATGGAGCTTTTTGAGCGTAAGACCCCTGATGAGGTCGAGAAGCTTCTAGAGGAATTCATTTCTGGTGGTGTCGATGCTGAGGGCAACTCTACGGAGACCGTACAGTATTCGAAGACCAACACAGACTCGGTGGACAGTGCGTTCAACGAGCTAATGAATGCCTAACTAGTAAAAGCCGCAGGGGGGCACGGGCTACAGGTGTCCCATTTCTTTTGGAGGTAGAATGAACACAGTAGATTTTGAGGCGCTGCAGGCGCAAGAAGACAAAGTGGTGCAAGAGATTT
>UEXM01000565.1_pt1 | contig 37988 bp, 47 predicted proteins | sample 1796661 | NCBI WGS metagenome assembly UEXM01 (sample SAMEA4772469, study PRJEB27181) | metagenome
GGGCTGGTCAAATAGTCAGGCTCGGGACATATGGCGACCCGTCGGCTGTTCCTGCCTATATTTGGGAAAGCTTACTAAATGATAGTAAGGGGCGCACGGGATACACTCATCAGCTCGGGGTAGATGGGGCAGATGTAAGGCCAGACCTTTGCATGGTTTCGGCTGATACATATGCACAGGCAGCCGAAGCATGGCAAAAGGGGTTCAGAACATTTAGGACTGTTCCAATTTTGGAAAGTAAAGAAAAGACCCTTGCCCAGATAGACCGTAAAAATGAGACCTTATGTCCAGCCAGTGAAGAGGCAGGATATAGGGTTACTTGTAAAGATTGCAAGCTTTGTTCAGGGGCAGGGATAAAGGCAAAAAATATCGTTATCCCTATGCATGACACAAAATCGGTATCTGCAAAACGCCGGCAAAACTTACAAATACAGGGGGCTTAATCATGGGCATGAATAAAAGCAAAAACTTTAAAACAATAAAACACTATTCCCATATGGTGAGCCATCATGTTGGACAGAAAATTTATATTCAATATGACCCGACCTATGCCCCCCATAGCTGGGGTATTGAAATAGACGGTTATACAATGTTCAACCAAAACCTGACAGGCTCGGAATTGATATTTTATCTAAGGGGCATATTGCAGGGGGCAGATTTTTTGAAAGGCAATAAACTATGAGAGACCTTTTAGCTGATATATTCGCATGGGTTATCCTGATAATTATTTACCTGATAATCTGGACATCCAGACAATCCCAGCAATAAAATCAGAAAGCCCCCGAGCAATCGGGGGTTTTTTCTTGACCAAATTTTTAAAATCCAGGCAAAATCACTATCATTGTTACCGCCACATAAATAAAAAAATATACTTACTATTACTTTAGCCCTTGAATTATGTAAGTATAGCCCCTATATAATAATTAAGTCGAAGAAACCGACTTTAAAATAAACTGAAAAGGAAGTTAATCATGACCACATCTCACTGGGAAAATATCCCTCATGCACCACCTTATTAGGAGCAAATGAAAAATGGAAGAAACCAAATTCGCATTAATCATCAGTGGTTTTTTTACCATCGAAGTGTTACAAACAGGCGTGTACTTGAAAATAGGAAATAACGACTGGTTTTTGGAGAGATAAATGAAAAACAAAAGAACGGTCAAATACCAAAAGAGTATGCAATCAACTAGATTAAATAGAAGCGTCTCAAGCTGTGGGATTACTTCCCCACCTAGAAGGTAAAAATGGAACATCTTAACTTCAAGAAAGTATTGGAACAGTTTTACAATTTGTATCCAGCAATGCCTACCACATATGTACTAACATTTATGTGGGTTGCAGAAAACGAAGGCAAACATCAATACGACCTAGAGCAATATCTAGGGCTTTCAAATGCAACAGCATCTCGCTGTATTAAATGGTGGGGCATATGGAAAGATAAAAAGAAACAGACCGCTGGCTTGGAGTTTATAAAATCATATCCCGACCCAGCAGATGAGAGATACAGGGTTGTTAAACTAACAAAAGCAGGAAGAGCCTTTTATGAAAGAGTATTTACCAGCTAACACACACGGCCTTAATTACCCAGAAGCGAGGGGCTTCCTGCTCTTCGCAGCTGGGGAGGCAGAGTGGGAAGGTGATGATTATTTGGCTGAAGACTTACGGATGCAAGCGGCTTACTACATTGCTAGGTATCCAGAAGCAGATAGAGAGTATGCAGTTCAATGTTACTCACCTCACTTCGATAATAAATATTGGAACAGTTGGAGACATAGACATGGCGAGACAGCGTGGGAATTCATGGCTAGGCGACGTAAAAACATCAACAAAGCGCATCAGGAAAAGCTTCACAAGCCAACAGGAAGCTGAATTATGGGAAGCTAGCCTCAAGCTAGCAATAGCCCGAGGTGAGTCTATTGGTGACGAGGGGGTACTGCCAAGTGTAGAGACCTTCAGTCAGTATGCTAAACGTGTTCACGCAATTTTGTGGGGCGAGACACTGCATGGTACAAAGGTCATTAATCAGTTGGCTGAGATAGCAGACATAGTAAACGACTGTCCTATATCACAGATTGACGACCAGCATATCGAAGACATTGTTACCGCCCTGAAAGAGAAACGTAACGCTGATGCTACAATCAACCGTAAACTAGCATCACTGTCTAAGCTTCTGACACAGGCAAAGAAGACCAAGATACTAGCAGATAAACCTGACATCCCTCGCTTTAAAGAAGGTAAGGGAAGACTTCGCTTCTTATCCAAAGAGGAAGAAGTCAGGCTGCTGGATAAGCTTGAGTTTCTCAGACCAGCCTTTGCTGACTTTACAGCCTTTCTAATCGATACAGGCTTTCGTTTTGGTGAGGCACTCAAGTTCACTTGGAATGACTACCACGATGGCAAGGTGACCCTGTGGCATACCAAGAGTAACACACCTCGCACCGTACCGCTTACCCAGCGTTGCCGTGAGATACTCGAGCGTTGCCCAAAGGATACCCAGTATCCCTTCGGTCACATCAACCGTAACACTTACCGCACAGTGTTTGAGAAGGCACGGGCTATGGCTAACCTAGACGAATCTGTTATCCCTCATTCCATGCGTCATACCTGTGCATCACGGTTGGTTCAGTCAGGTGTAGACATCAGGCGTGTACAGGTTTGGCTAGGCCATAGCACCATAGCTATGACCATGCGCTACAGCCATTTAGCACCTGATGATCTAGACGTTTGTCTTGAAGCTTTGGAGCAAGGATGATAGTGTGCCATTTAGTGGGTCACAGTGTGCCATATGTGGCACATCATCATGGGGGCATGGTGAAATTGGTAAACACACAAGACTTAAAATCTTGCGGCTGAACAAGCCTTCCCAGTTCAAGTCTGGGTGTCCCCACCATTTTCCACAAGAGTCTTAAAATCCCAATAGACTCCCTTACACATCCCTAAACATCCTCTAGCCCTTGTATATCCTACAGGGGCTGGACGTTATCCTATTACTTACGCATCCACAGGAGACTTGTATGCCGAGGCACACCGTATCTGAACTTACAACACCCACTAGAAGGGAACAGGAGAACCCAAGTATGAATACTGAGTATAACAATGAGTTAAACTGGAATATTGATACTAGTAACGTCTTACTACAGGAAAAAATAGAAGAAGATATTTATACTAGTGCTAATACAAGAATGACTAAAGATAACTTAGAGTCTAACTCTAGGGGTGCATGGTCTGAGAGTAAAATTGGCTCAAGATATGTATCTTCTGCACAACATAAGTTTACTGAAGCCCTAGTCTCGTTTCTGTCTAGAAAGAGTGGGGGTCGTGGTGCAAGGGCTGCTGAGTATCTCAGACAAACAGGGTTGAACCCAGAGGTTATCTCATACCTTTATGTCAAACAGGTATATAACCTTATACCCTTGTTTTCGTCTAAACCAATCAAGCGCACAAGCTTCTGCATTAAATCTGTCGATGCTATCCATACAGAGTGGCGTTTATCTTTCTTTGGGTCTGTCAAGGAACGCAAGAACCTACTCGACAAGATAACTAAGGACATGGACAAGCGTACATACCCAACGTCTTGGCGTATGCGTACCTATCGGATGTATTTCGATGCTGAACAAGTCGAATGGCGTGGTTGGTCTCAGCGAGAGTGTCTACTCATTGGGTATGCACTTATGACGCTGTTTATGGAGGCTACAAAGCTCATAGAGGCAGACCACACCAAAACTTATGTCTTACCTGCCCAAGAGCTGGTGGATCACGTTGAGCAGACCTGTAAGCGGTCTGTGCTGGATTTCACATTATACTTGCCAATGGTCGTCAAGCCTCGAGCTTGGTCTGCTGAGTATAACCTGTTCAAGGGTGGATACATGAACCGAGGTAGGGTTAAAAAATACAGCATCATAAAAGGTGCTGGTAAGAGGGATGTCGAGCGTATGCTACGGATGGATTGGGAGCGTATCCTGCCACCCATCAACGCCATACAGGAGACCCCTTGGCGTGTTAAGCGTCGCATGGTGGATGCTTTAGATTATGTCTTCAATGAGCTGGGAGGTGACCGTGGAGGTCTACCGACAGTAGATGCAATCGAGCTTCCACCAAAGCCACCCAAGTATGACACCGATGAAGAAGTACGCAAAGCTCACAACAAAGATGTATTTCTCATCCGTGACCAGAACCGTCAGGATATCTCGAAGAGACTGTCGGTTGTCTTCACGTTGTCTATTGCTCGGAAGTTTCAGCAGTTTCACCAGATATTCTTTCCGCATAACTTGGATGTACGGGGTCGGGCATATCCATTGCCAGCCTTCCTAAACCCACAGGCAGCAGACTTTGGTAAATCAATGCTGGAGTTTGCTGACGGTGTAGCCATAGAAAATATGGAGCAAGCTGCTTGGCTGGCAGTAGCTGGGGCAAACGCATGGGGTAACGACAAGGTATCTCTGCAAGACCGAGCTGATTGGGTTGTGGCAAACGAGGAATGGATTATTGAGTGTGGCAGGGATTGGCGTAACAACCAGCAGTGGTTGGATGCTGATGAGCCTTTCATGTTCTTATCATTTGCTATGGAATGGGCAGACCTGATTGAGGCTGACAAGCGTGGTGAGGTGTTCTATTCACACTTCCCCTGTCATGTGGATGCCACTTGTTCTGGTTTACAACATTACTCAGCAATGCTCAGGGATGAGGTTGGTGGCAGATCAGTAAACCTAATCCCAGGATTAGACCGTCAGGATATCTATGCAGATGTAGCTGAGGTCACCAAGCGGATGCTGGTAGCTGACGGTTCGCCCGAGGCAATGCTCTGGATTAATTTTGGTGTAGACCGAAAAATGACTAAGCGTCAGACAATGGTCATACCCTACGCTGGTAAATTCAGCAGTTGCATGACCTACACTCGAGAAGCCTATGTCGAAAAGCTCAAGGCTGGACATCAGCGGCTCTGGGATGCCAAGCAAGATGGTGAGATGGTAGTCCTACTGTCTAGATATATCTGGGCAGCCATTGATGAGGTTGTAGTGAAGGCCAAGGTTGCTATGGATTGGCTGTCTTCTACAGCTCGAGAATGGACAAAGTATCATAACAAGCTGGAATGTTCTGTTTACGACAAGCGGATGACATGGACGACACCTGATGGATTTCAGGTTGTACAGTACAGAGCATCACAGAAGAAAATGCGACAGGATACTTACATGAACGGAAGGGTTAACTTAACGTATTATAATGAGACCTCTAATTTGGATGCAAAAGATATGGCACTGTCTGTCGCCCCTAATTTTGTACATAGTCTCGATGCTTGTCATCTTCGTATGGCTGTACTTGCTGGCACAGGAGTTGGCATTGGTAGCTTTGCTATGATTCATGACAGCTTTGGTGTCCATGCTGCACATATGCCAGACTTTTTGGAAAAGTGTGTGAAACCAAGCTTTATAGATATGTATGTAACAAGAGACCCTCTCCATGAGTTATATGAGAGCTTACCTTTTGAGCATGACATACCGCCAAGCAAAGGCTCACTAGAAATCAACGGAGTATCTGACAGTGAATTCTTCTTTTCTTAATCCTTACAGATACAAGAGCCTTAACTTACAACACCCACTAGAAGGAAACCTTCGGAAATGACTCAAATGTTCGACCAATTACATCCCGTGGTAGAGATTATTCGCTCTGCCTACAATCAAAGAGAGACCCTCAACGGGGTCACTCAACAAACCTTCGAGCGTCTTTATCCAGCCTTGGCTGCTCAGGACGCTTACACTTGTGAACACTTTCTACAGCGGCTCTACGATGACATCTAATGTGATTAATTTCAAATCCTATTGGAAAAAGAAAACTGAACAGACGGATATCACACTAGCCAATCTGTACGAAGTTTACGACGACACCCACGACAACTGCATCCCAACGATGATGGGCTACCTAATTGAAGATGACAAATTCATGCTCATGCAAATCAGAGAAGCTACAGAAGAGGATGTTAAAGCTGGAGAAGTTCCTGATAAGGACGGTCTTATAGCTCAGTCCGTCGTGTTAACCCAGCGTCAGCTACAATTTATATCAGCTTACGCTACAACATTTTACCTGATTGAGGATTTAGATGAAGTATCTGAATGAAAAAGGTGGAAAGTATTCTGGCATGACTATGACGGGTAAAGCACATTACCCTCGGTTGATTAGACCAGATACTAAATTCAACAGCCTTGGTGTTTACCAAGCAGACATTCGCGTTCCTGCTGAGGAAGCGAAAGATTTAATGCAGGAGCTAGCTTCAGTCTACAAAGAGTGGACGGGCAAAGCTCCAAATAAAGCTGACAATTTCATGTGGAAAGAAGACCTCGACGAGGACGGTAACTCCACAGGCGATGTCTTGTTCAAGTTAAGAGTTAAAAACTTTGAACGTGATGGAGAGGTTGTGCAGCGTCGTCCCAAGATTTTCTTCCGCAACGAAGATGACAAAACTGAGAACATTGGTGGCGGCTCAAGCATGAAAGTGCAGTTCCAAGTGTATTGCTGGACTGCAAGTCAAAAAGGCGTATCACTTCAGCCTCTCAGCGTATTGATTGAGGAAGTGGTCGAATACGAAAGCGCAGGAGGCAACCCGTTTGGAGTTGGCTCAGAAGCATCTTTCGAGATACCAAAACAAGTTAGGGAAACCGATGCCGACACTACGCAGGAAGAAGCAAACGACTTCTTCTAATGCTGGCGGTTGGGCAAATAAAACTGGAAACGGTTTTAGATCAGGGCTTGAGGAACGTATAGCTCAAGAGCTGATCGAACGTGGTGTAGACTTTGAATATGAGCGGATGAAGATTTCTTATCTACGTCCTGCAAAACAAGCAAAATACACCCCCGACTTTGTTTTACCTAACGGTATCATTATAGAGACCAAAGGCCGTTTCTTAACGGCTGACCGTCAGAAGATGCTTTTAGTGAAAGACCAGCACCCTGATTTAGATATCAGGTTTATCTTTTCAAACGCAAACCAAAAAATATCCAAGCAGTCAAAGACAACTTACGGAATGTGGGCAAAGCGTAATGGCTTTCCATTTTCCAACAGTGAGCTGCCTTTGAATTGGCTAAAGGAGTGATATGGAAGAGTCTCAGTTTAACAATCACGAACCGTGTCCGAGCTGTGGCTCTAAAGATAATTTAGCTAGGTATGACGATGGACACGGTTATTGTTTTGGATGTGGATATCATGAGCAAGAAAAACCCAGTGGCGAAAAGTCTTGGGCTGCCCCGTTATCGACCTCAGAAGACGAAGGTGAAGACCAAGTATTCAAGGTCACGGGCGAAACAAGAGCTATTGCGTCAAGGCGTATCACCGAGGAAACCTGTGCTAAATGGGGATATAAACTCGGTGATTACTCTGGCACACCAGCTCACATTGCTTACTACTATGACAAAAAGCGTCGGCCTGTTGCCGCCAAGGTACGCTACCCAGATAAATCTTTTGTCTGGATAGGTGACTCTAAAAGCGTTGGTCTCTACGGAGATTGGCTCTGGCGTGACACAGGTAAGATGATAGTGGTGGTCGAGGGGGAGATTGATGCCCTCTCGGTAAGCCAACTGCAAAACAACAAGTACCCTGTAGTTTCTGTCCCCAACGGTGCGGCAGGAGCTGTACGGTCTGTAAGAAAAAATATCAGCTTCTTTGAGAAATTTGAGAAGACGATATTTATGTTTGATAATGACACTGCTGGGCAGGATGCAATGCATGAATGTGCAAAGCTCCTATCCCCTGGTAAGGCTCATATCGCACAGTTACCCCTGAAAGATGCCAGTGATATGTTAGTTGCTGGGCGTGGCTCAGAGGTAATCGATGCTATCTGGGGTGCAAAACAATACCGCCCTGATGGTATCGTTAATGCTGCTGACCTCTGGGATACAGTGAGTGGCAGTAATGAAAGCTTCCGAGTACCTTATACATTTGAGGGTTTGAACAAATCCACTCATGGGATTGGTCTCAGAGAGCTTACAACTATTACCGCTGGGACGGGCGTTGGAAAGTCAGCGTTTGTCCGAGAGATAGCCTACGACCTCTTGATGAATAAAGATATGACGGTGGGCATGATGATGCTCGAGGAAGGTCTGCGTCGCACGATGCAGGGTATACTCGGTATCCACATGAACAAAGTCCTTCATGTTGATTCAACAATAGACGAAGGCGAACTGCGTAAGTCTTTTGACGCTGTAACTAAAAATAACAGATTACACCTATACGACAGCTTTGGGTCTACTGACCCCGATGTGCTTATAGAGAAGCTCAGATATATGGCTGTAGGTTTAGGATGTAATTTTATTGTCTTTGACCACATATCAATCGCTATCGCAGGACTAGATGTCGATGACCGTAAGGCACTCGATATCATGGTCACAAAACTACGCTCACTTGTCGAAGAGACAGGCGTAGGTATCCTCATGGTCGCACACTTGCGTCGCCTTGAGGGTAATAAAGGCCACGAAAATGGAGTTACGACTAGTCTTAGTCATCTCCGTGGTTCGCAATCAATCGCCCAAACCTCTGATGTAGTTATTGGCCTCGAGAGAGACCAGCAAGGTGAGAACCGTAATACAACTACAGTTCGCATTTTAAAAAATCGCTTCAGCGGTATCACGGGCGAGGCTTGTAAGCTTCTTTATGACGAAACTACAGGTCGCTTAACAGAAGTAACGGAGGCTACCCAGCATGGAGACATCTACTGATGATGTAATATTCGAGATGGCAGAAGTGACATCTTTACTAGCAGTAAAAAATCCAGATTGGGAATGCTTACATAGTTTCTTCTTACAGCAAGCACAATCCCTTGAACATAACGGATGGAAGAAAAGGAACGGCATGACACAACATGATAAAATCCTAAAACATATGCGTACAGCAGGGTCAATTTCAGTACGGGAAGCTATGAACGACTATAGCATCCATAAGCTTGCTACTCGCATCTCCGAGCTACGCAGTTCTGGTCATAATATTGAACACAAGGTTCAGTATCACCCAGTTACAGGTCAGAAATATTACCGCTACAGCCTAGCGGTTTAGACACAGGAGAAGTGGATGCGTTTGGTATTCGACCTTGAAAGCAATGGGCTACTGGATCAGCTAGACCGTATCCACTGCCTCTGTCTTAAAGACATAGACACCCAACAAACATATAGTTTTGCACCTTCTGAGGTGGAAACTGGTGTCAAGATGCTGATGGAAGCTGACCTAATTATTGGTCATAACGTCATTAGCTTTGATATCCCTGCCCTTAAAAAGGTGTACCCGTGGTTTAAGATTAGAAAGTCACGGGTTCGGGACACTTTAATTATGAGCCTGTTGCTATACCCTGACCTCAGTGACCGTGATCAGCGTTTAGTAGCCACCGATGAGAGCTTCCCAAAAAAGTTAATTGGAAGGCATCGATTGGAGGCATGGGGTTATAGGCTAAAGTGTTTCAAAGGTGAGTACGAGGGCGGTTGGTCTGAGTGGTCACAAGAAATGCAAGACTATTGCGATCAGGATGTGGAGGTCACTGATAGACTGTGGACGCTTATCGAGTCCAAAGGTGTAGACCCTGTTGCTACCGAACTTGAACATCAGGTTAAGTGGGTGATTGCAGAGCAGGAGCGTTGCGGTTTTCCTTTCGACGAGGACGCAGCGGAACACCTAAAGAAGACGTTGAACAAACGTCGTGCTGAACTCGAAGCAGAACTTCAGGACACATTCCCTCCTTGGGAGCAGGAGCTAGGTCTCTTTACACCTAAGGTAAACAACAAATCCCGTGGTTACGTCAAAGGCGTACCCATAATGAAAACTAAGACTGTTGTCTTTAATCCAGGCTCTCGAATGCATATTGAGTCTAGGCTGAAGGCTATCCACGGCTGGAAACCATCTCAATACACAGAGGATGGAAGAGCCAAGGTGGATGAACGTGTACTCTCTAGCCTACCTTATAAAGAAGCAAAGCTACTCAGCGAATATCTGATGCTACAGAAGCGTATCGGTCAGGTATCTGATGGGGCTAACGGCTGGCTGAAAAAAATACAGGCAGGAAGAATACATGGTCAGGTTATTACTAATGGTGCTGTTACAGGCCGTGCAACGCACAGGTCACCTAACGTAGCCCAAACCCCTGCTGTCTATGTCCCCTATGGTAAGGAGTGTCGCTCTTGCTGGACTGCATCAAAAGGCCGTGTGCTTATCGGTGCTGATGTGTCTGGTCTCGAGCTTCGTATGCTTGCTAACAGAATGTGGCGGTATGATGAAGGGGAATACTCTAAGGAGGTCGTGGATGGAGATATTCACACCGCAAACCAGACCGCAGCAGGACTGCCAACAAGGAATGATGCGAAGACTTTTATCTATGCGTTTCTGTACGGTGCTGGCGATGCTAAGATTGGTAGTATTATCGGCAAGGGTTCGTCTGCTGGAAAGAAGATTAAAAATACATTCTTCGATAAAGTACCAGCTCTTAAAAAACTTGTTCAGGCTGTTAAAAAGGAAGCTGAAAGTAAAAGCTACCTGATAGGTCTGGACGGAAGACAGCTACATATCCGAGCTGTTTTCGCATCCCTCAACACTTTACTACAGTCAGACGGAAGTTTGGTCTGCAAGCAGTGGCTCGTAGAGGTAGACAAAGAACTACGCTCTAGAGGGTATCAAGATAAATGCCAGCAAGTTGCATGGATACATGATGAACTACAGTTCGACTGCGAACCAGATATCGCAGAAGAATGTGGTCAGCTCATTGTGGATTGTATTGCTCGAGCTGGTGAACACTTCAATGTCAAAGTACCGCTAACTGGTGAATACAACATCGGTGCGAACTGGGCTGAGACACATTAGGAGAACGCATGGCAACGAATACACTCCTCGTTGACGGGGATATCGTGGCCTTTCAAGCATCAGCTTCTCTGGAACAACCTACAAAGTACGATGAAGATACTTGGATACTCTGGGCATCTGAATCTGACACAAAAGCAAAATTCGATGACATGATGTCCACTCTGATTGAAAAGTCAGGGTGTGCGGATGCCATCGTTGCTTTCACTGATAAGGTTAACTTCCGCAAAGAACTTGATGCTGAATATAAGGCCAACCGAGCTAAGACCAGAAAGCCTATGCTTCTGCCCTTGCTCAGAGAATACTGCCAACAAAGATATCGGACACTAATTTATCCTCGTCTAGAGGCTGATGATGTGCTGGGTCTTTGTGGAACATACGAACCTCTTTTTGAAGAGTGTGTCATCTACAGTATCGATAAGGATTTAATGCAAATCCCTAGCCGACATTTAGTTGATGATGAAATCGTCGAAGTGACAACCGAACAGGCTGACCGCTTCTTCCTTAAACAAGTCCTTACAGGTGACCGAGCTGATAACTATGCAGGATGCAAAGGTATTGGTGAGAAGAGAGCTACTGCTATTCTTGATGAAGACCCGACATGGAATGCTGTCGTCAAGACATATGAAAAAGCAGGGCTAACCGAAGAGGACGCAATACATCAGGCTCGTCTAGCCCGTATTCTCCGTCATGGAGAGTACGACATGGACAGCCAGCGTGTTAAATTGTGGAGTCCAAATGTCTGAAGACAATGTTAACAGCCCAAGCCATTACACAAATGGCTCAATCGAAACATGGGACTACATACTCGATGTGCAAGGTGATTTTATAGCCATGCATACCGCCCATGCCCAAATTCTTAAATACACAGGCTCACGCCTCTGGAACAAGAACAACCCCCTACAGGATGCTCAGAAAGCACTTTGGTATCTCAAAGAGATGATACGTCTGATGAAAAAAACTGAGGGGGTAAACTGGTGATGCGTGATGTTAGCCGTGAAAGTAAAGTAGCGTCATTCCATAAAGCTATGGAAATGAAAAGAAAGGTGAGCTTCGACACCAAGAAGCAAACCGCACAAGAACTAATCGACTTTATCCATATGAGGATGAGTTTGATTCAAGAGGAAGTCCTCGAATTAAAAGAGGCATCCGATCATATATGTATGCGACTAAGCAACAATGACACAGTCGCTATATCTGAAAAAGCCCACTTACTGAAAGAACTAGCTGATGTTCAGTACGTTGTTTCGGGCTTTGCCGATGCCTTCGACCTTCCTATACAGCCAGCGTTCAACCGAGTGCATGACAGCAATATGTCTAAATTAGTGGATGGAAAACCAGTGAAGCGTGAGGACGGCAAAGTTCTCAAAGGCGAAAACTATAAACCCCCCTATTTGGAAGACTTGGTAGAATAATGGCATTTAAATCTAATAACAATCCGATGTTCCGATCTAAATTTAGTGAGGACATCTTCAATCACAAATACGCACACGATGGCTGTGAGACTTGGGCAGACTTAGCAAAGACACTTGTAAAAGATGTTTGTACTGAGATGTCTGAGTCAGATGCAGCTCAACTCCAACAATACATCACAGAACTGAAGTTCATTCCTGGTGGTAGGTATCTATATTACGCTGGTCGTCCAAACAAATTCTTCAACAACTGCTATCTATTGAAAGCAGAAGAGGATACCCGTGAGGATTGGGCAAACCTGTCTTGGAAAGCTGAGAGCTGCCTGATGACAGGTGGTGGAATTGGTGTCGATTATAGTGTTTACCGTCCTGCTGGGGCTACCATCAGTCGAACTGGTGGTCAGGCTTCTGGCTCTGTAACCAAGATGAATATGATTAATGAAATTGGTCGCAGGGTTATGCAAGGCGGTAGTCGTCGGTCTGCTATCTATGCATCCCTTAATTGGAAGCATGGTGATGTTCAGGATTTTCTGAAAGCAAAGGACTGGCAATCAATGCCTGTAGGTAGCACAGGTAAATCCCTCTGGGATATCAAGCAAGAAGACTTCAACTTCCCTGCTCCGTTAGACATGACGAACATCAGTGTAAATTATGACACTGAATGGCTGTTAGAATACTGGCGAACTGGTGAGGTGGGAGATGTCTTCAAAGAAAATGTACGTCAAGCACTAAAATCAGCAGAGCCTGGATTTAGTTTCAATTTCTTTGATAAAGAGAAAGATACACTGCGGAACGCTTGTACGGAAGTTACGTCAGCCGACGATTCAGATGTATGTAACCTTGGTAGCATTAACTTAGGTCGCGTCGATGATATTGAAGAGTTTCGCAATATTGTAGACCTTGCAACCAAGTTTCTGATCTGCGGCACGTTACAAGCAAAACTTCCATATAGAGCTGTCTATGAGACACGGGAAAAGAACCGTCGTCTTGGTCTAGGCTTGATGGGTATGCATGAGTGGCTAATCAAGAAAGGTTACAAATATGAAGTTACCCCTGAACTACACCAGTGGTTATCTATATATAAAGGACAATCTGATAAAACTAGCAAAGAATTTGCAGATTATTTATCAGTATCCCGTCCAGTTGCAAACAGGGCGATTGCTCCTACTGGGAGTATTGGTATTCTCGCTGGCACAAGCACTGGGGTAGAACCTATATTTGCAGTGGCGTACAAGCGTCGATACCTCAAAGGACAAAATCGCTGGCATTATCAGTATGTCGTAGACTCCGCTGCACAAGAACTCATCGATATGTATGGGGCTGACCCAGAAAATATTGAGTCATCTCTAGACCTCGCTGAGGACTATGAGCGTCGCATGATGTTCCAAGCAGACGTACAGGATTACGTTGATATGTCCATTTCATCCACCATTAATCTTCCCTCATGGGGTAGTTCTCTAAACAACGAGGATAAAGTAGATGATTTCGCTAGCACTTTGGCATCCTATGCCCATCGGCTCAGAGGGTTTACAGTATACCCCGACGGTGCGAGGGGAGGTCAACCATTGGTCTCTGTTTCGTACTCTGAAGCAGTGGACAAGCTGGGTACTGAGTTTGAAGAGGGCATCGAAACCCATGACATCTGTGACATAAGTGGCACGGGAGGATCATGCGGTGTCTAAGCTACCTGTCGTGGAAGCAAACCTCTTAGATTATGTCGAGAGGATGTTTCCTAACCAAGCCCCAAGTTTAAGTGATAATGAGAAGACAGTCTGGTTTAAGGCTGGAGCTGCATCAGTCGCTTCACACTTACGGGCTGTTCATGAACAACAGAATGAAAATATTTTGGAGAATTATTGATGTGTATGTCATCACCAAAACCTCCTCAGCCAAAACCCCCTGCACCGCCTCCTCCACCTCCTCCAGTATTGGATCAAGGCGCACCTACAGAGGCTACATCGGCTGATGAAAATCGTAAGAAGCGAACAAAGGCTAAACAGGCTGGAGGGACTAAACCATACAGAACAGGCTCACTGTCCATCGCTGGCGGTAGTGGTTCTGCTGGAAGCTCTTCAGGTGGCGTAGGAGTCTAATACAATGCACGACGGTAAGACTTGTGCAGGAAGATACGAGCAACTTACTGTTGAGCGTGAAATGTTTCTTAACCGAGCTAGAGATTGCTCTGAGGTAACGATACCAACTCTCGTTCCTCCGAGTGGTCATAGCTCGGCTACAGAATACAAGACACCTTACCAAGGTATTGGGGCTAGGGGTGTAAATAACCTAGCCTCAAAACTATTGCTCTCCCTCCTGCCCCCAAACTCCCCATTTTTTCGTCTTCAAGTAGACGACCAAACCCTCCTAGAACTCACAGGACAAGAAGGTGCTAGGGCTAAAGTAGAAGAAGCCCTCAACCAGATTGAACGGTCTGTTATGACCGAAATAGAAACATCTGGTCTACGTTCACCTATCTTTGAAGCACTCAAACATTTGATTGTTGCTGGCAACGTCCTAGTATATCTCCCCAAAAACGGTGGCGTCCGTGTATACCGCCTAGATAATTACGTTGTTAAACGTGACCCCTACGGTAATGTCCTAGAGATAATTACCAAAGAAGAAGTATCCCCTGCTGTTCTCGAAGAAAAAGAACTCGAGGCTATAGGTAAGACACCTGATACTGAGATGAAATCTGAATATGGCAATAAGGTTGCTCTATATACTCATATGTATTTAGACGGTAACCGCTGGCGTATGTATCAAGAGATTAAAGGACAAATCATTCCTGACTCTGGTGGTAGCTGGCCTATAGACAAAGCACCCATGCTAGCTCTGCGCTGGACACGGATTGATGGCGAGGACTATGGACGTTCATACGTCGATGAGTACCTTGGTGACCTGATAAGCCTTGAAGGGCTATCTAAGGCCATTGTAGAGGCATCCGCAGCATCTTCTAAAGTTCTATTTTTAGTTAACCCTAACGGGACAACTAGAATGCGTGACATTGCTCAGGCAGAGAACTGTGCGATTGTGTCGGGTAATGCTAACGAGGTATCTGTCCTACAGACTGAAAAGTACGCTGATATGCGTGTGGCTTACGATACAGTTAAAACCATCACAGAGCGTTTATCTTATGCATTTTTACTTAATAGTGCGGTACAGCGGTCTGGTGACAGGGTAACAGCAGAAGAAATTAGGTATATGGCTGGTGAGCTGGAAGATGCTCTTGGCGGTGTTTACTCGATTATGTCCCAAGAATTCCAGCTACCGTTGGTCAACCGACTAATGGATAGAATGACCAAATCAAAGCGTCTACCAGCATTGCCAAAGGGTATTGTCAGACCAGCTATTGTTACTGGTCTAGAAGCCTTGGGTCGGGGTCATGACTTAAATAAGTACAATACTTTCCTTACTGCCCTTCAGCCAATGGGTGCAGAAGCGATTGCTCAGTACATGAACGTCGGGGACTACATCAAACGTATTGGTACGTCATTAGGTATTGATATGGATGGTCTGGTTAAAGATGACGAACAGATTGCTCAAGAACAACAACAAGCCATGCAAGCTCAACAGCAGATGATGGCTAACGAAACAGTCGGGCGTATGGCTGAAAAAGCTACGCCTAAAGCTATGGAAATGGCTGAACAAAGGATGAATGATGGCAACGGAAACGGTTAATATCCAACCCGAAGAACATAATCCATCACTCGAGGAACAGGCTGCGCTTCAAGACGAGGCGCAGTCATCTTCTGGTGAGGAAAAAATATTAGGTAAATTTGATTCATACGAGGAACTAGAAAAAGCCTATGAGGAATTACAATCTGACTACACACGAAATCGCCAACAGGACACGGGCGAGAGTGATGAGAGTAATACTCAAGAGGAATCTGAAGAGATCGCTCGTGAAGCTGTACAACAAGCTGGTTTAGACTTTGATGCACTAAGCAACGAATTTTGGAATAATGAAGAACTTAGTGATGCTTCTTACGATAAGCTACAGGAAGCTGGTATTCCAAAGGAACTCGTCGATAGTTACATCGAAGGTCAACAAGCGTTGTTATCATCTACCACATCACAGGTATATGACACTGTGGGCGGTGAATCACAGTATAATGATATGACATTGTGGGCTTCAGATAATCTGTCAGATGAACAGATTGATGCCTTCAATATAGCAGTTAACAGCGGTGACATGGGTCAAACCATGTTTGCTGTTCAAGGTCTGAGGTCAATGTATGAATCTCAGAATAGTAATGAACCAGCCCGTAGTTTGGCTGGATCAGTAAGACAGTCCAGTGATGCTTATTCTAGCCTAGCTCAGATGAAAGCAGACATGGCTGACGCACGTTACAGCAACGACCCAGCATTTCGCGAGTCTGTGGCTCAAAAGCTGTCACGTTCAAACATATTGTAAAGGAAATTAGGATGTCGTCTCGGGATTATAAACAGGAATATGCCGATTATCATTCCAGACCAGAGCAGAAGAAACGCAGAGCTGGTAGGAATACTGCTAGGCGGTTGATGATACGGAAAGGTCTCGCCCGTAAGGGTGATGGTCGAGATGTGCATCATAGAGATTCTAATACGCTCAATAACAATCCTAATAACCTTGCAATGATGTCTCAGAATAAAAACCGAGGCATCAAGACCTAAAGAAAACAGACCATTGGTACTTTCTGGCTCTCTGCGGAGAACAACCTAAAAGGAAAGGTGGCGAGTAATCTGAGGTTAACCCCTTAATTTTAACTCGTACATGAGGTACACAAAATGGCTAATGCTACTCCCTCGCGCTTAGGCGCAAATAATGGCGGTTCGGATAAAGACGAACTGTTTCTCAAAGTCTTCTCTGGTGAAGTTCTGACTGCATTTGAGCAGCAGTGCGTTATGATGGACAAGCATATGGTTCGCACCATTGCTAACGGTAAGTCTGCTCAGTTCCCAGTAATGGGTCGTACAGACGCTGCCTACCATACTCCAGGTGCAGAAATCACTGGCGACAGCATCAATCACTCAGAAAAGGTCATTACAATTAACGACCTTCTGTTGGCTTCTACCTTCATTGCAAACATTGATGAAGCTAAAAACCACTATGATGTTCGCTCAGTATACTCAAAAGAAATGGGTATTGCACTTGCTAACCAAATGGACAAGCACATTTTCCAGACTATTGTACAGGCCGCAAATGAAACAACTGCGACTGTCACTGGTGAAGCTGACATGGTTGGTACTGTTATTACAGATGCCGATGGCGATACAAACGCTGACTCACTAATTGGGTCATGCTTTGCAGCAGCTCAGGCATTGGATGAGAAGAACGTCCCAGAAGACAACCGTTATATCGTTGTAAAACCAGCACAGTACTACTTGCTGGCTAATAGCACTAACGCTATTAACACCGATTTCGGTAACGCTGGAAACGGCTCAACAGCATCAGGTCGTATCCTGCAAGTGGCTGGAATGCAAGTATTGAAGTCAAACAATCTACCGACTTCAAACGTGACTGCTGGCGTAGCTGCTGGTACAGGCACTCGTCAAGCTGTTGACGCATCGAACACTGTGGCACTGGTATTCCACCCGTCTGCCGCTGGTACTGTCAAGCTGATGGACTTGGCTACAGAGTCTGACTACGACATCCGTCGTCAGGGTACTCTGATGGTCGCCAAGTACGCTGTCGGTCATGGCGTACTACGCAACGAAGCTGCTGTTCAGATTCAAACTGCCTAGTAGTTATACGGGGGGCTTTCTTACGGGAAGCCTCCCATTTTACATAAAGAGGATATCATGGCACTGAACCCCACAACAAAGCTGGAGGCGGTGAACGTCTGCCTGACGAATATAGGCGAAGCACCTGTTGCTTCACTTACTGGCCTTCAGGTGGATGCTCAGGTTGCTTCCTCGATTATCGACGAAATTTCCCGTGAAGTACAAACTAACGGGTGGCACTGGAATACAGAAAAGCACACACTAGCACTTAACATCAGTAACGAAATTGTCCTACCAGCAAATACGCTGAGAGTTGATACCATTGATGGAGACATGAGCGTTGATGTAGTGCAAAGAGGTATGAAGCTATATAATAGAACTGATAATACCTACACGTTTACAAAAGCCTTAAAACTACATTTAACTATCGGTCTGGATTTTGAAGATATGCCAGAGTCAGCCCGACGTTATATTACTATGCGTTCCTCTCGGGTATTCCAAGAGAGAACCCTCGGTTCAGATTCACTCTCTAAATTTAATAGAGGTGATGAACAACAAGCTTGGTCACTATTACAGCATGAAGAAGCTGAGACAGGTGACCACAACATGATCACAGACAATTATTCAACATACTCTACAGTATCTCGGTCTGCTCCGATTAGGAGGACGTACTAATGGCTCTCGTTGCTGGCTCTATGCCAAATATGTTTAACGGTGTCAGTCAGCAACCCCCTGCCCTTAGATTGCCAAACTCCTGTACAGAAATGGAAAATGGCTGGGCTTCCCTTGTTGCTGGCTTACAGAAAAGGTCTGGGACAGATATTGTTGCCCGTGTTGGTAACAATGTAACAGGCAATGTAAAAGGTCATTTCTTTGAAAGATTTGATGGTAAGAAGTTTTTTATTACCGTCCAAGATAATGACATTAAGGTGTACGATGATAGTGGTGTGCAGAAGACAGTTAATGGCACATTAAGTAACGCTTATCTTAACTTTAGTGCTGACCCACGTTCAAACTGTAAGATGATTACTGTTGGTGATACTACGTTCTTACTTAACAGGACTAAAGATGTTGCAGCCACAACTGCCGCTGAGGCCAGCATCACACCAGCACGTTTAGACCCATCCAGATACTGGTCAATATTTATTAAAGGGTCTCTGAGTAACTCTAATTACGCTGTATACATAAACAACGTACTTAAAGCTAATTTTACCACAGGGGCAAACACAGAAGCCTCCAACGCTGTTGAGCGTACAGAGACTATCGCACAAGAGCTGGTTAATGACTTGGTAGCCAACGGCTATACAGCAACCAGACATAACTCCACTATTTCACTTTATCTAGCCTCATCTGATGTAGTCACTGTTGATGAAGGTAACGGCGGCAACGCAATGACCGTGTTTAAGGAGGAGCTGGTGTCCTTTGAGGATTTACCAGCACAGGACGCAACAGGTCGTTTGGTAAAGATTATTGGTGAGCCAGATTTTGATGGTGATGTTTATTATGTGGTCTATGACGGTAACGTGTGGAAAGAAACTTTTGGCTATAACAAAAAGAGAGAGCTTACGCCCTCTACACTACCACACACTATAGTATATAATGCATCCTCCGATGATTTTACATTTGCAGATCACACTTGGTCTTCTATGTTTGCTGGTGATGAAAACACTAACGCTGACCCTACTTTTGTAGGTAAGCCAATAAATGATATATTCATCCACAAGGGACGCATGGGCTTCCTAGCAGATGAGAATGTAATCTTGTCAGAGGCAGATTACTTTGAGAACTTCTGGCGTACTACTACAGCCCAGCTCGTAGATAGCGACCCTATCGATATTGCAGCCGTTACAGGCCAAGTAGCCTTGCTCAACTTTGCTGTATCGTTCAACAAGAAGCTACTCATCTTCTCAGACAGAACACAGTATATTTTAGACTCTCTAGATATATTGTCGCCTAAGACAGCCTCGCTAGACTTTGCGTCAGCCTTCAACTGCTCCAGAACACAGTCACCCATTCAGGTGGGGGCTTACATCTATTTTGCAGATGACACAGGTACAAACACAAAGGTCATGGAATACTTTGTAGATAATGACCTTAATACAGAAAATGCTGATGAGATATCAGCCCAGATACCAGAATACATCAAAGCACCTATTCAATACATGGATGGGTCAAGTAGATTATCCAGTATCTTCTTTTTAGGTAACAACCCCAACGAAGTGTACGTCTACAAGTACTTTCAAGGTACTCAAGGTAAAATACAATCGTCATGGGGTAAATGGATATTTGAGGGAAATATTAAGTATTTCTCACTAGTAGATAACAACATCTACTTCCTCATCGATTATCCTAATGATGGCCTGTATCTAGAGACAATGAACATTGAGGAAGACTCTGTAAGGAGTAACACCTCATTCCCCGTTCACCTAGATCATAGCATGAAGTTTTCTGCAACTACTCGCAGTTACAATGCCACCACAGGTCTTACCACATTTACTCTCCCCCACCCCACACCAGCTACGGCTGAGTTCGTTCAGACTGATGCAAGTACTCCCAGAGGCTTTGTGATTAATACTACAAGAAACAACAGCACAGAGTTCACTGCTGTAGGTGACTATACAGGGTCTACCTACGATAATGCTATAATAGGCAGAAACTTTAACTTCAGATACGAATACTCTCCCTTCTTCTTGAAAGAGGATAAGGGACAAGGGTCTGTTGCTATCCAAGATGGAAGACTGTCAATCAGATATCTGTCAGTCCAATATGAAGACACCGCCCAGTTTACAGCCAAGGTAACCAACCGAGGCCGTCCACCTTATGAATATACTTTCTCAGGTAGAAACTTGGGTTCGTCTAACAACATCATTGGTGGTCTATCTTTGGACGACGGTGAGTTTAAGTTCCCTGTTATGGGTGAAAATATCTACACCACAGTCGAGCTAAAGAACGATACACCCTTCCACTGTACCTTTACAGGCTCAGAGTGGACAGGACAGTGGACACCAAAAGCAGTCAGAAGGTTCTAATGATACATACCGAAGTTACTGAGGCTTGGCATATCCCGTCATTGGCCTCACGGCTTCGGGAATCTGACAAGCAAGAAATCAAAGCATCATCCGACCTTGAACCCTTAGAGGGTCTAACTAGGTCGGTTGAGCATTCCCCCATCTGCTATACCATTATGGAAGGTAAGTTACCTATAGGCATTTTTGGTACAGCTCCTGATGAAAACAATACAGCTCTTATATGGATGTTAGCTAGTGATGACCTAAAGCGTCACTCTAGGCAGTTTATCCGTGAGAGCAAAATATATATTCAAGATTTACACAAAGAGTCTAATGCAGACCTGTTGTGGAATCTAACAGATAAAAGAAACACAGTTCACCACAAATGGCTGAAATGGTGCGGCTTCAAGTTTATCCGAGAGGTAACTTGGGGAACATACGATTTGCCATTCTACGAATTCGGAAGGTTTGAAAATGTGTGACATAACAGCAGCCATTCAAGGTGGACAAGCCGTTGCACAGTATGAGGCTGAAAAAGACCAAGTAAAGTCAGCAAATGCCGCAGCAATGTCTAGTATCGCCAGTGGACAAAAAGATTATAATTATAGAACTGGAGTTCTCCAAGAGGACTTTCAGCAAAATACGCGCGCACAGAACCAGAGTGAATTCGATGCAATTATGGCTGGTCGTGCCGCAGCAGCTACAGGCGTAGCCTCAGCCGCCTCAGAAGGCGTAACAGGCAAGTCTGTATCAAATACAATAGATTCTATCGTTCAGCAGAGTGCAAGAAACAAAGTCAGGGTAAAAGACCAAGAAGGTGTCCTAGAGCGTCAATATGAAGCTCAGGGTCGTGGTGCAATGAAAGACCTTGAACAAGTGTATGCCTCTAATCCAATACAAGCCGCCCCTAATCCTTTGGGGGCTATTCTTGGAATTGGTGGAGCAACTGCTGGGGCTAACGATAGAGTCATAGACGCTAAAGGTAAGGGCTTCCTACCTTCCATGTTTGGATAAGGAAAGATAAAATGGCACGGCAAACAGTTGATTTAGGCTCAGTTTCCTCCTTTGCGAAGGGCGTAGGAAACGTGGGTTCAGGTTCAGTGCAGTATAAAGCAAACCCAAATGCTGGCAGTTCTGCGGGAATGCTAGCTAAGAGTTTGAATATCGCGCTGGATGTATCTCAGCAAAATGATCGCAGAAAAAAAGAAGAAGAAAACACCAGATTCCAGACTGAGTTTAACAGCTATGTTTCTAAGGCTTTACAAGATGACAATGTTACAGGCATCGAAGAGCTAGATACGCTGTATCCAGACATGAATATGACCAGAAAGCTTCTCATTCTTGAGGCATCTGGTAAGGCAGCTATCCAGCGTGATGAGGGTTTCCAAAGCATTATTGCTGGCATCGGTACACAAACCACAGATGACAATGGAAACACTGTAGGAACACCAAATACACTAGACGGCATCAATGCTGGTTATCAGCAAGCCGAACAATATATCAGAGACAATAATGCTGACGCTAATGCCCCATATATGTCAGGTATGCTTGGGTATCTAGAAGCACAGAGAGCTGCTCAGGTACAGCAGTTTGTAGCTGGTAAGAGAGCTGATGAGCTGTCAGCAACCGTTAATCAGTTTGAGACTACAGATAAATCTCTTGCAGCCGTTGGTGATTGGGATGCCTTATTAGCCCGAGACCTAACTTGGAAAGAGGCTGGTGGTAATGATTTTATCCAAGGCAAAGAACGTAATGCCTCTATCTTGAATTCGTCGTATAATCAGGCTCTGCTCGATAGAGACATAACATCGTTGAGTAAAGCACCCGAAGAATACAAGGGTATGATGAAGGGTAAGCCTCAGTTATGGCAGAGCTACCTAGAAGACGTACAGCGTCAAATAGATAAGCTAGTTGCTACAGATACAGCATCCAAGCTCAAGCAATCAGATGATGCCCGTAAAGCTCGAGAACAGGCTTTGCTAGACCAGATGATTAAAGGTGACCCCCCGTTAACCCAAGATGAAATAAGAGAAGTAGAGGCAAATTCTAGCCTAAGTGCTTCTAGGCAACGCCTAAGATTGAACACTGGTGTATCTACACAAGCATCTGCAATTAACCTTGCAGGATTAGTAGGACAACTAAAAGAAGTTGATGAACTAGAAGAACTTACACAACTCGGGTTATCAGAAGAGGCTCTAAATAACCCTGAAGAAATTATACGGTGGGCAAGTACACAGCCTAATATTCATCCTAATGATGTCCCTGCATTAATTCAGGCCACACAGGATGCTTACTATGTAACTGATGTTAAAAATTCTAATGAACATAATAGGTTTGAGAAACAGATAGAAGGTGTTCTAGCCGATATAAGAAATGTAAGTATCTTAGATTCTGAATATGGACAGGCCGCTGGCTTGTTGAGTCAAGATAGTACTTTTTATAGTAGAGGTAAAACTCTGGCAAAAGATGAATTTTCTGAATTAGTAGAAATTTATAGAGAAGAAAACGGAAACGAAAAACTTACCAAAAGACATCTTAAAGATATAAGAGAATTGGTTGTCGCAAAAGTTGATAAGTATGTGTCTGGTTTCAAAGGACAGTCCGTCGCTATGTCAGCTTACTCTCTCGATGATAAGGTTAAAGACTTACGCAATACTAGCAATGAGTATAGAGACCCCGAGTCTGGTATTATCTACCCTGTGATTACTCCAGATGCGGCCGCTGAAATATTAGCCTCTGCACCAGCAGGGCAAATACCAGTATTCAAACAAATTACCCCCAATAGACTTATTCAAACACAGTAGAGGTGAATATGAGTATCAACGATCTGCCTACTTGGAGTTTGTCTAGTGAGGAACTGGAGGAGCTTCGTAAGAAGAAAAAGGAAAAGGAAGACAACATAAAGGCCAAGCAACAAGCGGCACAAAGTCTTAATACCCCTGCTCCTGCTAATACTTCAACTACAACTCCTCCGACATCAACAGCTACATCCTCAGCTCCTACAACCTCAACTAGTGCTATTGATCAAGGACAACAGCAGTTTAATACTAGGTTTGAGGCTGGAGAGGCTGATACTACTGAAGACTCCGTAGTTGAAGATCAGGACTTTTTAATTGCGGCACGAAATGTCTACCGATTTAATAATGGTGGGGCAGATTTTGAGGGAAATGACAGGGAACTAGCAGATTATGCCTTAGATACTATGGGCTGGTTCAACTACAATCTACCAAAGATGACCGTAGATGCGGCAGTCATATCCCGTGCTGACGATAACACCAAAGCGTCCTTCTTATATCTCATGGAAGCCTATGACGATAAAAATATCTCATGGGATGGAACATGGCGTTTTACTAAAGGTGTCTTTACCGACCCAACAACCTATGCTGGATTAGCCACATTTGGTATCGGCACTGCCGCAAGCCAGACAGCTAGAGTCATGACTAAAGAAGGACTGAAAGCTCTTTTTAAAGGCGGTCTTCGTAACACCACGATAGCTGGTATTGAAGGCGGTATTTATGCCTCTGTTGATGATATCAATCGTCAGGTCGTGGAAACATCAGTCACTGGTGAAGAGATTGATACAGATCGTACCTTAAAATCCGCTGGTATAGGCGTACTAACTGCTGGAACAGTAGGATTTATAGCAACCCCAGCTATTAACAAAGCACAACAGATATTTGGTTCTAAGCCTAAGAAGCGCAAGACGACTAAGGGAGCTGCTAAGACAGCCGACAGTGCAAAGCCAAAAGATGAAGTCTCAGCGGATGTAAATGAAGCTGGAGAGAAGCTTGTAGCCCGTGCAGAGGTTGAAGGAGCATCAGAACCAAAACTAGGTGTTACCTCAGCTATTATGAAAATTCGTGAAGCTGTCGAGAAAACCACTAAGAAAGGTTTTGTGGCTGTAGACCCAGAAACAGGTGTGCAGAAGCGGAAGCTCATAAAAGAGTCTACCGATATGCTGACTGCTGTACTGAGCAAAGTCACCAGAAACCCTGATGGAAGTGTAGATGATGTGTCTCTTCAAAGAGAGATACTTGCTATGCAACTGTCTCAGGCCGAGAGCAACGCTCTGGGTATTGCTGTACAGCGTACAATGTCTGACCTTGTTGAGGAGATTGCTGATGTTATCGAACAGGGTGGCAAGAAGCTAACCGATGAGCAAGCAAGTGACCTAGCTGCACAACGTCTAGAGCTTGAGGATGCATTCCGTAAACTTAATGTTATTGATGAAGGTTTTCGTTCTAGTGCCGCCCGATCACAAGGGGCTAGACAGGAAAACATTTATAGAGGCGAACTACTCAATATTTTACCAGAAGATATAGCTGCTAAAGAAAATATACCTATTGCTCAAGCTGAGAAAATTTATCTCGATATGGTAGATAAAAGCAGAAGTCTTTTGCTTAAAGATAACGAGCTAAAAAAGCTTAAAGGTAAAATAGAACGGGCTATTAAAGCTAACAGGATTGATAAAGCCGCCAAGTTGTCAGCACAACGTAGAGAAATGCTACAACAGAAACTAAGGGAACAAAACCCAGGAATTGGGTATAGAGTAAAGAACTCGTTCCGTAGAACTGTAGAAGGTGTAAACGAATACGTCATTGGTACTGTGTTCACCACATCTACAGCGGTAGTTAACACTGTGCCTTCAGCAATGAAGACTGTATATAAGCCTTTCCTTAACTTTGTAGTCGAGGGTGATTACTTCAGCACTGGTTTCCGCAAGATGAGTGGCACTTACTCAGCGATGTGGAAGATGAGAGGAGCTGCGGCAAGGGCGGCAGTAACTGCATATAGATATGAACGCTCTTTGCTTACTGGAGATTACAGTAGGTTTATCGAAAACCACAACGTCATACCTCAGAAATTCAAAGGGGTCGTACCAGTTGGTTCTGTGATACGAGTATTTCCTAATATCTTGAATATGACTGACGAGTTTTTCCAACAGATTAATTATCGTGGTTATATTGAGGGGGAAGCTATTGCTAACGCTATCCTAGCAAACAAAAAGCTAAAGCGTCCTAAAAAAGGAAAAGCTTTAGATGATTACATCCAAAAGGAAGTAGACAAGGTTGTACTGAATGCCTACGAGCTGATGGACGAAGTTCAGATAAAGCAGAACCTTCTAGAACAAGCTGAAGCCAGAGGGATGAACCCTGTACAAGCTAAGAAGTTTGTGGCTGATGAATTTAAGAAAGACAAAGGCAGAAAAGATACTGTATTCAAAACGGCTCAGAATAAAGAAGGCCGTGGATACACAGAAGACCTTTTGTTTAAACGTCAGTTTACTGGTGATGGTATTGTTTCTGGCGGTGCTAAAAGATACGAAGAGTTCGTCCGTAACCAGCCTTGGATGAAGATTCTAGGCCAGCTTTTCTTCCGTACACCTGTCAGGGTGTTTGAAGAAGGTATAAGGATGACCCCTGGTGTACAGTTTATTCACCCTAGATATATGCAAGATTTACGGGGTGCTAACGGTAAAGCCCGTCAAATTCGAGCGCAAGGCGAAGCATTATTATCCTACAGTATCGCTGGATATGTAATGATGCAGTACGCTCAGGGCAACCTCACAGGCTCAGGCACAGGTGACTATAAGCGTCGTAAGATGCAGGAAGACACTGACAGGCCACAACCCTACACCATAAAATTTGAAGATGGGGAAACTCTTAGTTTTAAAAACTATGACCCATTCTCCACTCCAATCAAGATTATGGTAAATGCTTTTGAGGCATACGAAGAAGTACAGTATAGAGCCAGACAAGGTGAATACGTCGATGATGAAGAGGCTCTTATAAGAGACAGTATGTACGTTGGTATAGGAGCATTATTCAATGCTATTAAAGATGCCAATCTTATGCAGGGTGTCGCTCAGATTTCTGATCTTATAGGTGACTTTGGTAACGAAGATGCGTGGTACAAAGATATTATGAAATTTGGGGCTAAAAAAGCACAATTAGCTTTCCCTAACATGATTTATAAGACCAAGAACGCTTTCTTCGATGATGCACCGACGCTCAAAGACCCTAGAGGTTTTCTACAACATCTCGAAGCCAGAATGGATTTAGGAATAACTGCCGTATCCAACCAGTATGACATTTTAGGTATCCCAAGACGAATGGAGAAGCCTATTAACAGTTTAACTGGTGTATTCCTTACAGATGAAGAAGACCGTCGCAAGGGTAAGACTGACCAAGAACTATTCGTACTGAGGAAGATGGAGCTGATAGCAATAGCTACAGATTCAGCTTTCGAGATACCTAAGCGTGTCCCTCAGTTCTTCGGAAAGCTTGATCTAGCTAAAGAAACAATGCCTGGGTCTCCAGATAAAACGATGTATGACCGCTACGCTGAAATCTACAGAGAAGCTAATGGTGGTTTAGTAAACATCCTGTACCCCATACTAGCTGACGGTGACAAAATGTTTGGAACAGCAAGCAAGGACGGGGCAATCACTCAGGTTGTCAGGGGTGTTATTCAAAAGCAAAAGAATGTAGCTGCAATTCTACTCCTAGAAGAACTAGGGAAAATACCAGAATGGCAGAATAGAAAGGTCTTTGAGGCCGAGGCACAAGCTGGCCTTCGGGACGACTACATCTTCCCTAACGTAAGAAATTAAAGGTAAACATAATGGCAAACTCCATCTTTGAAGCAACAGGTGATGGGAACGCAACGGATTTTACTATTCCGTACAACTACCTAGAAGCAAACGATGTTACTGCTTTTGTAGGTGGGGTTTCCACTAGCTTCACATTTCCTTCAAGTAACATTGTTCGTATTTCTCCAGCACCAGCTATTGGTACTGATATTCGTATTGTGAGAAATACGGACATTGCTGCCCTCAACGTAACCTACTCAGATGGTGGGGCGTTGACAGCAGACCAACTAAATAACTCTAACACCCAGCTATTGTTTGGTGTTCAGGAGGCTATTGATACAGCTAACGAGGCTATGATCCTCGATAACGACGGTAAGTTTCAGGGTCAGGTATCCAGTACTAACCGTGTAATTAAGAACGTAGCTGATCCAACAAACGCTCAGGATGTAGCCACAAAGAACTATGTGGATACAGCGTCTACCTCTCAGGTAAACCAAGCGACCCAACAGGCCACTAATGCCGCTAATTCTGCCACAGCTTCTGCCAACAGTGCTACAGCTAGTGCAAACTCAGCATCAGCGGCTTCTACATCAGAAACAAATGCCGCTACATCGGCTTCTACAGCCTCTACTCAGGCCACTAATAGTTCCAACTCTGCGACAGCTAGTGCAACTTCAGCCACCTCCAGTGCAACCTCAGCGACAGCTAGTGCTAACTCAGCAACCGCTGCGGCCTCTAGTGCTACAGATGCTCAGGGAAGCGAGGATGAAGCTGAAGAGTGGGCTATTAAGACTAATGGTATTGTAGCAAGCACTGGGTACTCATCCAAAGCATGGGCTACAGGTGGTACAGGTGTTACCTCTTCATCTGGTGCTGGTGCGGCTCAGGAATGGGCAACTAAAGCGTCTAACTCTACAGTCGATGGGACTGAGTTATCTGCCAAGGCTTATGCTGTAGGTGATATGAACAGAGGTTCTGCTGGCTCACACTCAGCTAAAGATTGGGCAAGCTATTATTCTGGTCTTAACACAGTAGACGGTACACACAAGTCAGCAAGGGCTTACGCTATTGATGCCGCTAATGCAGTGGCAGACTTCAACCAAGTCTACTACGGAACATACGCTTCTGATTCAGATGCTGAGACAGCCCACACAAACGCTGGAAACACTGTAGCTGCTGGGGACTTGTATTTCTCAAGCTCTACAAATGCAGTCCGATATTACAATGGTTCTACTTGGACAGATATAGCGGCTGTCAATACCTCAAACTTTGCTACGGCTGGCTTTAGTATAGCCATGTCGATTGCCCTATAAGGATATATTATGGCACAGAATTTTAGACGATACAGCCTCAATGCTGTCGGCACATCTGCCGCAGATATTCCTGATGGGGCTAACTTTGATAGCTACGACACTATTGTAGGTATCCACATGACAAACATTACAGCAAACGCAATCAACGTAGAATGCTACATCAACGATGGAACTAACGATATTTACCTAGTCAAGGGTGCGCCTATCGCTGCTGGCGGTGCGCTTCAGGTACTTGATGGTGGTGCAAAGGTGGTTGTGCAATCAGGTGACAGGCTCTGGATTAAATCAGACACAGCAAGTTCACTAGACTGCTGGGTATCTGCTGTTGATGCAATTAGTTCATAGGAGTGAGTTATGGGATATGTAGGTAATCAAGCTGTACAAGGGTACAGTAGCATCCCTGCTAAACAGGACTTTACTGGCGCAACAGGCACAAGCCTAACGCTTACACATCCTGTATCAAGCGCAGAGAGTATTGACTTATTTATTAACAATGTTCGCCAAGAGCCTACTACTGCTTATAGTGCGGCTGGTACTACTGTAACGCTGACAGGTTCGGTTGTTGCTACTGATGATATCTATGTGGTTTACAACGCACTAGCTCTGCAAACAACTGTACCACCTGACGGTTCTATTACATCAGCAAAGCTTGACCCTAACCTAGTCTTGGGTGGTGGTAGCTTCTTGGGTGATAGTGGTGGTGGTACGGCAGACATCTTTCGGGTGCATCAGAGTGAGTTAAACACCAGCGTCACTGTAGTAGCAAATACCAACGCACTATGTGCAGGGCCGCTTACAATAGCAACAGGGGTTACGTTGACAGTCAACGGAAACTTGGTGATAGCATGAGTACATTAAAAGCAGATACAATCGTAGCATCAGACGGCACTAGCCCTGTCACACTGACTAAGCAGAGTGCGGCAAAAAGCTGGTGTCATATAGATGGCGAAGGTACTCCTGTTATTTCAGGTAGCGGAAGTTTTAACGTATCTAGCTTGGGCGACCTTGCTACAGGTATGGTATCCGCTAACTTTACCAATAATATGGCTAATGACGATTTTGCTCATTCTTTTACTCCAAGAGACGAATCTTTTATTGCGCTGTTGCAAGAACTGCATACTTCAACCATACGAAATACCTCTAGGTGTGTTGCTTTGTGTCATAACGATACAACCACAGTACACGCTGATTGTGACGCTAGAAGTTATACAGTACACGGAGACTTAGCATGAGTGAGATTATTACAGACAAACTCACTGGCAAGACTGCGGCTGGGAATGTGACCATTACCTCTGAGGGCGGTTCTGCTACGATGCAACTGCAACAGGGGCTGGCGAAGGTTTGGTCTAATCTGAATGGTACTGGCACTATTGCGGCTAGAGATAGTTTTTCAATAACCTCGTACACCGATAATGGCACTGGCGATTACACCCACACATTTACCAATGCTATGGGCAATGTAAATTATTGCTGGCAGTTGACAGTAGATTATGAAGCTGGAACAGCTAAAAATGGCAATATTGGGGGCGATAGCAGTTCACAGACAACTGCCGCAATTAGATTGCACAGCTACGGTTTGTCAAATTCCGTTGAAAATGATTTTGATACTCTCAATGTATCACTTTTAGGAGACCTCGCATAATGGCTGGCAAGATTATAGCAGATACGCTGGAACACAGCACCGCAGGGTCGCTTGATACAAGTTACGTTGTTAAGGGTAGTGCAAAAGTAACAGGAAACTTACAATCAGATGCTAGTAGCAATGCGGCAGTTTCTTTAAACATATCTAGCGTAACAGATGTTGCCGCATCTCAAAACACGGTTGCAGTTACTAACGCCTTTTCTGCGGCTCTGGCTGTTGCGGCCTTAATTAGCAACCACGATAGCAGTTACAACAGAAGCCATTCGGTTGATGATACAAGTGCATCTTCGTTTCTTACTCGCTCTTTTACTTCATCAGGCGGCGCACTTAGTGGTTCAGATGTAGCACATTCAATAGCATTTTTCGGAGACCTCGCATAATGCAGACACCAGAATTTCAAGGCACACGTCTCTGGGATAGGCTGTGCTGGGCAAAGGAAAACCTAGAAGGTCATCAGTCTGACTATCGTGTAGTGTATGAAGACAGCATTGACGAGTGCGCCAAGATTCTTGTGCCAGACCCTAACTGGATGGCTTGCGCTATGCAGGGTGGCATCTTACCGCCAGTGTGGGTGTACCATGAGCTTGCTAAAGACGAGGCTTCAGAGGGCTTTAAACGCCACACAAGAGGCTACTTACTGCACGAAACAGAACCTGTAGAAGCCATGACAGAGGAAGAAGCGATTGAGTACTTAATTCTCAAGGACTGCCCTCGTCATGTGTGGGAAAACTATAACGAAGGTAATCGTCCTAAGATGATTATTTGCACTAAAAAACAACTACCTCAGACTAGAGAATGGCGTAATGCTTGGAAGATTTCTGAGGAACTTAACATAGCCGCATAGGAGAATATAGTGGTTGATACATATATCGTAGACAAAGACGGTAATCAGGCTAATGCTGCTAGTGTTACCGTTCCAGCTAATCGTGACTTTCGTGGAGCGTGGTCACTAAGTGGTAGCGTTATTTCAGAAGACATGGACGCTGCAAAAGAAATCTTCAAGGATAAAATTCGTGAAGTTCGTGCGCCTTTGCTTGAAGCTAAAGATGTAGAACTAATGAAAGCATTAGAAACAAGTGCTGACACTTCAGCTATTGCTACTGCTAAAGATGCTCTGCGTGATGCACCAGCAGCTTCAGCTATTGCTAACGCTACAACTATTACTGAACTGAAAGCTGCTTGGGATACTGCCACATTAGGTGACAATCCTTACGCATAAGGAAGGATTACACTAATGGCTTTATCTAAATTACAGGCTGAGAGCCTAAACCTTGCAGATACATATACTTTCACTGGCACTGTAAGCGGTGCTGGTGGCGGTGTAGATACAAGCACTGCTGTTGCCAAAGGCTCTGCTAGCATTAACGTGCTTAGTGGGTTGAACAAAGCATGGTGGCATTTAGACAGCAACAACGGTGTTATTGATGATAGCTATAATGTTAGTTCATTTACAGATTATACAGGCTATTCTCAAGTTACCTTAACAAACACAATGGCTAATAACAAATGGACTTGTGTTTTAACGAGTGATGAACTTGAAGCTGTAATGTCTATCTTTGGTGGTTTTGAAACAACTACAGAGTGCTATTATCGCTCGTATTACCCAACGATAGCTTATGCTGAACCAGATGATGTGTCTGGTATCCTAACAGGAGACCTTGCATAATGCCCTACATAGGTAAAAATCCAGTAGGCGGTGGCTTTCACAAGCTAGACGCTCTTACTGCTTCTGCTACAGCTACCTACGCTTTGACGCTAGGGTCTGCGGCATACTTTCCAGAGACAGCTAACCAGCTACTTGTATCTCTAAACGGTGTTATCCAAGCACCGCAAGACAGCTTCACAGTGTCAGGTTCTGACCTAGTGTTTGACACGGCTCTGACATCTTCAGACAGCATCGACTTTGTTGTGGCCTTGGGTGATGTGCTGGGTGTGCAGACGGTTACTGATGGGGCTATTACAACTGCCAAGTTGGGTAATGGTTCTGTTACACAGGCTAAACTTGCTTCTAGTGTTACTCTAATTCCTACTGGAATGATTGCACCTTTTGCTATGAGTACAGCCCCTACAGGCTGGCTAGAATGTGATGGCTCTGCTGTATCAAGAACAACTTATGCAGACTTGTTTACTGCTTTAAGCACAACACATGGCGTAGGGGATGGCTCAACTACATTTAATGTGCCTGACCTAAGAGGCGAGTTTGTTCGTGGTTGGGATAATGGCAAGGGTACAGATAGCGGCAGAACATTTGCTTCATCTCAAGCAGACAATGCTAACTCTATTAGTCAGTTTAATAGTAGTGGTTCTGGTCAAATATCTGGTTCGTCTTTTACAGTCACTGTACCTACTGACGGCACGTATTCAAGTTACTTATCAATGGATGGAAGATTAACCACATACGGTCAAGGTGCTATTAGATTTCAAACAAATGGCATAGAAACAAGACCTCGCAACATCGCCATGATGTACTGCGTAAAAGCATAGGAGACTGACATGGCTTTAATTAAACTAAACAATCAGTCTCTGTCTGCTGTTACTAGCGCAGGGTTGCCCAGTGGTAGTGTGTTGCAGGTTCAACGCACACAGATTAGTGCAACGTCACAGATTGCCTGTGCCTCAGACACTGACACAGAAATAGGTGTGTTAGCTGTAAACATTACGCCCGTGTCTACTAATAGCATCATCAAGATTGAAGCTATGGTGAATGGCGAATGGGGAGATTATAGTTCGGTATTTAATTCAACTTGGTTTTTCTACAGAGATTCTACAAAGTTATCTACCCCTGCCGCTGGTACACGTAACGTAGGTATCTTGATGGGTTCTTCTTTGTCGTATCAAGCAGATGACGCTAGTTCAACCCCAGAAACCGCTAATTATATGTACTTTGATACACCAAACACAACTTCACAAATTACTTATAAGGTAGGTGTTAAGCAGTCAGAAAACTCTACTGTAAATTGGAATTTAAATAGATGTGTAGCAGATTCGGACATTAAAGACCAAGAACGTGGCGTGTCTTTGATTTGCGTAACGGAGATTGCAGGGTGAACCAGAACGATATCCTAATAGCAACGGGGGGTGTCTCTGCTCCTCTGTGGCTTCCTGTTTTGAACCAGTGGGTAGCCCTAGTCGTGGGTGTGATGTCTATTGTATACCTCGCATTCAAAATCTATAAATTTTTCTGGGATAAGTAATTACAGATACAAGTTAATCTTATAAAGGTAATCGAATGGCAAATAAGAAAAAGAAGAAAAAGAATTATGGCTTTATGACGGGTGTCTTATCAGCTCTTGGTATCAATAGAAATACTAGAGGATACACCCCTAACCAACAGCCAATGATCAGGTCGGGACAAGGTAGAAGTCAATACACTAATTAGGAGAAGGCGATGCTGGCTGAGTTAGCTGCTGCCAATGCCGCTTTTGGAATTTTGAAACAAACCATAGCCAACGGCAAAGAACTCATGTCGGCTGGCAAAGCCATCTCTGATTTAATTAATGCTGAAGAAGACCTACGGAAAAAGGGCGAGAGAAAAAAACGCTCTTTCTGGAGAAACGTGGGCGGTAGCGAGGGCGAAGACCTCGAAGAGTTTATGGCGTTAGAGTCTATTAAGGCAAAACGTGCCGAGCTAGAACAAGCGATGATTTACTATGGTCGCCCAGGATTACACAGTGATTGGATAAAGTTTCAAGTAGAAGCCCGAAAAAAGCGTCAAGCAGAAATACAAAGAATAAAGAAAAGAAAACAAGAAATAATGGAAATAGGATTGATAGCAACCTTCACAATAGTTGGGGGAGCTGTAGTTATCTACTTTGCTGGTCTCTTCTATCTAGCCTTCAGGAGATAACATTATGATTGGCATGATTATACAAGGTGTCATGGGTGTCGCTAGTGAAGCTGTAGGCGGCTACATGGAGACCAAGAAAGCTAAGGCCAAGCAAAAGTTGGTCAAGATTGAGGCTGAAACAAGCCTAATGGAAAAACAAATAGCAGGGGAAATTGATTGGGATGTTGCTGCACAAAAAAATTCCAGTGGAAGCTGGAAAGACGAATACCTTACAATTTTGTTCAGTATCCCACTTTTACTCTGTTTCTTGCCGTGGACTGTCGAGTACGTTGAACGTGGCTTTGCAGCGTTGGCACTCACACCTGAATGGTACAAATATACCCTTGGTGTAATCGTATCAGCTTCCTTCGGTATCAAGGGTGCTACTAAGATGTTCGGGGGCAAGAAGTAATGCCCAGACAGATTACAAGATTGAATGAGGGTAGCGAGATAACCATCCCCCTCAGAAACCTAGTGTCCATGATTGCTTTTACAGCCGTGTCCGTCTGGGTATACTTCGGGCTGACAGAGCGCATCAGCTTTTTAGAGCATGAACAAGAAATGATGATTATTGAAATCGAAGAGAACGATGAGTGGATTGATGATTTCCAGCCACCAAAGGAAGTACAGGATACTGTACGTCGAGTTCAGGAACTGGAGATAGAGCTGGCTAAAATTAAACTGGTATTACAACAGGCAACTGGTAGATGGAATTAAGCCACATAGAAATGATTGTCCATGTCCTCGTTCTTATAGGGGTCTGGATCAATACAGCAATCAATATTGTTCACAGGATAAACAGTAAATGACAGAACTGATCGAACAACTGAAACGACATGAGGGCATTAAGCTTACACCATACAAATGTACATCAGACAAGTTGACCATAGGCGTTGGGAGAAATCTGGAAGACGTAGGTATCTCCGAGCAAGAGGCAGAGATGCTTCTACAAAACGATATACAGAGAGCAGTAACCCAACTGAAGGAACGCTTTCCGTGGACTTTGGAATTAGACGAGGTACGTTTCGCAGCCCTTATCAACTTCACATTCAACGTAGGGATAGGGACAGTCTCCAAGTTCGTAAACGCAATGGCTCTGCTAAAGGCAAAAAACTACGATATGGCAGCAGACGAATTCTTACAGAGCCGCTGGGCTGAACAGGTAGGCCAACGAGCAGTTGAAGTTACAGAGCAAATCCGTACAGGAGAATGGCAATGACCCAGAGAGCATCGGAAGACCTCCTGTCTACCCTGCATGACGCAGTGGCTCAGGAGTTACTAGGCCGAGTTAGATCAGGGGAAGCATCCCCAGCAGAACTCAGTGCAGCCATCAAGTTCCTCAAGGATAACGGTATCGAAGCCCTGCCTACCATAGATAACAACATCGGTAAGCTCATGGCTTCCCTTCCAGACTTTGAGGAGGATACAGATGACCACCCTATCAATTAGAAAAGGTGAGAAGCTATCCACTGCTGCTGGAGCTGGCTTAACCGCTAAAGGCCGAGCCAAGTATAACCGAGAGAATAACGCTAACCTAAAAGCCCCTGCCCCCAATCCTAAGACTGATGAAGCAAAAGGACGTAAGCGTTCTTTCTGCGCTCGGATGGCTGGAGTGGTGAAAAAATCTAAGAACGCAGAACGGGCTAGAGCATCAATGAGAAGGTGGAACTGTTAATGTCACTTTATGAAAACATGAATAAACGTAAGAAGGCTGGCACTAGCCGCCCTAAGAGTAAATCAACTGTTGACCCTAAGACATATGCCAAGATGGCAGCTAAGAAGGGTGGCTTTGCTATTAAGAAGAAAGATAAAGCCTAGATGTCAGGAAAAGGCTCTAGGAAGCCCATACAGAGTCGGGAGGGTCTTTCTGGTGTAACCATACCCCAAACACCCGAGAAGACTCTCAGTGATCCTCTGAGGCCGATTAAAGAGGACTTCAGGAAGTTTCTCTACATAGTATGGAAACAGATCAAGCTTCCTGACCCTACTCCCGTCCAGTACGACATTGCACAGTTTCTACAGGACGGTGAGACCAAAATATGTATCCAAGCGTTCCGAGGGGTTGGTAAGTCGTTCATTACGTCTGCCTATGTACTCTGGGAACTACTCAGAGACCCCCAGAAGAAGATACTGGTGGTATCAGCTTCTAAGAACAGGGCAGATAACTTCACTACCTTTACCCTTAACCTGGTCAACCAGATGGAGGTACTAAAGCATCTTATACCTAAAGATAACCAGAGACAGTCCAAGATTGAATTCGACGTAGCCCCTACAGAACCCGACCAATCCCCCTCAGTTAAATCTGTGGGTATCACTGGTCAGATTACAGGTACTCGAGCTGACATCATTATTGCTGATGACGTTGAGGTGTTAAACAACTCCGCAACAGCAGATATGCGAGAGAAGCTACTGGAGAGGACTAAGGAGTTCTCGGCTATCCTGAAGCCCAAGAGTGACGCTAGAGTTATCTTCTTGGGTACACCACAGACTGAGGACAGTATCTATAACAAGCTGCCAGAGACCTTTACATCAAGAATCTGGCCTTCTCTCATGCCGACTGAGGATGAGACTGACAAGTACGGTAACGACCTAGCTCCCTTCATTAGGAAGCTCAGAGTAGCCGAGGGCAGCTCAGTAGACCCCTTGAGGTTCTCTGATATGGACTTGGCAGAGCGTAAGGCTGAATATGGTAAGGCTGGCTTCTCTCTACAGTTCATGCTGAATACTCAGCTCAGTGACCTCGAGAGATACCCTCTGAAGATCAGAGACCTCATACTTATGCATACGGCATCAGATAAAGCCCCTCTGGACGTACACTGGATGCCAGACCCTGAGAAGCAATGGAAAGACCTACCCAACCTAGCTATGGCTGGTGACAGGTTCTACCACCCTCGGAGTACCTCTAGTGAGTTTGCAGAGTACACTGGGTCAGTCATGTCTATTGACCCTGCTGGTCGTGGTAAGGATGAGACAGGTTATGCTGTCGTAAAGATGCTGAATGGCTTCTTGTACGTCAGACGCTGCGGTGGCTTCCAAGGAGGCTACACCAATGATACCCTGACTAAGCTTGCAGAGATAGCTAAGGACGAAAAGGTAAACACCATAATCACTGAGGCTAACTTTGGTGACGGTATGTTTACCCAGCTCATGAAGCCCGTCCTGAATAAGATACATCCCTGCATGGTCGAGGAGGTACGTCACAGTACCCAGAAGGAACGTCGTATCATCGACACCCTAGAACCCGTAATGGCTCGGCATAAGCTTATAGTAGACTCCAGCGTTATCGAGACAGACTACAAGTCAGCTCAGAGCTATGACGCTGAGAACAAATACACCAAGACCCTAGTATACCAGATGACACGGGTGACCACCGACAGGGGAAGCCTGAAGCACGACGATAGGCTGGATGCCTTGGCTATTGCAGTCAACTACTGGACTGAGCAGATGGCTCAGGATGAACTCAGGGGCATTGCAGATATACGCAAGGATAAACTCGAGAAGGAACTGGACAAGTTCATGCAGAGTGCCGTGGGTAACTCTAAGTGGACTAAGGGTAACAGTTGGATTGGTACTTACAGATAGGTAATGAAAAATTGCCCAAAAATCTGAAGTGGGTATATCGAGTGGGATGATGGAAAAATCCCCCGGCGGGGGGTCTGGGGGCGTATGC